>SL_3KL_010_SEDDRAFT_10003452_pt1 | contig 14325 bp, 17 predicted proteins | sample SodLakKL_010_SED_2_FD_10381 | JGI IMG/M metagenome (IMG submission 10381)
TTCCTTTTTATCCAAAAAATTTCAAACAACAGGTAATTAATCAATGGTTCTGGGAGTCTTCTTTTATCTCCTCAGGATCAACGTGGATAAGGACATCCTGAATCCGTTCATCCTCCTCCAGTAATTCCTGTTTAACACGAGCTGCGATTTCATGGGCTGAATAGGCACTCAGTCCCTTTTTTACTATAAGCTGCAGGTCTACAAAATAATATGGACCATTGGTTCGCAGGCGAAGATTTTCCACTCCTATTACATCTCTACTCTTCCTGGCTATTTCTTCCAACCTATCCTGAAGATCAAGGTCGGGCACTGCATCCATCAATTCATCAACAGCCCGAGAAACAAGTTGCCAGCCCACCTTTAGGATGAAACCTGCAACCACAACTGCAGCAAGCGGATCTAAAAAAGACCACCCTAAAAGAGCCCCACCTATTCCTACCAGAGCGGCTAAAGAAGAAAAAGCATCACTCCGGTGATGCCAGGCATCAGTGATCAAAGCCTTGGATGAGATTTCTTTCCCGATTTTATAAACATAACGGAAAAGGGCTTCCTTGACAACCAATGAGATTAGAACTCCCCAAAGGGCGATTTTCCCCGGAACAGGGACATCTCCTGCAACAATTTTTCCAATCCCTTCCCAGCCCAGAAAAACTCCTGCTCCCATAAGCATCAACGCAACCAGCTTGGCTCCAATTGCTTCAGCTTTACCGTGACCATAGGGGTGTTCTTCATCAGCAGGTCGTGAAGATACTTTCAGGCTTACCATGATTACAATAGTGGAAATCACATCCGACAGGGAGTGAACACCATCTGCTATCATAGCAGCACTGGTCCCTAAAAAGCCGACTGCCAGTTTAAAAGCAGCAAGAAAAATATTTCCAAATAAAGAAATCCAGGTTGTCTTCCTGCCTAATTTGTACCTTTCTTTCCGGTCGATGACCATTACAACTCTCTCCCAACTCTAAACCAGATCTCTCATATTAAAATACCTTATTGCCGGTAACATCAATAAAAAATAGCCTGCTCCAAGTAATCCAATTACCTGGACCCCAAACTGCCCCTCCTGAAAATCATAAAAAAGCAAAAAGAAAAGGGGAACCAGGAAAACGAGTCTGATATTGTCTCTGGCTTTGGCATATCCATCTTTGAAGAAAAATAGCCAGAAGACCCCTTTAAGGAGAAGCAGAAAAGCAAAAAATTGCCCCATGAAAAGAAGATTTTCTATCGAAACCCTTCCCCCATATAAAAGAAAAGAAGCAAACACCCCAAGAAGATAAGAAAAAAGAGTAGCAAAAAATGAAGTCAAAAACTTACTTATTACAATATGTTCTCGCCCGAAAGGTAGAATGGTCAGAAACAAAAGACCGCCCCTTTCCCCTTCAAGCTTGGCCGAGTGGAAAGAAAGGTTAAGAGCCCAGAATATCGCCAGGACAAAAATAATATCCTGTTCCCAGATAAAATAGAAGGCCCAAAAAGCAAGCACAAGGATAAAGAGAAAAAGCAAAGCAGTTTTCCACTGCAGGTAAAATGATTGCCAGACCAGATTAACCATCTTTTTTACCTCCCGCAAACCTTCGACTTAAATCTGCAAGGTCAACAATTTTTGCTTTCCAGTTTACCCCAGGGTAATTTTCCTCCATGAATTTTGAAAAGTTATCAAAATCCCCGGTTAACCCTTCAATTCCCTCTGGTTTTACTTCATAATCCAGCATAAATTCCTTTATTTTTTCTTCAGGAACTGAACTCTTTAGTTCCACCCTGCGAATCCTTTCACCGATTTCTTTTCTCGAGCCTGTCATCCACTTACCATTTTCCCCAAAAAAGATAACCCGGTCCGCGTCTTTCAACCATTTTTCCCCTCCATTTCCCTGCAGAAGAAGGGTTTGCCTGGCTGAGAACAGGTCGCGGTACTGCCAGGCCAGACCTGCCGTCCCGGCAAAAATCATCACTTCCGCCTGGCGGGCAAGAGCAAGGGCCAACTGCAACCTTTCCCTTTCTTCATTCTTCCATTTGCGAACTGGTTCATCTTCATTAATCTTTAACCGATTTATTAAATTCTTCCACCTTTTTTCTTCCCAGTTCGGGTAATATCGAGAATAAAGGCGGGCGATTTGCCCAGAACGGAGTTCAGGATAGAAATTTATCTCCCGCCCCACATATCCCAGTAGAAGCTTGGTCCGGGCTTCATTGGTCCTGTGGTTACGTCCATAAACTCTGATTTTTCCCCAGTCAAGATTCAAAAGATTCATTACAACCTGGCAGATTTCAAGAGAAAGGCCCTCGGACCTGCCGAGAACCAGAACCTTTTCCCCGGGGTTTATTTCCAGATTAAAGTCCTTCAATTTGCCCCGGGATACTTCTATAAATTCAATTGCAATTTCTTCCATAAAAAACGCCCCTTTATTTCCTGCTGTTTTGAATTAACTTGATAGGAACAATAAAAACCAAAAATACAATCCCTATAATAATCAGGGTTGGTAAAACCATAAAAACTCCTAAAGCAAAAAGAAACGAGAAAAAAGCAGAAATACCGGTTAAAATTCCTGCAAGGGGAACAAACAGGAGGAAAAATAACCAGGAAAACCCAATAACCAAAAGAACCAGAATTATCCCAACCATCGCTCTAATCATTGATTTTCTCTCCCCTCAGGGGTAGGGATTAATAGAGGTGACCCTGGGCTACTTCAATAACCCGGCCTCCAACTTCAATCTTTATTATACCACCTTTTCTAAAACCCCGCAGGTGCAATAAAGAGGGTCTTCCTATCGCCCAGCCCTGTTCAACCCTGATATCAACAAGTTCATTTCCCCAGTAACGATTTTCCACAAGATAACCAACCAGGCATCCATTTGCACTTCCTGTAGCAGGATCTTCGGGGACCCCGTAATAATCGGCAAAAACCCTTACACTCATATCATTTCCCACCTGGCTGGCTCCGGGAGCGAAGGCTACCAGTGATTTGGCCCTTCTATCTTCAATAAATTTCAGGTATCCCTTCCGGTCAACACTTACCTTATCCAGGGTTTCGCGATCTTTTAAAGGTATCAAGATAAAAGGCAGGCCTGTTGATACATCCTGGACAGGAAAGCGAGAATCTATCTCCCCAGGTTCCAGTCCAATAACATGAGCAATTTCCTCGGGTTTATAGGTTGCTCCAAAATCAGGGGGATTCTGTTCCATCCAGAGCATTTCCTTGGCAAAGGTTACCGGAATGGTTCCTACTTTTAGTTTTAGTTCAATCCTTTCCAGTGGCTTTTTTTCAATCTTTTCGCGGATAATAAAAGCAGTTCCCAGGGTAGGGTGTCCCGCAAAGGGGATCTCTTCTTCCGGGGTGAAAATCCTGACCCGATAACCATCAGGGTCGGGTTCTCCCGAGTAAATGAAAGTTGTTTCGGAAAAATTTATCTCCCTTGCTATTTTTTGCATTTCCTCCGTGGAGAGTTTTTCGGCTCCCTTAAAAACAGCAAGCTGATTTCCGCTATATTTCTCTATTGCAAACACATCTACCAAATAAAAGGGTAGCATATTCCCGCCTCCTAATCAATTATTTCCTGACCATAACCGACAGGGAAAATATATAANGGATCAAAATCTATCTCCAGCAGTTCTGCAACATCATCATCATGAAAGGCACCAATTGCTACAGTTCCCAGGCCCAGGGCAACTGCCTGCAGGTAAATATTTTGCCCAATATGGCCCGCTTCGATATAAACATACCGTTCCCCCCGGGTACCGTAACGTCCTGTGGTTCTTCCGAATTCTGCAGCAATAATAATGTTTACGGGAGCCTGGTCAACTGCCCTTTGCCCTAAAGCCGCCCGGCTTAAGTCCCCCCTGATATCTCCCTCCTTCATTTTATCCAGAGAGTGCTCATCAGGATTATAATGATAGATCCCGGCTTCCAATTCTTCTACATCCCCAACGACAAGGAAAATCTCCATTGGGTAAAGGGCCCCCGCTGAAGGAGCACTGCGAAAATTCCTCCAGGAATCAGTAATCCCCTGAGCAGCCCAAAGAAGCTGACTTATTTGTTCCAGGTTCAGGGGGATATTGGCAAATTCCCGAACAGACCGCCGCTCAAATATAGCTTCCTCTAAAGTCAATTCTCCATCCAGGCGCGGGGAAGGAAGCTCAATCATACCAGCAACAGGAAAGCTGATTAACAATATGAAGAGAAACAAACTTAGCAACTTTTTCACTTCTGATCCCCTCCCAGTATTTTTTTCTCCAGTTCAACCAAAACCCTCTCAGCAGAGTCCAGAAAAACCCAGTCAAACATCTCCGGAAAAAAACCCTGTTCAGTATTAATTAAGGCCATCCTCGCCCCTCTTTGCCAGGCAATTTGGGGAATACTTGCAGCGGGATAAACCTCAAGAGATGAACCTACTACAATCAGGAAATCACATTGCTCTGCTGCAAAAAAAGCCCTATCCAATTCTTCTCGGGGCAGGTTTTCCCCGAAAAAAACAATCCGGGGCTTTACTTTTCTGCTCCCACATTCACAATTCACTTCCCCTTTTTCCACATCAGGGGATATTTCTTCCCAGGTATATTTCTTCTGACAATCAAGGCAGTCCAGCTTATCCAGAGAGCCATGCAGTTCATAAACTTCTTTACTACCGGCCTTCTGATGAAGCCCATCAATATTCTGGGTTATTATTCCCTGCAGGTATCCTTCTTCTTCCAGGCGAGCCAGGGCTCGATGACCCTGATGAGGATTAACCTCTTTTTTAAGGACCAGTTCCCGGGCCATTTTCCAAAAAGGCCCCGGATCTTCAAGGAAAGATTGCAGGTAGGCCGCTTTTTCCACGTCAAATCTATCCCAAAGACCGTCCTTTCCCCGGAAAGTAGGAACTCCACTTTCTGCAGACATCCCCGCTCCGGTAAAAACCAGGGGGTAGTTTGCCTTTTTCCAGGCTGAAGACACCGAAAGCAATTTCTCTTCCAAACTTCTCCCTCCCCAAACAGGGTTTTCTCCCTGAACAAAGAATTCTTAAAGAAGATATTAAACTCGAGCAGAAAGGAGTTTCTCCCTCATGGATCCAATGATGATAGTACTAATTCTTCTTGCTGGAACTGCCGGGGGGTTTCTCAACACCCTTGCCGGGGGCGGATCAATTATTACCCTGCCCCTTTTAATTTTTTTAGGTCTCCCCGCACCAGTCGCCAACGGGACCAACAGAATTGCCCTGATGTGGCAGAACATGGTCGCAATAAGCAACTTCCGCCACAAGGGCTTTTTCCCCTGGAAACTTGGGGTGGTCTGGGGAATTCCTGCCCTTTTAGGGGCAATTGTTGGCTCTCAGCTTGCAATCACAATTCCCGAAGAATTATTCAACCGCATCCTGGCTATTGTAATGTTTTTAGTCCTGGGCCTGATTATCTGGAAACCAAAAACCTCTCCTCAGATTAAAGCCGAACAAATCGCAAGCAACAATAAAGTGCTAGGGGCCATAATTTTTTTCTTTATCGGAGCCTACGGTGGTTTTATTCAGATCGGGGTAGGAATTTTTATCATTGCTATCCTGACTATTTTAACCGGATCATCCCTGGTTCAAATCAATAGTTTAAAGGTAATCATAATTGCCATTTACATGGTCGCTTCCCTGCTTGTTTTTATTATAAACGGCCAAATAGATTGGGCTCTGGGCATGACCCTGGCTATTGGAAATGGTTTGGGAGCCTGGCTTGGATCTACTTTAGCCATCCGCCGGGGGGACCGGTGGGTAAAAATAGTTCTGGCCGTTTCCGTTGTTCTACTTGCGGGAAGACTGCTCGGGTTTTATTAATAGTAATTTTGGGGGAAAAGGCTCCAGAAAGCTCTGCGCCTGGATGTATGAGTGGGGGTATTTATTACATAATTCCTTTAACCCCCTCCTGATTTCCGAAATTTCTACCTGGCCCTCTCCAAAATCATTTAACCGGTTTAGAAAAACCTTTTTTTCTTCTTCCCTTATCTCGGAGGAAAAATACCCAAAGATGTGCTGAATCGAGTTAACCTGGTTGCCCCGCTTTGCGGGGAAACGGGTTATTCTTTTTAATAGTTCCCCGTACCTATCATAATATATTTCTCCAGCTGCAGCCAACTTCCCCATTTCATTTTTTATGCCAGGATTAAAGGCCATTAGCAGGTATTTATGTTTTTTCTGGAATTTCTGCAGCAACCGCTCTTCTTTTCCCCGCAGATAATCCCGCCATTCCGCACGAATAAAAATCCTGCAAAGAAAATCATCCCATTTATCCGTGATTACTGTCCCCTGGGGATCAATTTTTACAGCTTCGGCAAAAGAAGCCGGACAGCGGGCCAGAGACCTATAATCTCCGATAAAACCATCAATTTCGGTTATCTCCTGTCCAGGAAATTCAGTCCGAAAAACTGCCATCCCCTGGGCATTTATCTGAATAATAAATATCTTGCAAAAAACAGCCAGTTTTTCCAGCCACAAACCTGATTTCAAGCCTCCCTTTCCCAGAACAACTGCAATTATGGGTTTACTATCCTGCCCGAACAATTTTATTCCCCATTAAAATTAACCCGGCCCCGAGAAAAGAAACAAAAAAGCCAATCCCCATACCAACTGCTCCACCTACCTCGGGGCGTCCAAATAAAAGCCCAAGGCCGCCTCCAATAGACATGCAACCCACAAAAATCAAGCCCGAAAAGCTCTTTTCTTCTGCCATATTTCATCTTCCTTTCTTTGCAATTACCCAGCAAACCAGAAGAACATTATCAGGGGCACTGCGGCTAAAAGGACAATAATGGTAAGGGGCAATCCCAGTTTCCAGTAATCACCAAACAGGTAACCTCCTGGGCCCATGACCAGGATATTCGATTGATGTCCAATGGGGGTTAAAAATGAAGATGAGGCGGCAATTGCAACTCCGATCAAAAATGGATCGGGGTTAACTCCCAGATTTAGAGCCATGCTCAATGCGATAGGGGCAACCAGTACAGCAGCTGCAGCATTATTAATAATATTTGATAGACAAACGGTTACAACCATCACTACGACCATGGCTCCTGCGGGAGGTAGTTGCTGGCTGATAAAAAGCAATCCCCTGCCTATCAACTCCGCTCCCCCTGTAACCTCCAGAGCTTCCCCTACAGGGATCATGGCCCCCAGCAGAATGATAATCGGAAGTTCAATACTCCTATAAGCCTGGCGGAGCGAAATAATTCCCGTTACAACCATGGCCAGTGCTGCGCTGACAAGAGCAATCTGGATAGGCACCAGGTTAAAAGAAGCAGCCAGGACTGCAGAAACGAGAATAATCAGGGCTAGAAAAATCCTGCGGGGCTGGCCCAACCGTAAAAACCGCGGAGCGAGGGGCAGGCATCCCAATTGAGGTAGAGACTCGGAAAAAGTTCCCTGCCTTCCCTGCAACAAAAGGACATCCCCAGCTCTAAATTTAATACTACCCAATCGTTCCCACAGACGGGTCCCCTGTCGGGCTACTCCCAGGAGGTTAATCCCGTAACGCCAGCGGAGGTTCATATCCCTGGCCGTTTTCCCCAGGAGGGAGGAATCAGTTGTCACAACAGCTTCAACCAGGGCAACTTCTTCAGAGCCGAGCAGATCACGGCCTCCCCTATGAGTGGCCGCCAATTCCAGGCCCCCCGATTCCACAAGGTCCTGGAGGTTTTCCGGGTCAGCCTCAACAATTAAGATATCTCCCCCGGTTACAACTTCGTAAATGGAAGGCACGGGGTATTTTTGTTTCCGCCGAACCAGGCCTGCCACAAGAATCTCAGCATTGCTTGCTTCAATAATTTCTTTAATTGTTTTTCCCTCTGATTTGGAGCCATAGGGAACAAGGACTTCAGTTATATATTCTTCAATGGCAAAAATTTCGTCTCCCTCGCCCTGGTTCTTGCGAACCGGAAGCAGCCTCCAGCCGATAACACTAATGAAAAGAACCCCGAGGACTGCCACCCCGAAACCAACTGGGGTAAAATCAAACATTTTAAAGGGGTCCAAACCTACCTCTGCCCGGTATAGAGCAATAATAATATTAGGGGGTGTTCCTATTAAAGTCATTAGCCCCCCGAGAAGGGAGCCAAAGGCAATAGGCATTAAATATAGCGAAACCGGAGCTGAATTTCTTCGCGCCATCCGTAAAGCTACCGGCAAGAAGAGGGCCAGGGCTCCAACATTGTTCATAAATCCCGAAAAAAGGGCAACCAATCCCACCAGGACCAATAGCTGTCCAGAAATTCCCAATTTAAGGCTGGAAAGGGAACGGGCAAAAATATCAACCAGTCCGGAATTATATAAACCCCTGCTAATCACCAGAACCCCGGCTACGGTAATCACAGCCGGGTGCCCAAATCCATAAAAAGCTTCTGTCCCCGATACTATACCAGTCAGGACAAGAATTAGTAGCGATAACAGGGCAACAATTTCATACCGCCAAAAACTGGTAGCAAAAAGAACAAGGGCGATGGCAATTACACCAAAAACAATTAACTGCTCTACCATCAAAACCCCTCCAAACCCTATTTCCCCGAGGTAATTTTGGGGATTTAGGTCAAATGGTAAAAATTTCTAATTGTAATTTTCTTTTTTGTTTATTTCGCCAGTTAGGTCGATTTAACCTTTTCTTTTGGGATTATTCGTTCTTTGCCAGTTCTTTTCGGCTATGTTATAATTCCCTGTATTTTGTTATATCATAACCTTTTAATTCCCTTTCTGTCACTCTTAACTAACCTTTAAATCGCGGGAGGAAAAGTAAATGGACCAAAAGAAAAATACCGGTTATAGTCTTGCCTGCCGGGCCGGAATTATAGTTGGAGTTTTTCTTTTTTCAATTATTTTTCTTTTTGGCTGGGAAAGGTATATCCTGGAAAAGGAACAGCTCTTAAAACTCCACCGCCTGGAATTAGAACAAACCCTGGAAATTAATAATATTAACTTAAAAGAATTAGCAGAAGGATTATGGGAAATTGAAGCTACCCCGGCCCTTGCATCTCAGGATAAGTTAAAAGCTGCAGGCGATTTTATCCAACCTGTAATTAATCAACTCCACCGTGGAATGGATAATAATATTATTATCTCCTTTTATTCCCATCAATTAAAAACCATTGTTGCAGTATCACCCCAGGAAAAATATAAGTCAATTATAGGGAACAGTTTCTACCTTTGCCAGAATAACCCCCGGCCTGAGGAGGGGTTAAGAATTGATGGCTTACCCCTCAGTTCAATTCGGGTTACAGATCCCCAGGGAAATATTCAGGGACATCTCCTGGCTTTTATTCCTCCCACTATTTATAAGAATGAATTATATGCTCGTCTGCAAAAACCCTTAATTCTTACCCTGATTGCAGTTATTCTCTCTCTGATTTTTTCTGTTTTTCTCTCTGGAAAGGTGAAAAAATCGATTTTTTCCCTGCAAAAAAACCTGGATTACCTCCGGGATAACCCTGATAGAAATGAAATCCAATGTCGCTCGCTACCCCTTGAATTTATGCCACTCTTAAACCTGTACTCCCGGATGATTAAACGCCACTACAATTTAACCCAGGAACTTTCAATGTCTGCTCGGACTGCCGTTTTGGGTAACATGATCGGAGTTATTGCTCACGATGTCAAAAATCCCCTTTCTATAATAAAAAACTCTGCGAACATGGGTTTTCATTCTAAAGATAAAGTAAAAAAAGATAAAAATTTAGAGCGGATAATTAAAGCAAGCGAGGAAATCGGCCTCCTATTAGAAAAATCCCTTTCCCTGGTGAAACTCCCCGGCGAAGAAAAAGAAATTATCTGCTTAAAATCCCTAATCTCTGCAATCAAGGATATAGTTAACTTCCTCCAGGTTAAAAAAAATATTAGCTTTGTCTTCGATATCCCCGATAATCTCCCCCCATTTAAGGGGAATTCTCTCGCCATCCGTCAGGCTTTAATGAATATAATCCAAAATAGCGTTGACGCAACGCCTTCTGGGGGAAAAATTATCATCAGCGCAGAATCTTTAGGAAAAAAGGGGATCTTATTAAAAGTTTCTGATACCGGGGAAGGGATCCCACCGGAAATCAAAAAACAAATTTTCGAACGTTTTTTTACCACCAAACGAACGAAAGGAACAGGTTTGGGGCTGGCTCTGGCCCGCCAGATTGTTGAAAACCACTCGGGAAAAATATGGGCCGTTTCCCAGAGGGGTAAAGGAACAACAATCAATATCTTTCTACCCTTAAATACCTCTTCCTAGGAAAGTTTTCTTTTTCTCTTAAAGGTAAATAAAAACTCTCGGGGAAATAATAAAAAAACCCTCCCGGGAGGTTAATTATGACCATCTTAATTTATTTTTTAATCTTTGCTTCTTTTCTTGATACTCATGCTCAAATGCCCATCCTAAGTCCCTGGGCCGCTTCTCTGGGAGCAACTCCTTTTTTAATCGGCTTGATCATCGGTTCTTATTCCCTGTTTAATATCCTGGGGAACCTCTGGGCCGGAATAGTTATTGACTCTCGGGGCTTTCACAAACCCCTGGCCTTTAGCCTTGCGGGAATCACACTGATTGTTTTTTCCTACTCTTTTCTTTCCAACCCCCTGGAAATTCTTATGCTGCGTTCGATTCACGGGCTCCTCGGAGGATTTCTGATTCCTTCTACCTTAGGAGCTTTAAATACACTGGGGAGTTCTTCCAGGCGCTTTTCCTTTTACGGAATCTGTATTGGCCTTGCAGCTTTAACCGGGCCTATATTAACAGGATTTCTGGCAGGTTTTTTTAGCTTTCAGGTAGCTTACACCGGTCTTGCCCTGGCCCTTTTACCGGCAGCAGTAATTTCAATTAGCTTAAAATTCCCCGAACTCACTCGAAAACAAACTGGAAATTTAACCCCCTTGGAAAAAATCAAGCTCCTTATTGCTCGTCCCGTTCTCCGATCTTCCTTCTTTTTCGCTTTTGCCCTGATGGGCGCAACCGGAACAATGATGCTTTTCCTTCCCCTCCGACTGGAGGTGCTGGGTATTTCCTCCGCTATGACCGGACTTTTTTTCGCCCTCTTTGCCTTGAGTACAATTATTACCCTTTCACTCTGGCCTTTTATTTTTCCCAGGGTCGGGGAAGAAAAAGTCCTTATTACTTCCGGTCTTTTTATTTCCCTATTTTTCATTTCCTTTCTTCCTTTTGTTTCTCCATTTATCCTTGGGTTGTGCATACTGGGATATGGAGTTGGCTTTGGGCTTGTATTCCCCAGCCTGATCAAGTTAATAAATTCCGCGCCCGATCCTCATTTTGGTTCCGCTACCGGAGTTTTCTTTGCTTTTTACTCTGCAGGTGTAGTAGGAGTGCCTCCCCTTGCAGCATTTATCTGGGATATAACCGGGATTTTTCCGACCATCACTGCTGTATTCCTGGGAATAATCTCAACAACATTGGGGCTTTTCAGCATAAAAAAAAGACCGGTTTCCGATCTTTAAACCGCCGACGGCGGTTTTCATACTCATCAGGGGCTGCAACCAGCAAAAACGCCGAGAAGCAATAAAGCACCAATTATAAGAAGAACCACCCTTGTTTTCACATGTTCACCTCCTTCAAAAAAGAATTGTATGTTATTATTTTAACACTTTCCCTTTAACATTGCAGCAGGAATAAAGAAAAATTAGTCTAATTTATCCAATAAAGAGAAAAAAAGGGGGATAAATCATGCTAAGAGCTCGAGACATTATGACTGAGGATGTCATTACGATTACCCCGGACACCACGGTTGAAGAAGCAGCAAGAATTTTAAGCGAAAACCAGATAAGTGGTATACCGGTAGTAAAGGATAATAAGCTGGTGGGAATTGTTTCCGAGCGGGATATTATTATGAAAGATAAAAAACTGTCTTTCCCCGATTATATCAATATTCTGGGAGGGATAATTTACCTGGGTAATATTAAAAAATTCGAAGAAGAATTCAAGAAATATCTTTCTGTTACAGTAGAAGGATTGATGACTGCAGAACCAAAAACCGTAAAGCCAGATGCCACAATCGAAGAAATCGCAACTCTGATGGTGGAAAAAGAAATTAACCGTCTTCCAGTAGTTGAAGAAGGACGCCTTGTCGGGATCATTACCCGTGCCGACCTGGTGCGGAAAATGGCTAAATAGCTGCTCGCAAAGAGCAGCTTTTTTATTTTTCCAGGTCTCGAGTTGCCACAATATCCACACCCGTTTTCAGAATATCTTTAAGAATAAGCTGGCCTTCTTTAATGGGAGGTTCAAGTTTTACCCTGGCCAGGGAAAACATCGCTTCCTCCAGTTTTTCCCTGGGCAAAGGCTCAGTACTTCTCACCGGGAGTTGCCCTACCCGGTTACTTTTTATACGCACAGTTGCAGTTAAAATCCGAGAAGGAGAGGTAAATTCTTCTCTGGCATAATCCCTGCCCTGCTCACAACGATAACCCTTGATTTTTTTCAATTCACCGTTTTCAATTGTGGCCATAATTTCGCAACCAACAGGACAAATTACGCAGATTAATTTTTTCTCAGCCATTTTTTCCTTCTCCCCTTACTGTAACCTGGATATCCTTACCCGGGATTAATTCCCTTAAATCATCCGGTTCAATTGTAATTTTTATAATCTCTCCAGGTTTNATAAAAGGTAAAGGAAAAGCAAGTTTTTCTTTTCCTTCCTGATTAATTGTAATTTTTACCTTCTGCCGGGGTAATTCCGCCCGCATAAACAAAAGCAGTGGTTCTCCTCTTTGTTTATCCAGGTTTATTTCCTGGGGAACAACATACCCCAGGCCTTTTCCAGCATCTATTTTTTCTTTTTGTTCAGTTTCTTTTCCCCGCTCAAAGAGGGCAGCGGAAATTCCAGCGATTTCACTCTCCACAGTAACATCATCTGCCAGGTCATGAACCTGGACTACATTTCCACAGGCGAAAATTCCGGGGATGTTTGTCATCCTTCCCTGGTTTACAATTGGCCCCCCTGTTCTGGGATCAATTTCCACACCCGCTTTGCGGGATAGCTCATTTTCCGGAATTAAACCCACTGATAATAAAAGGGTGTCGCAGGGAACGAATTCTTCGGTTCCAGGAAGAGTTTTCCCCTTTTTATCTACCTTAACAGCGGTAACCCCTTCCAGTCGATGGTCCCCGTGAACCCGGGCAATGGTTTGCTGCAGATAGAGGGGAATTGAAAAGTCATTCAGACACTGGACAACATTCCTGCTCAATCCGTTAGTATAGGGAAGAAGCTCATAAACTCCCTGTACCTGGCAGCCTTCCAGCTTCATCCTCCTGGCCATTATCAAACCAATGTCCCCTGAACCCAGGACAACCACCTGCCTGCCGGGAAGAAAACCTTCAATATTGGTATAACGCTGGGCCGTGCCGGCAGTAAGAATTCCGGCAGGTCTCGTTCCGTATATCTGGATTGCATCCCTTGTTCTCTCCCGGCAACCCATGGCCAGGACAACACTTTTGGCCCTGAACCTCTGCAGCCCATATTTTTTGCTTGAAGTAATTACCTCCCGGGAGGGTTTAACTTCTAAGACCATGGTATCAGTCTGGACCTCAACTCCAGCCCGGGCAGCTTTACCGATAAATCGGCCGGCATATTCTGGGCCGGTTAATTCTTCAGAAAAATACTGGAGGCCAAAACCATTATGAATACACTGGTTTAAAATTCCTCCCGCTTCAAAATCTCTTTCCAGAACAAGGACCCTGCGGGCACCCATTTCCCGGGCTTTTATTCCCGCTCCTAACCCTGCAGGGCCTGCGCCAATAATCAGGACATCTAGATCATAAGTCTGCAATATCTTCACCTGCTTCCAGCAACAATTCCTTGGAACGAAATTTTAAAATCCGGGATTCTCCTCCCCGCAGGGTAGCCTTCAGGGGGGAAATACCAGCGAACTCCCTGAGCAGCTCTATTAAACGGGGCCCGCAAAAACCGCTCTGACATCTCCCTGATGCAGCCCGGGTTCTCCTTTTAATCCCATCGATGGTAACTGCTCCTAAGGGGGAGAGGATAGCATCCCTTATTTCGCCCCGGGTAATTCCCTCGCACCGGCAGATAATCTGCCCGTAATCCCTATCTTTTTCAACAAGGTTATCTCTTTTTTCATAATCCATTTCTCCGGTTTTTATCCCCGAAGGCCTTTCAGGTTGAAAATCTGATTTTGCAGATAATTTTAGGCCTATCTCCTGCAGGAGCTCTCCCACAACTTCTCCAATTTTCGGGGCTGCCGTGAGTCCTGGGGATTGTATTCCCGCGGCCAAAAACCAGCCCTTTTGTTTTTTCCGCTGGTTTAATCACGAAATCACTATCTGCAACCGCCCTGAGTCCGCTAAACATCCTGATTATTCCCCTGTTGTCAATCCCGGGGACA
>SL_3KL_010_SEDDRAFT_10003453_pt1 | contig 14325 bp, 8 predicted proteins | sample SodLakKL_010_SED_2_FD_10381 | JGI IMG/M metagenome (IMG submission 10381)
TTCCGCCATCCGTATTGGCAAATGCCACCAGGGTGCGGGCAATCTTCCGGCTGTCATTCACCTGAAACTTGAAATCCTGCTGCTGATGCTCCCCCTGCAAAATGAGGTTTTTTATGTAATTAGACATCGGTCTGAAATTTTAATCGGCAGAAAAACAATCGATAATTGACAATTGACAATCGGTCATCGATAATCGGCCATCGTTTAGTACGCGCGTTCATTTCGGCCTTCGATATAATTTACAAACGACCGAACAGCGACTTTGTTTCCGCCCGGGGTTGGATAATTGCCGGTAAAATACCAGTCACCTTTATGGTTGGGACAGGCAGCGTGCAGGTCTTCAATGGTCTGGTAAACAATTTCCAGTTTCGCTTTCACCTCCGGTGGGTGCAGCATCTCCGCGATCCTGGCGGATATCTCTTCCGGCCGGAAGGGACGGTAAATATCCCGGACAACATTTTCAACTTCATTTGCGGGCCGTTTCAGTTGTTCTTTGCATTCTTTATATACTTTATTGATCACATCTTCACGGCCGGTATCTTTCAGGAGCTCCAGGGCTGCACGGAACGCGATGAAGTCTCCCAGTTTGGTCATATCAATGCCATAGCAATCGGGATAACGGATCTGTGGTGCTGATGAAACGATCACAATCGATTTTGGTCCCAGCCGGTCGAGCATCCGGACAATACTTTGTTTCAGCGTTGTCCCGCGCACGATGCTATCGTCAATCACAACGAGGTTGTCCACCCCTTCCCTTACAAGTCCATAGGTAACATCATACACGTGGGCAACCAGCTCATCGCGTTTCATATCTTCCGTAATGAAGGTTCGCAATTTGGCATCCTTAACAGCAACCTGGTCAACGCGGGGCCTGAGCGCGAGGATCTGTTCCAGCTTCTCAGGATCATTGCTGCCCTGCATATTCAGGATCCGGTCTTTTTTAATGACATCGCAAAAGTCGTTCAGGCCTTCTACCATCCCTTTGAATGCAGCAATTGCAGTATTGGGAATGTATGAAAAGATGGTATGGTCAAAGTCGTAATGAATTGTTTTCAGGATGGCGGGAACCAGTTGACGGCCCAGGCGCTTTCTTTCCTGATAAATATCGGCATCTGTTCCACGAGAAAAATAGATGCGCTCAAAGGAGCATGCAACTTGTTTTTCCGGCTCTTTGCACGGCTTCTCCTCTACCCTGCCGTCGCGTTTGATGATCAATGCATGTCCGGGCCGGATCTCTGCAATGGAGTCCAAAGGAACATTAAATGCCGTTTGTATCGCCGGACGTTCGCTGGCAACAACAGCCACCTCATCATCGCGATAATAAAACGCCGGACGAATACCATTGGGGTCGCGCATAACAAAGGCATCTCCATGACCTACCATTCCGGCAACCACATAACCTCCATCCCAGTATTTACCGGTATTTGACAAAACGCGAGCAAGATCCAGATCGCGCGCTATCAGAGGAGAAATCTCCTTTTTTGTGTAACCCTCCTTTTTAAACCGGCGATACAAATCCTCATTTTCATCATCAAGAAAATGACCCATCTTCTCAAGAATTGTGACCGTATCGCTTGTTTCACTGGGATGCTGTCCGATGTCTACCAGGCTGTCAAAAAGCTCATCCACGTTGGTCAGGTTAAAGTTGCCGGCAATCATCAGATTTTTTGACATCCAGTTGTTTTCTCTCTGAAACGGGTGGCAGTATTCCACACGGTTGCGGCCGAAAGTCCCATAACGAAGATGACCCATAAAAAGCTCCCCGGTGAAGTCCTGGTTGTTTTTTAACCAGTCAATGTCCTTTAATCGATCCGGATATTGTTTCGTGGCGTTATGAATGTTGCCATGGATCTGTTCAAAGATGTCTTTTATTGGATTGGTTTTGTTGCTTCTGATACGGTTCATGTAGCGCGATCCAGGCCTGACATCAAACTTGATGCAACCGGCTCCGGCGCCATCCTGTCCGCGGTTATGCTGCTTTTCCATCAGCAGATACAACTTATTCAGGCCGTAAAATGGCGTTCCGTAATGGGAAAGGTAATATTCAAGTGGCTTCAACAGGCGCAATAGAACCACACCACACTCGTGTTTTATTGGATCACTCATGATAAAGGCGAATATAAAACACAAAGGTAAGAATTAATGTGCTGATGTGAAGATGTGCAAATGTACCGGTGTGCAAATATTTATTAATCTTTGGCGTAGCTGTTGATCAGCTCAATGGTCCGGAATTTGGTGTCGCGCAGGAACCATTTTTTGTATTCAAACGGTATGAAGGATGATTTGACACCGTTGATTACCACATCAAGGATGTTTTGCGGCGTAAGTCCGAAGTTTTTATAGGCCAGGTAATATTCATCCGTCATGGTGGTATTGGTTACCAGCCTGTTGTCGGTATTGAGCGTCACACGCAGTCCCAGGTCAAGATAAAACTTGAACGGATGGCGTTCCATGGTTCTGGCGGCCTGTGTCTGCACGTTGCTTGACAGACAGATCTCCAGCGGAATCCTGTGGTCGTTCACATAATTCAGCAAGTCACCGTCTTCTTTGAGCCTGGTGCCATGACCGATGCGGTGTGCTCCACAATAATGCAATGCCTGGTGAATACTGTCGGGGCCATAGGCCTCACCGGCGTGGATGGTTACATTGATATTGTTCGACAAAATAAGGTTGAATGACTCAAGGTGGTCACGTGCAGGATAGTTGTATTCCGCACCTGCCAGGTCAAAGCCTACAACGCCCCTGTTTTTAAAGGCCACAGCAAGCTCAGCCATCTGCATGCTAACCTCCGGCGATATGTTTCTGATACCGCAAACGATCACGCCACTCTTGATACCGAAATCGCGTTCGGCATCATTCAGGCCCTCTACTACCGACTCCAAAATCACTGTCGGTGGCAGCCCCTTTTGTGTATGCAGTATCGGCGAATAACGCACTTCGAAGTATTGCACATTCTCTTTGGCATTGTCCTCGGCAAGCTCATAAGCGGCGCGATAAAGCGAATCTTCGGTTTGCATTACCTTCAGAGTCAGATCAAAAGCCTCAAGGTATTCATTAAGCGAAGCATGCATTTTTCCGGGACCAAGTATCTTAACAAGCTTTTGTCTTGTATCCGCACCAATATTGATCTTATCCTTTTGTGCAAGCTCCAGAATGGTATCAATGCGCATGGAACCGTCGAGGTGCACGTGCAGGTCAGTCTTTGGAAGTTTTTCAAAAAAAGCCCTGTCAAAAGGCTTCTTGGGGGTTTTCAGGTCGCTGTCGCCAGCGTAATATTTTTCTTTTTGCCTCATCTTTTGAAAGTTATAATGAATGTTGTTCTGCCCATTGTTATGTTGTCATACAATTGACACCGCGTATTTGTTCAATATACGCTGCGATTTTCCTGCAAAGGTACGAATATCAGCGCAATCCAACGTTGCCGGAAAATGGTATTACTATACTTTTACGTGAAACAGGGGGATTGGTTACACGGGCGAAGCATCTCCCGGGTTTTCCTTGTCATTCTTTGCGTGTTTTGCGAAAAACATTTTGCGGCCTTTGCGTGGAATTATTTGTTCCTCGCAAAAAACACAACCCAATGTCATTCCCACATTGTGGCCATCGCATTTTCACTGGGGCTGGACACTCATGATGACAGGAAAACTTTCCCCCGTTTGCGCAGATTTATCCTTACCAAATCAACCAATCACCCATTCAACAAATCAACCAATCACCCATTCAACAAATCACCCATTCACCCATTCAACAAATCAACCAATCACCCATTCAACAAATCAACCAATCACCCATTCAACGAATCAACTAAAACCTCCGCAATACCGCCTTAACACTGTTCAGATAACCGCCACCGAAAAGGTTTACATGCACCATCAACGGGTACAGGTTGGCGATATCCATGCTTTTTCCCCACGAGGACTCCAGGGGGTATGCTTCGTTGTATGCTTCATAAAAAGCCTTGTCAAACCCGCCGAAAAGCTTTGACATGCCCAGGTCCATGTAACGATGTCCGTGATAAACCGCCGGATCGATGATGGCTGCCTGTCCATCCCTGCCAACCATGAAATTGCCGCTCCAAAGGTCGCCATGCAGCAGGGCGGGTGGCTCTTCCGGGAAAAAGTCGGACAAGTGTTTGTAGAGTCTTTGAAACATCTGCGGCAGATCGGGACCGGCATTTCCCTGGTCCCTGGCAATTCGCAGCTGGGCTTCCAGCCGTTCCATAATGAAAAAGTCAATCCAGGAAGTATGCCGCTTGTTGCGCTGCGGCAAGCTACCGATATAATTGTCATGATCCAGACCAAAGCCTTTGGTGCCTTCGTCCGTTATGCTTCTGTGCATTTGGGCAAGTCCCTGCCCGAAATTGAACCAGAAATCCTCTTGCTTCACACCGGTCTCCACGTACGCTAACACCAAAACACTGAAATCCCCGGCATCACCGTTCCCGATCACCTCAGGCACATGAATGGTTTTGCTGTCGCGAAGCAGAACAAGCCCCCTGGCCTCCGCCTCAAACATCCCCGGGTAACGACTTGCGCTGTTGTATTTCACAAAAAAGGACCCCTCCGATGTTTCAAGCCGGTGTGCATCGTTAATGCACCCCCCTCCCACCCCCGAGGTGCGTGTCACCAGAACGGGGCGTCCAAAATGTTGATTTAAAAGTTTTTCTGAAGCAGTTTTAATTTCTCTGGATAACATGTTTTGGTTGATTTGTTGAATGGGTGATTGGTTGATTTGTGTTTAGCGTTTGGCGTTATTAATAAATCTGCTAATTTGCTAATTTTCAACTCAATTCAAACTTCTCCACCACCTTATACTCCGGTCCGTCAGGATGTAAAATGCTTTCATACAGATTGAATGAATGAACATGATGGTTTCCGAAACTACCCGACTTATATGCCATCAGCATTTGCTTCAGCATTTCCTGATCGGTTAGCTGTTTGATTCGGCCAATAGTGATGTGCGGACCAAATGTTTGCTTGTCGGGTTTAAATCCCAGTGTTTTCAGACGCTTATGCAGTTGGTTGTACAGGCCGTTCAGTGCATCCGAAGATTGTGTTCCAATCCACAGTACACGGGGATCTTTGGGTGGACCAAAGGTGCCACATCCTTCAAGATAAAGCTGAAAGGGTTCCGATTCTGAAGCTGCATAACGGGCTGCACTGATAATGTCTCTGATCATGTGATTGGGGGTGTCTGCAAAGAACTTAAGCGTCAGGTGCAGGTGTTCGGGATCCACCCAATTGATTCGTGCATCAGTAAGAGCTTGTTGAAAATTGGACAATACCTCCCTGGTTTGGTATGATGCAGGGACATGAATGGCAAAAAAAAGACGTCTCATGGTTTTGGTGTTTTAGACTTTATGTTTTTAAAAAAATATTTTACCTTTGCAACCACCAAAAAGGGGAATTAGCTCAGTTGGCTAGAGCGTTTGACTGGCAGTCAAGAGGTCACCGGTTCGAGCCCGGTATTCTCCACAAGTCCGGATGCATTTCTGCATCCGGTTTTTTTTATCCCGTCGCCTGCTAATCCCTGTCTTTCCACTGCCGTGAGAAACTTTTTTCAATCCTGGGTATGGTCCGGTTTTTACCCCAGGCTTTTTTGAAAAAGTGTCGTGCAAACAAATTCTTGATCCAGGGGGGAGCCATATCCAGTCTGGTTCGCTTTTTCATAGCCCATTTGTATGCCTTGATTGAAAGTCTGTCAGAACGGCCCAATAAGCCCAGTTTGCGGCTAAGGTGCCGGTTATGAAGCAGCTGATGATGGAGGTCTATGCCAACAGGACAAACTTCCGTACATTTTCCGCATAGGCTGGAAGCATGGCTCAGGTGTTTGTATGTATCAAAATCTTCGGACAGATGTGGTGTGATGACAGCGCCGACAGGACCGCTATACACCGTTCCATAAGCGTGGCCACCGATGTTTCGGTATACAGGACAAGCATTCAAACAGGCACCACAGCGAATACATGCCAGGCTCCTTCGCTGCGGGGTGGCTTTTAACAAACGGCTGCGCCCGTTATCGAGCAAAATCACATACATCTGTTCCGGACCATCAATTTCACCCTGCTTTCTGGGGCCAAATACGAGTGTATTGTAGGCGGTCATCTCCTGTCCGGTACCATGCGTTGCCAGCAAAGGCCAAAACAGATCCAGATCGCGCAGGTTGGGAATGATCTTTTCAATTCCGGTAATGACGATGTGAATCTTTGGTAACGACATGGACAGCAGCCCATTCCCTTCATTTTCTGTCAGGGCAACAGCACCGCTTTCAGAAATCAGGAAATTGGCTCCCGTGATACCGGCTTGTGCGGTTGCAAATTTTTCCCGTAGTTTGTCGCGTACAAAAGCAGTGATTTCTTCAGGACTGGCATCTTCAGGAAGATCAAACTTTTCGTGGAAAATCCCGGCCACATCTTTTGCAGACAAATGCATGGCAGGCGTCACAATATGATATGGTCTGTCATTTGATATCTGAACAATGTATTCACCCAGATCTGTTTCCAGACAGTCAATTCCGTTCTTTTCAAGAAAGGTGGTGATACCCGCTTCCTCGGTTACCATCGATTTCGATTTGACTACCTGTTTGACGTGATGCTGTTCAAAAATATCGCGTATCGCCTTTCTGGCCTCGCTTGCATCCTGTGCCCAAATAATCTTTCCTCCACGCGCGGTAAAATGGTATTCAAAGGTCTTCAGATGATCTTCAAGATTCTCTATCACATAATGCTTGCGCAAAGCAGCACGCTTCCTGGCCATATCAAGGTTTCGGAATTGCTGTTTGCCGGCTGCGACAGAATGATCATAACGGGTCATATTAAATTTGATGGTGGCCCTGTGTTTTTCATCAAAAGCCTTGACCCGGCTATCGTCCATAAACCGCGCGTATGCCGTATGTGTTGCCTGTTGTGTCATTTAATGCGAATCTTTTGAACCCTTTCAGCATGTCTGCCCCCTTCAAAAGGCGTGCTCAAAAACAAAAGTACACATTCCAAAGCGGTTACCTCATCAATAAAGCGCGCGGGGAGCGCAAGTACATTCGCGTCGTTGTGCGCGCGGCCCAGACGCGCAATTTCAGGTGTCCAGCTTAATGCCGATCGAACTCCCTGGTACTTGTTTGCCGTAATATTTACACCATTGCCACTGCCGCAAATAACAATTCCCCTTTCGTGCTGTCCTGCTTCCAATGCACTGGCAAGCGGATGTACATGATCCGCATAATCAGCTCGCTCCTCCGAATCGGTGCCGTAATCCTTCACTTCATGCCCGTTTTTTATGAGAAATCCTTTTATGATCTCTTTGAGGAAATATCCTGCATGATCGCTGGCAAGCGCTATTGACGGTCTTTTTAGATCCATTGTTGAAAACTTTTATCAGTTAGGGAATATAAAAACATATCAAAGTTAATACATTTCATTTACTGTTAATCTGTTATAATATTGACAACCTGAATGGGCTGACCAGAACTTGTTTTCATTTTAACTATTAAATCCATCATAATCAATTTACTGAAGCATTTTATTTGATTTTTTCCTGTATATCAGAGATTATTCACACAACATTGTTAAAAAGAACGCTTTTCGTGTTAACAATTTTTAATAGTTTTTTTTGCATTGTTAATAATTCTTTTTGGTATAAAAATTGTAGACAATAACAAATATTTTAAGCATATGTTATTAAAATTTATAAACAGAATATGAACATTTACAACCAACATATAGGGGTGTTGAAAAGTTAAATTTTGTTAACGGTCCTGGTAATTAACAATTTGTTAATAATTCATAAAAGTAACAGACTGTCAATTATTTAAAATATGAATACCTGTTAACCCTCTGTTTATATCTTTTAACAATTAATATTTCCTAATTTTTTTGAAAAAAGTTTTCAAAGCATTGAACAGACTGATTAATATGAATAATAATTTAATATATAATTATAATCATCATATAGACACTTTTAAAAAATAATTGATCATTTATTTAAAAAAAGCATACATTTCAATTAAAACCAATGCATCAGGGTTTTAATATTTTAAAAATTATTGTAAATTTGAACTTCCAAAGAAATATTTATCAGTAAATTATTGATTTATAGAAAAAAATAAATTATTCATAAAAGCACTCATCATAAAATTAAAATATTATGGCAAAGGTAAAAATACTCATCGTAGAAGATGAAAGCATTGTTGCAAAAGATATTCAAAACAGTTTGAAAAAGCTTGGCTATCAGATAACTGCAATTGTTAATAGCGGTGAAAAGGCTATAAAAGAAGTAGAGGAAAACAAGCCGGATATCATTCTGATGGATATTATGCTAAAAGGATCCATGACAGGCATCGAAGCTGCAAAACAAATTAAAGATCGTTTCTCGTTGCCTGTAATATTTTTGACGGCTTATGCCGATGATACCACGTTAAACAAGGCGAAAATCACTGAGCCTTACGGATATATCATCAAACCGTTCAGAGAAAAAGAGCTGCAAACAACTATTGAAATGGCACTTTACAAATACGAGAGGGACGAAGAGATGAAGAAAGAACGCGATTTGTATCACTCTCTGATTGAGAACAAAGAATCAAAAGATTCTATTTTCGTACGTGCTGATTACAGACTGAACAAGATCAATTTTGATGACATATTTTATGTGGAAGCATTGAAGGATTATGTAGTCATCAATACCAGCGATAATAGCTATACGACGCACACAACAATGAAAGAAATGGTCCGGATTCTTCCGGCAAAGGACTTTGTAAGAATACACCGTTCATTCATTGTGAACCTGAACAAAATATTCTCCATTAAATACCCTGACCTGGTAATTGAAGGTAAAATGAAGGTATTGCCCATCGGAGGCCTATACCGAAAAGAACTGTACAGCAGGTTAAACCTGATTTAAAATTTAAAAAGCGCCATCCGGCGCTTTTTTTTATTCATATGTTTATGTTTTAATGAATCCCGGTTTTTACCGATCATTATTCTGTTTCTGCCAATTCAAAATCGAGTTCCTTCTTTAGAAAATCAGCCCGCTTGATACGGATTCTTACCGGACTNCCAAGCTTGTATTCTTTCCTGGTGTTGTTTCCGATCACACGGAAATTTTCTTCATCAAGAAAATAATAATCATCTGCCATATCGCGCAACCGGACCATCCCCTCACAACGGTTTTCTTTGATTTCTACATAAATCCCCCACTTAGAAACGCCGGATATCAGACCGTCAAAAACTTCACCGATTTTATCCGCCATAAATTCTACCTGCTTGTATTTTACCGATTCTCTTTCAGCTATCTGAGACAACCGTTCCATTTGTGATGCGTGTTGACAAAGCTCTTCATAAATATCCTTATCGACAGAAGCAGAACCGTTTTCATAAGCGTGTAACAAACGATGGACCATCATATCCGGATAACGCCTGATTGGTGATGTAAAATGGGTATAATGGTCAAATGCCAGTCCGTAATGGCCTATGTTTACCGTTGAATATTCCGCTTTTGCCATCGTCCGGATAGTAAGGGTTTCAATCATATTTTCCTCGCCCTTGCCCCGTGTGTCGTACAAAAGGCGGTTAAACGATTTAGCAATGTTGTTGCGTGTATCGGTTTTGATCTTATAGCCCAGTTTTTCAACAAAAGTGGCAAGCGTATTCAGCTTTTCCGGATTTGGAATGTCGTGAACGCGGTAGACAAAGGTTTTTGGTTTTTGTTTTCCGCCGGGCTTGCCAATTTTTTCTGCAACTGCTTTGTTGGCGAGCAACATAAACTCTTCAATGAGCTTGTGCGCCTCNTTCTGATCCTTAAAAAAGACCTCCAATGGCTTGCCTTCGTCATCCAGTTTAAACTTTACCTCTTGTCGCTCAAAATCTATTGCACCCTGTCGCATTCGGCGATCCCTGATTTTTGCAGCCATACTGTTCAACACATCAATCTCTTCCTTGTAGATTCCTTGTCCGGATTCGATGATTTTTTGAACCTCCTCATAATTGAATCGGTGATTGCTGTTAATGATGGTTTTGCCAATCCATTTTTTCAGGATACGTGCCTGATCATTGATCGTAAAGACAACCGAATAACAAAGCTTGTCTTCATTTGGCCGGAGTGAACAAACCATATTTGATAATTTTTCCGGAAGCATAGGAATGGTACGGTCTACCAGGTAAATAGATGTTGCACGCTGGCGTGCCTCGCTTTCCAGTATGCCTTCTTGTTGGACGTAATGGGTTACGTCGGCAATATGGACCCCAATTTCCCAGGTGTTGTCGTCTGTTTTTTTGACCGACAAAGCATCATCAAAATCTTTTGCATCCTCTGGATCTATTGTAAAAGTGGTTACATCCCTGAAATCCCTTCGCTGTGAAATCTCTTTTTTGGTGATGTCTACAGGGATTTGGTCTGCAGCCTTTTCCACCTCCGGCTGAAAGCGGGACGGCAGGTTATATTCTGCGAGAATGGCATGCATTTCAACTTCGTTATTGCCCGGCTGGCCCAAAACCTCTACCACTCGTCCGAAAGGATTCTTAGAGGGTGGCGACCAGTCGATAATTTCAGCAATAACCTTCTCCCCTTCCTTTGCTTTGTTCATGTTTTCAGGTGCAATGAAAATATCAACCGGCATCGATTTGCTGTCTGGCAGTAAAAATGCATAATTATTGGTGCGCTGAATAACCCCGACAAATCTGTTTTTAGAGCGTTTCAGTATCTTAATGATCTCACCCTCAATTTTTTGGTTTTTACGCCTCGGAAACAAACGCACTTTTACCACATCACCGTCAAGGGCATATCCGGTATCATTAGACGAAACGCGCACGTCATCAAGCAGATCATCCGTGATCACATATGCCTTTCCGGTTTGCTTCATATCCACAACGCCTTCAACAAACGGACCAATTTGCTTCTGCTTTTCAAGATGTGCCGGACTCATTTTGAATTTTCCCTTGTATGCCTCTATCAAAATGCCCTCTTTGGCCAAAGAATATAGAATACCCGATAAATATTTCTTGTATTCCTTTCCTTTATCGCCCAGAGCCTTAGCAAGCTGTTTATAATTATATACCTGCCTGGGAGTTGACTCAAAGACGCCAACCGCCATTTCTTTTAATTGTTCTTTGATCTTTTCTTTTTTTGCTGCCATAAAATTTTATGTTATTTTCCTGAATGCTTTATTTATGAATTTTTATACAAGAAAGGCTTGCAAATTTCGTAATTTCGTAGGTTGAGTAAATAATAAACAATCGCTAAATATATGTCTGCTTCTTTTGAAATATTGCTTCAAAAACTGGATCGGTTTATCCGACGATACTATCTAAATCAGTTGATTAAAGGTAGTCTTTTTTTTGGAGCCGGCCTGTTCATTCTGTTTATTCTTTTCATAAGTTTTGAATATTTTGGTTATTTGAGCACGAATGCCCGGTTTGTTTTATTTTACAGCTTTTTGTTGTTTAACTTATTTGTATTTATCAGGTATGTGTTGATTCCTTTAACAGGAATGATGCGTATTGGACGGAAAATCGGTCCGGAACAGGCTGCTACAATCATAGGAAAACATTATCGTAATGAGCTTAATGATAAAATAACCAATGTATTACAGCTTAAATACTATCTTGAAAAGAATCCGGAAAATGCCGCCCTGATCATTGCAGGAGTAGAACAAAAAACAAAGCAAATTCTCCCCCTGCCCTTTCAGCGCGCCATCCCACTAAAAGGAAACCTGAGGTTTCTTCCTTATTTTCTGGTTCCCTTGCTTTTTGTTGGTGTTTTCTTTATGATCCAACCAACTTTTATTCTCGAACCGGCCACCAGGATTGTGCAATATGACACCCATTTTGAGCGCCCCAGGCCATTTGATATCGAACTGATATCTGAACCGAACGCTTTCCGGCATGATGATGTTGAAATTGTTGTGAGGGCCGTAGGACAGGTTTATCCTGCAACTGCCAATATAAGAATCAATGGCGGTAATTTTCGCATGAATGAAGAAAAGACGGGCGTGTTTTCCAGAACAGTGCGGAATGTGCAGGATGATTTGTATTTTTTTATTGATGCCCAGGGATTCAGCTTTGGTCCATTTGCTGTAAATGTGTTTGAAAAGCCGTCAATCAGCCATTTTCATATCGATATTGAATATCCTGAATATACAGGATTGAGTGATGATTCCTACTCAAACATGGGAGACCTCACTGCCATTAGGGCTTCCAGAATTAAATACACTTTTTATACCAATGCAAACAGTGAAATTCTGTTTAAAAAAGAGGGTGAAGAATTGCCTTCTGAAACAATAAGAACAGGTGTATTCCAGGTTGAAACCATTGCCAATGAATCTTTTGAGTATACTGTTTTTGCGTTTAACGAAGAACAAGGTAAAGGAGACAGCCTGAGGTATTATGTCAATGTACAGGCCGATGCCCATCCAAGAATTGCTGTAGAAGAACACAGGGATGATGTATTGCTGGCTCATCTGTTTTATCGTGGTACCATTGAGGATGACTTTGGCTTTACCAGGCTTGTTTTTAATTATCGAACATTGGATCAACGACAAATTACCCGGGGTGAGCAGGTTGATTTTTTCACAGAAGAGGTTGAAATAGAGCCCAATCTTCGAAATCAGACATTTTACTACCACTTTGATTTACAAAGTATTTATGTACAGCCCGGGGAAACGGTAGAGATATTCTTTAAGGTCTTTGACAATGATGCCATATATGGCCCCAAGAGCTCCAGGAGCCAACTGTTTACATATTATATTCCCACGGAAGAGGAGATTCTCGCCGAACAAAGAGCTACGGACGAACAGGTTGAACAAGGCCTGAGTGACGGTATCGGAGAAGTACAGCAAGCCAGAGATCAGATTGATGAACTTAGAAAGCAACTGCTTGACAGCGATCAGCTTGGCTGGGAACAACGGGAAATGCTACAGGAATTGCTTAATAAAAAGGAATCTATGGAGCAGATGGTGCAGGAGCTGGCAGACCAGAAAAAAGATACCGATACACGCTCAGAGCAATTCCGGGAAAATAACGAAAGAATTAAAGAGAAACAGGAAGAATTGCAACAGCTGTTTGATGAGGTATTAACCGATGAGCTTAAGGAGCTTTTTGATATGATTCGGGAGGAACTGGATAACCTTAACCGGGACCAGGTTTATGAAATGCTGGAAAAAATGGAGTTTGAATTCAGGGATCTGGAGCACCAAATGGACAGAACACTTGAAATGTTCAGACAGTTTGCAATGGAACGCATGCTTCAGGAAAGCATTGAAAGGTTGGATCACCTCGCAGAGCAGCAAGAAAGTTTGAAGGACCAGACCGCGGGGGAGGGAGAATCAGATGAAATTTTAGAAGAACAGGAAGATATAAAGGATGCATTTGAAGCTGTGCAGGATATGTTGGAAGAATTTCGGGAAACAAACGAAAAACTGCAACGACCCAAAGATCTGATGGAAACCGGTGAGTTTGAAGATAGCATCTTACAGGACCTTCAAGACGCTATTGATCAGATGAATATGGATAACAGAAATATGGCCGTACCTTCACAGGAAGATGCTGGAAATAAGATGCAGGAATTGTCACAAATGCTGATGGATATGCAACAGGATTTGTTTCAAAAGCAACTTGCCGAAGACGCGAGAGCCATTCGTATGTTGCTGGAAAACCTTTTGCGATCCAGCTTTTCACAGGAAGAGCTGATGCTTGAAACCCGCCAGGCAAACGTGAACGATCCCGGATATTTAGAAATGATTCGCGACCAGCGCAAGATTCAAAGTGATTTGCAGATGGTTGAAGATAGTCTCATCGCCCTTAGTAAGCGACAAATGGCAATCAAACCATTTGTAAACAGGGAAATTGCCGAGATTCACCTGCAAACGGATGAAACAATTAACCTGATGATTAACAGGCGTCGCCACCAGGCAGCTACCCGGCAGCAGCTGATAATGACCCACGTGAACAATCTGGCCCTGATGCTGAATGAAAGCCTTCAGGAGATCCAGGACCAAATGGGAATGGGTCAGGGTATGGGTGATGATAGTCAGGCCGGAGAGGGCGCTCCTTCGTTTGAGGATTTGGGCGAAATGCAGGAAATGCTCAATGAAATGTTGCAGCAAATTCGCGATGGACAACAACCTATACCAGGCGAGACCGGTGAACCCGGTATGTCAATGAGTGAACAAATGGCCCGGATGGCCGCTGAACAGGAAGCGGTTCGAAATCAGCTTAAAAAGTTGACAGATGAAATGCGAAACGAGGGTCGTGAAGTTGGAGAAGACCTGGATCAGCTGCAAAGGGATATGGAAAGATCAGAACTTGAGATGCTCAGAAAGCAGCTGATCCAGGTCTTCTCC
>SL_3KL_010_SEDDRAFT_10003454_pt1 | contig 14325 bp, 11 predicted proteins | sample SodLakKL_010_SED_2_FD_10381 | JGI IMG/M metagenome (IMG submission 10381)
CCCGAGAGCAAGACATCAGGTACTTTCCAGCCACGAAATTCAGCGGGGCGGGTATAAACCGGCGGGGCAATCAGGTCGTCCTGAAAGGAATCAGTCAGTGCGCTGGTTTCATCATTAAGAACTCCCGGAATCAGGCGCCCTATTGCGTCAGTAATGACAGCAGCGGCGAGTTCACCACCTGAGAGCACATAATCGCCAATGGATAATTCCCGGGTAATCAGATGCTCTCGAATTCTTTCATCCACGCCTTTATAATGGCCGCACAGAATGATGATGTTTTTCTTCAGTGACAGTTCATTGGCTGTGGATTGGTCGAAGAGTTTCCCGTCGGGAGCAGTGTAGATTACCTCGTCGTAATCTCTTTCCGATTGAAGCTTTTCCACACATTTCACTATGGGTTCTACCATCAACACCATTCCGGCACCCCCGCCATAAGCATAATCATCCACTTGTTTGTGCTTTCCCTTTCCAAATTCCCTCAAATCGTGGAGATGAATTTCGAGCAGACCTTTTTGCCTTGCTCTTTTTACAATAGAGTGGTCAAAAGGACTGTGCAGCAATTCGGGGATGACCGAAATGATATCGACGCGCATGTAATTAATCTATGCTGAGGAGTTCTACTTCAAAAATCAACATGGAGTAAGGCTTAATCAGGTCTCCTGCACCTCTTTCACCATAAGCCAGATTACTTGGGACAAAAAGCCTCCATTTGGAACCAACGGGCATCTTTTGAAGTGCTTGCTGCCAACCCTCTATCACTCCATTTACCGGGAAAGTAGCAGGTTCACCCCTTTTTACTGAACTGTCAAATACAGTTCCATCCAGGAGTGTGCCGTGGTAATGGGTGGTAACCCGGTCAGTGGCAGACGGTACGGGACCGTCACCCTCCTCCAGTACCATGTATTGTAGTCCTGATGGGAGTTCCTTAACATCGTCCTTCTCCCTGTTTTTCTTCAAAAAGGCTTCTTCCGCCTTGACATTTTCCTCAAATTGGGAGAGATTTTTTTGTGCAAGGTATTGTTGAATAACCTGATTGGCCTGATTCATGTCCAACTTCGCATTCCGGTCTGCCTCCATGACATCGAGAATTCCCTCTTTCAGGGACTGGCCCTCGATCTCGGTCAGTCCTTGCTGTTGAAGGTTCTGGGCGAGGATCATACCAACGCTGTAACTCAAAGTATCCATTTTGTCTGTGTTTTGTCCATAGACACATGTCCAACCCACTGCCAGAGCAATGAGTAGAAATGAGGTTCTGGTGTTTATTAATTTAATCATTTTTGCTGTTTTTTCAATTCGGAATAATGCTTGTAAAATCCGGGTACGGTTTCTATTCCCTTAAAGTAATTAACCAGTCCAAAGTGCTCATTTGGCGAGTGAAGGGCGTCAGAATCCAAACCGAAACCAAGTAGTATTGACTTCGCTCCCAGCACTTCCTCAAAAAGCGCAACAATTGGGATTGAGCCTCCGCTCCGCAATGGAATGGGTGGCTTACCAAATGCATCTACCACTGCCAAATGGGCTGCTCGGTATTCATCTGAATCTGTTCCAACCACTACCGGCTCCCCTCCGTGATGAGGCGTCACTTTAACATCAACGGTATTGGGAGCTATTTTCTTGAAGTGGCGGGTAAAAAGATCTGTAATTTCTTCACTGCTCTGGTGGGGAACAAGGCGCATGCTGATCTTGGCATAAGCTTTGGATGGCAGAACTGTTTTGGCACCCTCCCCAGTGTAGCCACCCCAAATTCCATTCACATCCAAACTGGGCCGGATGGAAGTACGCTCAAGGGAAGTGTAGCCCTTTTCTCCGTTTACATCCTCCAGGTTAAGATCTTTTTTGTAAGCCTCCAGATCAAAAGGCGCTTTTCCCATCAGTTTTCTCTCCTCATCGGCCACCTTTTCCACCTTGTCGTAAAAGCCCTCAACCGTGATTTTGTTGTTCTCGTCCTTGAGACTGGCGATCATATCACACAGTACATTGACGGGATTATCAACCGCTCCACCGTAAATGCCGGAGTGAAGATCTCTATTGGGTCCTGTCACTTCAACTTCCACATAGCTCAAGCCCCTCAATCCTGTGGTAATGGACGGGGTATCCATGGATATCATCGCGGTATCTGAAATCAGGATGACATCGCAATCCAGTTTTTCTTTAAACTTTCTACAAAAGTCCCCGAGGTGGGCAGATCCCACTTCTTCTTCGCCCTCGATCATAAACTTGATATTGCAGGGAATATCCCCCAATTCATTCATGGCCTCAAAAGCCTTTATGTGGAGATACATCTGCCCTTTGTCATCGCTGGAACCACGGGCAAAAATTGCGCCTTCCGGGTGGTTAACTGTCTTTTTTACAACGGGTTCAAATGGTTCTGATTCCCACAATTCCAATGGATCGGGTGGTTGCACATCGTAGTGACCATAAACCAAAACGGTGGGGAGTTTTTTGTCAACAATTTTTTCTCCGTACACGATTGGGTGACCTTCCGTGGAAATCACCTCTGCACTATCCGCTCCGGCTTTTAGCAATTTATCTTTTACGTAATCGGCTGCAGACAGCATATCGTCCTTGTGCCTGGAATCAGCACTGACAGATGGAATTTTTAACAATTCGAACAACTCTTCCAGGAAGCGATCCCTGTTTTGCGCAATGTAATCATTTAAACCTTTCATCAAAACCACTTTTTATTAAAAAATATACTTTACTTCTTGTCGTCAAAAGATGTGTCCCATGAGGTCAAGTTCTCCATTGGGCCAGTCGAGGTCACTTAACTTTTTGTACATTAATCCGTCCTCTACCCTTCTTCTAACCAGTCCAAGGGACTTGTTGTTTTGGACCATCACCCATCTGCACACATTTTCCGCTCTTTCAAAACCCTTTTTTGCATAAAATTCATGAACATTAGTCACTAAAACCAGGAAATCAATCTGGGCTTCAACAGCCATTTCCTCCAATTTCGTCATTAGATCAGAGGCAATTCCGGCCTTCCTGGACTTTTCGGTTACACACAAATCAGAGATGCCAAATATGTTGTAGATCATCTCGCCACATGATATTATGCGGTGATGAACAGCTACATGACCCTCCAGCGCATCTTTGCTCTCGGCTAACAGCCTGAAGCTAGGCAATTGATGGAGAAAGTGCTTACCCCTCGGATATCCATTGAATGAACCCTGAAGTAAATAGGCAATTTTGGCAGCCATCTCAGGATCGAGCTTGTACTCCTTAATTTCTCTGATTTGAATCTTCATGTGTACTGGTGCAAGTTGTTGATGGATAATTGTTTATGGGAAGGCCCTGTCCGAAAAAAAAGCTGAAGATAGGATATTTTGGTAAATTCCAGGTTCTACAAAGCGACTATTTTTTGAAAAGCCATTTACATCATTGTATAATTTTGTCTATTAACCTTTTACAATATATATATTTCAATAATATTTAAACACTCTTTCATAAAAGGTGCAACTTTCATTTTCTTACAATAACTTAAAGCGGCATTTTCTCCCAATTGGTTATCACTGGCTTAGATTGGCAGCATCTCCAGGGCAACATTTATAATGGACCAACTTTCTATGATCCAAAAATATGTCTGAGGGAGGGCATTTGCACCAGATTCCCCATATCAACCATTTTGGTCGAGGAAATATAATATATCGCAGCAAGGGGATTTTCTCCACGCTCGAGCACCCCACCTATCTTATCCACAGTGAGGCTTCTGATTTTTTCAGCCCTCATCACCGATTTAGCATCACACCCCACATCCCAGGAAAAAACCTTGTTGTGTTCCAGCCGGTGTGCATCCAACAGTAAGCCGTAATGGCGTGAGAGCACAACAAAACCCTCTGAAAATTCGCGCTCTATATCATAGTGCAGCCCTTGTATTTCCTCTCTATAGCGCCTTTCCAAATGAGCAGGTTACTAAGGTAAACATATACAGGCATACAGGTCGGTTTTAGGATAAAGTAACTCAAATTTTTGAAAAGAATTACGGATGGCTGGGTACAAAACAGAGGCAAACAACACTTTAAGGCGCAATTAATTCATTAGTATGCCAATTAGTTTCCAGGAGGTTCCATTTTTGAGATTGATAGCGGGCTGGATCGCAGGCAGTCTCGCTTACGTTTACGAATTGGACCTCAACCAATTGTGCCTGGGGATACTTTTTTTTGGATTGTTTGTACTGGCATATCGATTAGCCGGGAGGATAGAGACATCACATCTCATTGGTTCTCTACTTATTTTGCTCATGGTTTTACTTGGATTTGGGAGATCCTGGAGCAAGGACTGGCATGAGATGCGCAATCACTTTAGCCAGGTGGAGGGAGAGCTTTTGCTTGTGGGCAGTATTGCCGAAGTAAATGAAAGGCAAAACTCCCTTGCGATGACAGTGGATGTGGTGGGAGGCAGGCAAATTTCCCGGCAGAGAAACCTTGACAAAATCAATGGCAGATTGCTCTTAATCGTAAGGAAAAACGAAGGATTGGATGAACTCATTCCCGGAAGGAAAGTCCAGTTCAAGGCAAACATTACAGAAGTAGCTTCTCCAGCCAACCCACGCGCATTTTCCTACAGGGATTTTCTGGCCAGAAAGCGGATTTACCACCAGGCATTTGTCGAAAAAGATGACTTAATGCTGCTTAACCAAAGCAGTTCCATCGCCAGAGAAAAGATACATACATTCCGATCTGAATTTATCCAAAATCTCAAAGATCACACCCACCAACCGGCTACTGCAGGGATGATCAACGGGATTGTACTGGGTGACAGGTCTTTGTTGAAGGACGAGATCAACAGTGCATTCCGGGATGTTGGTGCAGCTCATGTACTCGCGGTCAGCGGCTTGCATGTAGGCATTGTTTTCTCCATTTTCTACTTTTTTCTGAAAAATACCAACAGGCTTGTTCGCGCAGTGGTCATTTTGGCAGGGGTCTGGGCATTTGTAATTTTTGCGGGAGCGCCTCCCTCTGCAGTCAGAGCCGGCAGTATGTTCAGCATTTTTACCCTGGGTGGGCTTTTTGGGAGAAAGGCGCACTCTCTGAACATTCTCGCATTCTGCGCCTTCCTGCATTTGTTTTTGGAACCTAATCTCATGCGAGATGTGGGATTTCAATTCAGTTATCTGGCCCTGGCCGGAATTATCATCTTTTTCAGAAAAGTAAATGTACTCATTCCAGCCCCTCGCAAACTATCCCCTGTCAAGGATCTGATAAGTTTGTCCATTGCTGCTCAATTGGGTGTACTCCCACTCAGTGTTTATTATTTTGGTCAGGCATCGCCCTACTTTATGCTTTCGAGTATTTTCTCTGTGGCAGGTGCTTACCTTATACTGACAGGGGGGCTTATCACAGGATTACTGGGTTTTGTATTCCCGGCCGGAGCGGATTTGGCGGGTTGGTTTATGGACTACATCTGCGGAGGCCTGGCATGGGTGATGATGGGTTTCACCAAACTGCCCTTTGCCACCTTTAGAGAGCTGTATATGAACCCAGGCACTCTGATAGTAACTTACATCCTCACTGTAATCACTGCATTGATATGGTACCGTAGAATTGCCAACTGGCGAATGCCGGTTTACAGTTTGGCTGCTCTTGTCTTTCTCACTGGATTCACCTGCAAGTTGGATAGCTACGGCAGGGATTCCTTTTACATATACAGCACTGGACAAGATTTTTTGGCTGATGTTTTTGTCCCGGGAAAAGTAATCACATTAAAAACCCTGGGATTGAAAGAGAGAAGCGAGGATTTCGCCGCCTCAGGCAATCGGCAGTACTACAGAACCAGAAACAGAAAGGTGCGAGATATCACCTTTCAAAAGGGTGAGGAAATCAAACTGATTCAAACTCAATATTACAACCTCATCTTTTCCTACGGAGGAGCAATACCGGAAAAATTACCCACTGAAAGCTCCCGAACGAAACTAATTTTCATAGGGGCTGAAGAGATAAGTGAGCGCAAACTCATGGAGTTAAACCTTACTGATGGCATCGTCCTGGTTTTAACTCGATCAAACAGCAGGAGGGTGAATTCCATCCTCAAAGCGTATGCAGAAAAGCAAGGATTAGAAGTCGCGACCAATTTCAATCAATATTTTTCATCAAAAAGCAATTGACCATGAACACCAAAAGTGTTTTGTACTTCCATCCACGAGAGAGAAAGTCCGTACTATTCCTTTTAGCCCTGACTGTCCTATTCTGTTTGTCAGAAGACCGACTAGCAGAATGGCTGTCCCCGGAACCCAGGTTTGAGATACTCACAATGGAGTCCAAAGAAAATTATTTGACCGGATGCTACGAAGTTAATTTGCTCACGAAAAAGGAGCTTATTGGGTTTGGCCTTGACAGTGCACTCGCAAGTAGGTGGATAAATTACCGGAATACCATTGGTGGTTTTGAAAAAATGGAGCAGGTCAGACAGGTTTTCAGAATGCCGGAGAGACTGGCAGACCAAATGGAGTCCATTCTGCAGTTTGAAGAGCCATTACCGAAAAGTAGTGAAGAACCCGACCCCGACTTTAAATCCGGTTTGCGCGCGGTTCAGGCCTCAGCCCCGGCGGCGAACACCAAAGAAAAGCCAGAAGCAAAAATAGCCAGGACCCGAGCACCAATAGAACCCTTTTGTCTCAATACTGCAGATAAAGAAACACTCCGTCAAATCAGGGGAATAGGAGAAGTATTTGCATCGAGGATAATTCGCTTTCGGGAATTGCTGGGAGGTTACCACTCTGTGGAACAACTAAAAGAGGTTTTTGGAATGGAGCCTGATTTGGTGGACAGAAATGCGGAAAAATTCCTGATTGACAGCAGCCGGGTGGTGAAAATTGAATGGCAATCGGCAGAATTCCGAGAAGTGCTTTCCCATCCCTACTTGGAATACGATGAGGTAGTTTGCATTTTTCAAATGCGCAGGGAGGGTACAGCCGATGCCACTGAGCTCAAAAAATGCTTTGATGCAGAGCTATGGGATAAATTATCGCCCTATTTGGAATAAACACCATCATTTCGCACCGTCACTGGAAAAGCAATCCCTTTCAGGTCACTGGCTTTCAGCGGGGATATTGGGAGCATATCGCTGAACGAATTCAGCCATCTCATCAATCATCGCCGGAGAGCCCATGATCACACTGGAGCGCTGATGGAGTTCTTCCGGAATCATTTCGAGAATCCGGTCGAGTTTAACATTCAGGGCCTTGCCCCCTGCCTGCTCGACAATGTAGGCCAGTGGATTGCATTCGTAGAGCAACCTCAGTTTTCCCTTGGGGTATTTTCTCGTGTTCGGATACAGAAAAACACCGCCCTGGAAAAGAATCCGGTGTATATCCGCCACCATGGTACCGATATATCGAAGCCTGAGATTGAGGTCAGAACAATAATCGATATACCGTCTCATTTCGAGGTCAAATTTTAGGTAATATCCCTGATTTACGGAGTAATAGGGCCCTTCGTTGGGTATTTTAATATCGCGGTGAGAAAGGCAAAATTCACCAATGGAAGGATCCAGTGTAAAGCCATTCACTCCGTGCCCTGTGGAATAAACCAAAATAGTAGAGGTGCCGTAAATCACGTATCCGGCAGCTACCAGATCAAGACCCGGCTGAAGAAAATCTCTCTCCTCTACTTCCTGGTCATCAGGGGTCAATCTCCTGTATATCCCAAAAATGGTTCCCACGCTCACATTCACATCAATATTGGAAGATCCATCGAGTGGATCGACCACAACTACGTATTTTCCCTGTTTCTCATTCCTGGGCGGAAACTTCACATAATTTTCGAGTTCTTCCGAAGCCAGTCCTGCACATTCACCACTTGTTTTGAGGAAATCGATAAGGCGCTCATTGGCGTAAATATCCAATTTGGCGACTTGCTCACCGGATGCATTTTCCTCCTGGTACTTCCCCAGAATATTAATGAGGCCGGCTTTATTAACTTCGCGGTTCACTATCTTGGCAGCCAGCCCAATGTCGCGTAGCAGTCCGGTCAATTCACCGGTTGCAGTGCTGTGACTTTTCTGTCGTTTTATAATAAATTCATCAAGGGTTTCAATTCTGTGCATTTTGCAGGTTTTGGTTTATTTGTGACTACAAAGATAGGGCTTTTTTTGCATGTGTTAATATAAACTACCGGTTTTAGCTAATGCGTCTATCTAAGAATGAAAATTTTATGGAAATTTGGATTCACGTGGCAAAAATGTTCACGAAATAAATTCCGGTAAAACATTAGCTGAAATTAAGGGTTATAATTGCTGTTTTTTTCAACAAGTCCTAATGTCGGACAATAAATGCTGCCTGTCACTTGAAACATCTCCTTACATTAAACAGGTTCCTGGTTAAATACAAATGGAAGTTGCTGTTGGGGCTTTTATTTGTATCCCTGTCCAATTACTTCCGTGTGCTGCAGCCTCAAATGGTGCGGGAAGCCCTCGACCTGGTGCTGGAAAACATCCGCGTTTTTCACCTTTTGGAAGGCTCAGACGCCAGAGAGAGTCTGTATGGAGAGATAGCCATGGTAGTGCTGTTTTTTGGTGGCCTGGTATTGATACTTGCTTTGATAATGGGTACTTTTATGTACTTCATGAGGCAGACCATTATCGTCGCATCCCGTCTTATTGAGTACGACCTGAGAAAGGAAATGTACGACAAATACCAATCGCTGGACCAGACTTTTTTCCGAAAAAATAAAACCGGGGATTTGATGGCCCGCATCACAGAGGATGTTAATAAAGTGCGGAATTACCTCGGCCCTGCCATCCTATACTTCCTCAATCTCGTCAGTTTATTTGTCATCGTTATTTTGGCCATGTTATCGGTGAGCCCAAAGCTAACGCTGTACGTTCTGCTACCTCTACCCGTGTTGTCCTTTTCAATATACTATGTCAGCAACATCATCAACAGAAAAAGCGAACAAATCCAACGACAGTTGTCCCACCTCAACAGCGTGGCCCAGGAGGTCTATTCAGGAATACGGGTTTTGAAATCCTATGTTCGGGAAAAATTTATGGGCGATTACTTTTTGGCCCAGAGTAACAAATTCAAGGAAAAATCTCTCAGTCTGGCCCGGGTGGATGCTCTATTCTCACCTCTTATGATTTTACTCATAGGAGCGAGCACCATCATTACCATTTACGTGGGTGGAATATTTATGATTCAGGGCGACCTCACCCCTGGAAATATCGCTGAATTTGTACTGTATGTCAATATGCTCACCTGGCCGGTTACAGCCATTGGCTGGATCGCATCCATTGTCCAGCAAGCAGAGGCTTCCATGGAGCGCATCAATCAATTCATGGATACCCCCGAGGGCATAGACAATATTCCAAAAGTAAATAAGTTGCCCAAAGGTGCCATCGAATTTTCAAATGTAAGTCTGGTCTATCCAGACACGCGAATAAAGGCGGTAAAAAATGTAGATTTCTATGTAAAAAAAGGTGAAAAACTCGGCATCGTGGGGAGAACCGGATCGGGAAAAACATCCCTGATAGACTTACTTGTTCGGACATTTGATCCCACAGAAGGAAAAATATTGATTGGCGACACCGACCTGAGAGACTACAACCTGCACACCCTTCGGTCTAACATCGCTTATGTTCAGCAAGACGTATTCTTATTTTCTGACTCCATAGAGGACAACATTAAATTTGGCCGACCCGATGCAGATTTTGAAGAAGTGGAAAAGTATGCTAAGCTGGCCGCCATTTACGAAGACATACAGGAACTAGAGGAGGGATTTAAAACGCTGACCGGTGAGCGTGGAGTCACTCTATCCGGCGGGCAAAAGCAACGTATTTCAATAGCCCGGGCGCTAATCAGGAAACCTGAAATAATCCTGTTGGATGATTGTCTTTCAGCCGTGGATACCCAAACAGAGCAGCAAATTATCCACCATTTGAAAACCGAGCTGAGAGACAAAACTACCATCATGGTCACCCATCGATTGGATGCATTGCAGGATTTTGATCGGATTCTGGTATTGAAGGATGGAGAAATTATAGAAAGCGGCACACACGAAAATCTGATTGACCAAAAAGGCGCATACTTTGAAATATACGAACGGCAGAAACTTGATGAAGTAGAAGGTTAAATTCTTCAATAGCCGAACATCTTCCAGAACCCCTTACAAGAGAGCATTGTAGCATTTTTTACCCTCAAATTTAAGCGTGTATAAACGTTTACAAACGTTTACAAACGTATATTCTACGGCTAGAGCGAAAGAGCAGGTTGATATTTGCACTGTCAATTCAATGGAACTGACTTTTATTAATTTATTCATCAATTAAAACTTTTTCGCTATGACACGAGTAAGCAATTCTGTTCAATTAATCGGCAACCTGGGTGCCGATCCCGAAGTAAAGGTATTTGACAACGGCAATACCCTCTGCAGACTTTCTGTTGCGGTCAATGAGTACTTCAAGGACCGCGAGGGAAATAATCAGAAAAAGACTAACTGGATGAGGGTCGCAGCCTGGGGAAAAACGGCCGAGCAAATGGTGAGCATTCTGTCCAGAGGCAGTCGCGTAGCCATCAATGGAAAGCTCATCAACCGCCAGTATGACGGCAAGGATGGGCAGCGCCGATATGTCACCGAGGTACAGGCCTACAATTTTCTCAACCTGACGAGAGCTTCGGACAAAGAGAAGTTGCCCTTTTGAGAGGGGTAATTAATCTACAGGAGTTTGCAGTTGGGCAGCCGGTGAGACGGTTTCCCAACTGCATTTTTTTGTCTCTCCTATGCATGGAAATTACGTAGAAAACAATTCCGCCAAAAGGTCAAACTAATCAGATTGAAAGGTAAATTCCTTCTCGAAGCTGCAGGCTTTCTCGGTTTCCATAATTATTCTGAAATCGTATTCTTCTTGTCTCGGCAGTGTGAGTTGAAATTTTGGTTTGTCACTTTCGAGCAATTCGCCATCACCGAACTCTAGCAGATACCTGGGAGTTCCGGCATATCGGCCTTCGGGGAAAGCCTGAACAACCAATTCAACACTATCTTTTGTTGATTCAATGATAGATTTATCGAGGTTCCAGATCAGGAGGGGGTCCACAAGGTACAGGTCCTGCTCAAAATATTCAGGGCAGTTTTTTGCTTCCATGTTTCTGGGGACAAGCCTGACCTGAACTTCCCCATGGCGAATAAATGTCAGTTCGGGATTAGGCCCAACACTGGAGCCTATCATCGCTCCCCCTTGAAAAAGTTGCCATTGTAAATGAGAAGCCAGATCTTTAATTGGAGGGGGTTCGGCCTGTACGGTGGTTCCACAAACTGAATCGGGAAGGAACTCTGTATCCCGGTCTAAAATATTTACGTGATAAGTGAATTTACCCACACAATTATCGGTGGTTATGGTCCCGGTAAAGGTCGTGGATGTTTCCGGATTGACGGTGATTAAATGTTGATCAGAAGAGCCTACAATGGCATCTTCCGGTTCCCATCTGATATCAAAACCCTGGTTGCGGTGATCGTAGTGCTCATGCAAGTCCAATTCCCCACCACAGGAATAATAATCCACCTCGAATTCATTGTTAAAAATAGCCCCGGTAGCCACAGTGATATAATCCTCATCTGCGCAGACATCCCTGTCATTGATAAAAGGCTTAATGTAAATTTTTTCCGGCAATGGCAGAGTCACACTGGTACTTGTATCATAAATTCGGGTGTACTGATTATCGAACCAAATCACCATTTCATAGTCCAATTCCCCCAGTGGAATACCAGTGCTTTTGGCAGTCAGAGAAAGCCTAATATCATCTTTAGTACAATCCGTCCAATCCAGGTCATAGTGGACGCCAACTTCATCATCTCTTAACACGATGGTTTTTTGAACAGTATCATGGCAGTTCTCATTGGGGCCATATGCTATTCGGGTAACCGGGTACTCCCCCGGTCCGGGCAATAAAAACTCAGGCCGGTCAGCTCGTGACGTTTGCATGGGATCATCCATGTCTCCAATTACCCAGCGGGATTCTTTAAATATTTCGCTTATTTCAGAAATATTGACCAAGGCATCCAAACAGTAAAAATCTTCTAATCCAAAATCAGCCACTGCTCCATCACACCCGTCCACATGCATATAAAAATCCCGGTAAATCTTTCCAGTTATTTCTCCTTCAATAAAAAAACTGGCAGCTACACCTATAAGGAAAACACCGGGTTTATTGGGAACCCCGGTAATTATACCTGTCTCTGGATCTATCTTCAAAGGATCAGCCCGGTTGCCCAGTAAATTATTAAGGGAGAACCCTTGTTCAGGTCGAACCCTGGGATAAGGCAAAATGGAATGCGAATTCAGATATGGCAAAATAAATTCATACCTCACTGAATCAAACTCCTCTTTATTAATAACTGAATGGTCAAATTCTACAGGCTCATTCAAACAAAAATAGAACTCGGCTAATTGTCTAAACCTGGAACTACTCAAACAATTACTAAGTGCAACTTCCGGGATGTGCGTAGTTAAAATGGGGCCATTGGGTGTAGCTCTTCGAATATTATCTATATGCATCTGCCTATTTGAAAATCTGGATGCAAGATAGTACCCACCTTCTGTGTAATCCAAATGAACTAGCCCCCTGTAAACGGTATATGCCTTACACGCCCGTTTTGGAACAAAATAACAGTCCCCGGGACCTGAACCCTGATCTACCAATTCTCCTCCTCCAACTTTTGTGAGCTGAACTTCCCCAGCTTCACCTACATTCAGGGCGGGTTTTAAATCGTTATTGTAGAATACTTTGATAGATTTATGGGGAGGTAAGGGGTCACCAATTGTATATTTGTAGCAATCCCAATAAACCATCATTCTTATTTCATACTCATTGTCTCCGAGACACTTAAAATTCACCTCTCCACCAATCATTGCTTCTCCAGTCATAATAGATGGATTAAGGCAAAGAACTACAAAAAATATTTTGGTTAACAGACTTATTTCTCTCATGTTGTACATTTAATAACAGGATATCCTGAGCTTACAATCTACTGAACGTTCATAGCTTCAGACTTAAGGCCAAAATTACTAAAATTATTTTGTGTGATGTCAGGGAATTCATTTCCAGAAATTTTCTGCATCACACATTGTCAACCCTCCCTACAAACAGACGCTTAACGGATTAAGGGGTAGATTATCTTCAGACTTTAATAAATCAAACCAGCGCTTTATCAAACTCCATAAAATTTCTATACGATAAAGAGCCGGTCAATACTGATTTCGTTTGCCGTTTATAGTATCTTTCCTAAAATTCTTTCACCAGTTGGTGGCGTGATTAACTCAAGTGCTAAACACTTTTCCACTTTTGATTATATGTATTTCTGACAAATTACTAAATTTGCAACCGCATTTAAAAATGTTTAATCAATGGCTTTTGACAAGGAAAACAGACCTGTATTTACGCGAAAAATCAATGCAGGTAAGAGAAGAACTTACTTTATCGATGTGCGAACGACTCGTGGGGGAGACTATTACCTCACATTGACCGAGAGCACCCGGAAGTCTGATGGAGAGGGTTTTAACAGGCATAAATTATTCCTCTACAAGGAGGATTTTAACAAATTTCAGGGGGGCCTTGACGAGGCTATCAATCATGTGAAAACTGAATTGATGCCCGACTACGATTACGAGGAGTTTGACAAGGAATACGAGGACGATAATGATAATGATGACAATCCCGAATCTGGTTCAGTCTCCGACGAGGATGAAACCGATGAGGAAAAAGACCGTGATAAAGGCAAAGAGGAAGATATGAGTTGGTGAGGTGGGGGGATTATATCCCTTTAAATTTCGCTAACCCATCACCTAATTACCATCTTAATTACACCTGTCCACTGCCCTGTTTTCAATTGGAAGTAATACACGCCTGAATGCAGGGTTGATTTGTTTAGGTAAAAGTAATTCATGCCTTTATCTGCCTGGTGGTCCGTTCTTTTTATCAACTTCCCCATTGAATCAAAAATGTTGATTTCAACCTGCATGGCCCCGGGGACTTTAAAAGGCACCACTGTGGCATCGGAAAAGGGATTTGGTTCATTTTGATACAACACATATTCCTCACCTGCATCATCGTATTTCCAGGATAAGAATGCCTTTTTACTTTGCTTATTTTCATAGTAACCCTAAGATTCAAATCTGTAAGTAAAACCTATACAAGCTGCGAAACTTGGGTTATGTATGGGTTAGCAGCTCACCCCTTCAACCCATCAAAATATCCAACTAATCCCAACTACTGAGTCAGGGTTCTAAAGAAAAAAATCAGCTCTTTTTAGCGCCGCCACTTTTACTCCCCTTTTTACCCTTTGCCGCAGACTTTTTGGCCGGGGCCTTCTTTTTTCTGGTCTTTTTCTCAAAAGC
>SL_3KL_010_SEDDRAFT_10003455_pt1 | contig 14325 bp, 13 predicted proteins | sample SodLakKL_010_SED_2_FD_10381 | JGI IMG/M metagenome (IMG submission 10381)
CACTGGCGAAGGACCGGAGTATGAACCCATGTGGGGATTTGGTGCAGATCTCGGCATTGATGATCTCAAGACAGTTATCCAGGCTGCATGGGAATGCAACAAACTTGGTCTGGATGCCGTCGGCACCCCGACAGCTATCGCATGTGCAATGGAGATGCGTGAGAAGGGATATATCACTGAGGGGCCCCAATTTGGAAATCCTGAAGGTATCGTTGAACTTGTCAGGCAGATGGGACTCCGTGAAGGGTTCGGTGCAGAACTCACCGATGGATCATATCGGTTTGCAGAGAGGCACGGGCACCCGGAGTTATCAATGAGCGTCAAGAAGCAGGATCTCCCGGCATATGATCCCCGTGGACTTCAGGGCCATGGGCTTTCATATGCAACATCCGTCCGTGGAGGGGATCATGTCTATGGATATATGGTCTCTCCTGAAGTGCTCGGAGCACCAGAGAAGCTCGACCCATTCGTCAATGACGGCAAGGCAACATGGACACGAATCTTCCAGGATCTGACCGCTGCTATCGATGCATCCGGGATGTGTCTCTTCAGTTCATTTGCACTGAATGCTGATGATTATGCAGATCTCGCCGCCGCAACAACCGGAATTTCGATGGATGGCGCCGCTCTCCTGAAGATCGGAGAGCGGATCTGGAATCTCCAGAAGCTCTTCAACATTAAGGTAGGCTATACAAAAGCGGATGATACACTTCCAGCACGCCTCCTGAATGATCCAATCAAAGAGGGAGGACCAAAAGGGCGTGTCTGGGAGCGGGAACCACTGCTCAGTGAGTACTATACTGAGCGTGGCTGGGATGCCGAAGGAGTTCCGACACAAGAGAAACTCCGTGAGCTGGGGCTTGAGTGATCGGAAGAAGGCAGAGGGAGGGCCATGAAGGACGTGGCCCTCAGGAAAGACAATAAAAAAATACGGAGAGGGCGCAGAGAATGAAGGTCACCGTCAAATCATTTGCAACACTCCGTGACCATATGGATGCGGAGTTCGCAATTGAGATTCAGGAGAGTGCCACTATCGCTGATCTCCTCACAATGCTCACTGAGCGGTATCCGAAACTGGAGGGTGAGATATTTTTGGAGGATGGTACACTGAAGGATTTCGTCAATATCCTTCTCAACGGACGGAACATCGCCTTCATAAAAGGACTTGATTCAATACTCAGTGAGGGCGATCGTATTGCACTCTTCCCACCCGCCGGTGGAGGGTAGAGGAGAAGGACCTGGGAAACACTCTTTTTCACGGGAGGGTGAGTTCAACCCGCATCTCATCTTCCCATCGGATGATGATCCAGGTGAAGAAACTCTGTAATGATCCCGGCAACCTCCTCAGGATACTGGAAGATAACGCCATGGCCACCATCCTCCATGATAATGGCACCTGCATCACGAATAGCCATGGCAAGAATCCCGGCATTGTCCGGAGGGGTGATGAGATCCCGATCACCGGATATGACGAGCGTCTTTGCCTGCACCTCCTTAAGACGAGGATAGACCCCTCTCCATCTCTGAAGGGCGTCAAACTGCTCTCTGACAACAGCTGCATCAACCGGTTCTCCGACATCCGGGAACCATGAGGATGGATCAGGATGCATCCTCCTGAACGAGTCGGTCAGGAGAAGCCGGCCGGCACGATCCAGATAGGCCTCAATCGATACGGGTTGGCCTGCCATCTCTTCCCTGACCCACTCTTCAGATGGGACTGCCTCCACCCCGCCACAGCAGGTGCTCAGGAGGATGAGGCGATCCACCTCATCAGGATACCGAATCACGTGTTCAAGGGCGATCATCCCACCCATCGAATAGCCGATGATGGTGGCAGTCGTCTCACCAATCCCGGCTATCAGGTCGTGGAGATCCTCCGCTGCCTGTGGAATCGAAAACGGTACATCAGGGTTTGTTTCTCCGGAGATGCCACGATGATTATACAGTACAAGGCGATACCGGTCAGCAAGAGGCGAGAGCATCTTTTTTGGCCACTCTGCCGCGGTCATCCCATAGGCAGAAACGAAGATGAGTGGATGCCCCCCACCATGAAGTGTATATGGAAGAAGAATGCCGTCCCGTGTCAGCAGGTGATGCATGCCATCTACATCAGCACCATACCCCAAAGAGCCTCCGAAAGATTTTTGCTACCCCGGATTGAAGAGACGAATCCGGATGGCATGCCACAGTATAGCATGGTATCCGGAGGAGGAGTCAGATGAAGAGAGTAATACTATGTATTCTCCTCTCAGGCCTCTTCTGCATCTCTGCAGGAGCAGCACTTGAGATCGATACCCTTGCATCAGAGTATTCCAGGGGAGAGTTTATTTCCATCTCGGGAACGACCAACCTGGCACCCGGCCATGAACTCCATATCACCGTCGTCTCACAGTCCTTTTACCCTACAGTAAAAGATACTCCGGCAGGATTTACCGGGACCTCAGGAATCACATCCGTTGTCGAAGGCGGGGAGGTGAATACATGGTCGTTCCTCGTCGATACAACAGGCTTTATTCCGGATGACTATACGGTTCTCATAGAATCCATCGAGGCGGATGTACGTGCATCATCATCCTTTACCCTGCTCGAAGCAGAACCGATCCCTGAACCGACACCAACAGAACCACCGGAGTCCACACCAACCCCAACCCCGACACCAGAACCAGACCCCCCTGAAGCCGCTGGATCAGCCTTTATCGCCCTGGTGGGTGCACTCTGCCCTGCCGCCGCCCTTATCCTGAGGAGAAAGGAATAAAACCCAATTGTCAGGAGAATACAGATTCAACCAGGTGTCGCCGGGATGATAGTCACCCGAAGATGGCTATCATCCCCGCCCCCGCAACCATCACAAGAGCGCCGGTGATCCGTCCCCAGGAGAGACCTTCTCTGAATACAATGATACCGGCAAGGACGGAGAAGAAGATAGCAAACCTCTTGACGGTGATGACATAGCTGACAATGCTCATCGTATAGGCGATATTGATCATGACAATCTCAGCAACCAGTATCACCCCGACACCGATGAATAACGGGAGAGGCGCTCGTAGTGAGGCGTACGTGAGATCAGCCCCCCGCCTCTTTGAGTGCAGGGCGATGAGAAGGAAGGCCGACCCCAGCAGGAGGAAGACGAAGGCCGATCCAAAGACGGGATCAGAATTCTCGACCACTTTTTTATCATAATTGACAGAGATCGAGAAGAGAAATGCAACCAGAAGCATCGAAAGAACCCCTCGATCAATGGTGAGCCGGTGAAAAGGGGCAGCAAGGCGATCTAATCGGGCAATGCTCCCTTCGGATGTAAGGATATAGGCACCGGATGCCACAAGCAGTATACCACATGCCCCTGCTATGGTCGGTATCTCACCGAGGATCAGAAACGAGGTTCCGATCAAAAAAACCGGGGTGAAGGCAAGCATCGGCATACAGAGAGAGATATCCGAGCTTCCCAGAGCATGATACAAAAGGATGGTTGCAAGAATATTGATACAAACCGTCACCCCTATTGACGGAAATAGTTCCGGACCGAGAGGAGGGATCCCAACGATGAGAGAGAGGATACTCATGATGCCGGATGCGGCAAGGAACGAACACCCGGCAAGGAGGAAGGAATCTGTTCTTCTGAGGAGAATTTTCACCGCTGTTGCATACGCGGCCTGTGAGAGGGCACCCCCCAGGGCAAAGACGAACCAGATCATATGATACGCTCTCATTCACGGATGAGGAGAATTAGATTTGCATACCCTCCGGTGAAGAGAACGGGTGAATGAAACACAGGTCATGAACTCCTTTCTCAAAAAAGGGGAATGGGAGAAGCAACAAATTGTATGGAGAGAGACCCGGATGGTCATCTACGCATAAGCAACAAGTCGAAGTCCCATCTTCTTCTCAAGATCCTTGATCACCGAGAGATCATCATCCGAGAGCGTGGCAACCGGTGCCACCTTCTCATGTGCCAGGAGAATGACACCGAGTTCCTCTTCAAGCTTCGCGATCCTTGCAACCGCAGCCGAATCCATATGGGCATAACCGGGACATACCATTGGTATCACCAGCCCTTCATTATCCATACACATTTATATATCTAACGTAAGATACATCCTATTTGTATTATATTCAGGATTCTGAAGTACCTACGCCAACGTTATCATTCTGATGCAGCACCCATCCATACCCAATCCTGTCGTATCATGCATAAACGAAAACACTTTCAAAGAGCGGAAAGAGAAAGAGGCTCAATCCTTCACCTCAGGATCAGCTTCCGGATCGAAAGGATTTGTCCTTACCGCAAGGGAGAAGAGAAACGGATAGTACCGCTTCAGATACTCCATATGCTCAAGCCATCGGAGAAGGAGCAGGTGAAAGACCCTGTCACAATCACGCGAGAGATGGGCACAATCTGATGGTGAGAGACGGTTGAGATTCCGTCGTGCTGAAAGCTCCTCTTCGAGATGGCAGATGGCAAGTATCATGTCAGAGAAGGGATCATGTTCAAACAGCATCGGGTGCTGAAGGAGCATAATCAGAAATATTCGCTTCTCCTTGAGGAAATGAAGAAGAGCAACAGGATCGACCAAACAGATATCCATCCTCAAATTCAGTAAAGATATGTTCTTTTTGGCCTTTGCAAAGCGCTTCGCATCCCATTGTTCATTCACCCTGAGATCATCAATTCCGGTTCTGATTTCAGGAATCCCGGCTTTGCAAATCTCAATCATCGAGAAACCAACCTCAGAGAAGAAGACACCAATGATCATCTTCACCTTCTTCTCACGAGCCCGGAGATCAGATCGTGAGAGTGTCATATCGATGGCATATGCTACAACCGTTACAAAGGTCCCGACCCCGGCAATAATCAGAATAAGAACCAGAAGACGGCCTTCATCGGTGACCGGCACAATATCACCATATCCAACGGTTGCAATTGTGACAATGATGAAATAGATGGCATCGAAAAGTGAGAGTCCTTCAAAGATCGCGAGGCCGATAGAGCCAAGGAGCAGAACCGAGAGAAAGACAAGCAGGTAGAGACGAAATCGCGTATCACCGGAATACATGGGTAAAGGTGAGTTGTCATCAGATCAGATTATAGTTCCCGTTTGAGAAGGCGGTATCAGAGGACTTATATCCCCTCCTGTAGATTGTACAAACAACGAGGAAGCCATGGACCTGCCAATTCCGCCAATGGGCGTCAGAACAAAAATTCTCATTGCATTTCTTCTCATTTCGGTGATCTCACTTCTCATCGCCGGTGGTGTCGCATCTTCTGCCATCAACAAACTCGGCACATCCGCAGTTTCACAGAGCGAAGCACTTGGAGAACAGGCGGTCAGAGATAGTACAGCTGCACTCCTCGAGGATGCAGAAGAGTATCTCCTCCGTATCGCAATCGACCAGGCAGACCAGGCATCCCTCTCCTTCGAACAGACCGAGATGGCCATTCATACTATTGGAGTCTATGCAGATAACCGCAGAACGGGAAGACCTTTGGCACCAGTAGCAAGGACAAAAGAGTTCATCGTCGCCGGCACATCCCCCACAATCCAGAAAAGGGAAGCCCTTGCAGAAATGGAAGATATCATGATCTCTGTTGCGACAGCGCATCCGGAAATAACATGGATCTACATCGGATCTGAATCAGGGATATTCAGGGTCTATCCTGAAACGGTTACTATTGATCAAGAATTTGATCACCGTAAAAGAGACTGGTACAGAGATGGGCTCAGTACTGACGCAGTCGTCTGGTCCCGCCCTTATGTTGATGCCGGGGGTGAAGGGCTGACGGTCACGTGTTCGTACAAGATAAGAGATGCCGGAGATGTATGGGTAGTTGGTGCTGATGTAACGATCGAGACCATCAACCAGCAGATTCTGGGCACAAAGGTCAGCGGTGACGGATATGCGATGCTCATTGACAGAGATGGGCATGTTATTACCAGACCAGGCCTCAATGCTGAGGATCGCCTATGGGACGAATCATTTACGACAGAAAATCTCCTTGATGCACCAAATCGTGAGCTTCGGGCAGTGGCACAAAAGATGATTCTCGGGGAGAGTGGCATCAGCAGAATCTCATTTGAACAACGAGATGTTTTCTTCGCCTATGCACCCGTTCGGACGACCGGTTGGAGTATTGCTGTGGTGATGCCGGTCGGGACGGTCATCGCACCCGCTCTTGAGACAGGGGAGAAGCTTGACACACTGACGAAAGAAACCGCGACAGAGATTGACTCCCAGATCGACAGGGCAATGCACCTCTTCATCGTCAGCATGGTCGTCCTGATCGGTGCTGCTGTCGTCGGATCAGCCATCTTCTCCCAGTTCATCACCCGTCCTCTCAAAGACCTTCAAAAAGGCGCCACCGCAATCGGAAAGGGAGATCTCGATTACCGTGTCAATATAGGGACGAACGATGAATTTGAGAGCCTGGCAGAACGTTTCAACCAGATGTCATATGAACTCAAGGAGATGATGATCAACCTTGAAAAGACGACTGCTGAACGGGAACGCCTCTCACGGGAGCTTGAGATCGCCCATCATATCCAGGAGAGCTTCCTCCCGGACAGAGCCCCGATAGTGCCAGGATTTGACCTGGCTGCCAGAAGTATCCCAGCACTCTTCGTCGGCGGAGACTTCTATGACTTCATCCCAATCGGCGAGAACCGCTACGGCCTTGTCATCGCAGATGTCTCGGGAAAAGGCGTCTCGGCTGCACTCTTTATGGCGCTCTCACGAACTCTTGTGAGGGCCAGCACAGCAGACGAGCCATCTCCTGCAACAGCTATCACCCAGGCAAACAGGCTCATCTATGAAGACTCAAAGACGAGCATGTTCGTCACCCTCTTCTATGCAATCCTTGATGCGAATAATAACACACTCACCTATGTCAATGCAGGCCATAACCCCCCGGTCTTCATCAGGGGAGATGATGCAACCATCACCCTCCTGAAGGCGGACGGAATTGCCCTTGGTGTCATTGAGGAGATAGCACTTGAGACGGTGACAATACCTCTTACATCAGATGATCTCCTCGTCCTCTATACCGATGGGGTCACTGAAGCTGAGAACGCTGATGAAGAGCTCTATGGTGAAGAGAGACTTGAAGCACTGATGACAGAGATACGGGACAGAGACGCAACCGGCATTGTCGATGCTATCATCGATGATATCAAAGAATACGCAGGAGATACCCCCCAGTCAGATGATATTACGCTGCTTGTTCTGAAGGCGAAGGACGGGAAGGAGTGTTCTGATGAGTGAGAGATGGCAATGCCTCCACTGTGAAACCATCTTTGTTGTTGAAAATCCCTGTCCGACCTGCAGACCGCCCCCGGATGCGGCCATCTGTCCGGGATGCGGACGGAAGATTCACCGACCGGTCAGAATGGTATTTTATTCGGGCATGGACGATGACTGATCATTTCCTCCCAAATCCGGGTATGGCTATCCTCTTCTCCACCCTGCCGATTACATAACCTGCAATAGTAACAAGGCCGAGATAGAAGAGACCTATCAGAATAAAAATCTCAAAAAATGCAAAATACTTTGTGGCGAAGGTCTTCCCTGCACCGGTGATCTCAACAACCGTGATCATATATGCAAGTGAGGAATATTTGATGAGGTAAATAAACTCATTTGAGAGACCGGGGAGGGACCGCCTCAGCGCCTGGGGAAGGATGACATTCCTGATTGCCTGATTCCGCGACATGCCAAGCGAAAGTGCCGCGGTCATCTGGCCTGATGGGATCGATTGGATCCCACCCCTTAGATACTCAGAGTTATACGCCCCATTACAGAGAATAAACCCAATCACCGCCGAGGTGAATGCTGTGAATGTTATCCCGATAGACGGCAGACCAAAGTAGATGATAAAGAGGAGGAGAAGAAGCGGGCATCCTTTGAAGAAGAGCACATATCCATGACAGAGGGTTGATATGAACCTGTTTCCATAGACTCTCCCAACAGCTATCAGGATTCCATTGAGAAAACCAAAAGGAGCAGAGACAAGGATCAGTCCAAAAGTTACCAATGCACCCTGGTAGAGTACAGGGAGAAGAAGCTCAAAGTCAAAGTTCAGCATCGTCATACGTCTCGATCAATCCTGAAAGCTGCCAAGGAACTGGCGTGTGCGAGTGAAGTTCTGGCTTGTCGGAATCTCGGATGGCGGCCCCTTTTCAACGATCAATCCATGTTCCATGAAGAGGATCTCATTGGCAACTGATAAGGCAAAACCCATCTCATGGGTGACGATGAGCATCGTCATCCCATTTCTGGCTAACCTGCGCATAACCTCAAGGACTTCACGGGTCAGTTCCGGATCAAGTGACGAAGTCGGTTCATCAAACAGGATCACCTCAGGATCCATAGCAAGAGCGCGGGCAATAGAGAGACGTTGGGCCTGCCCTCCTGATAATTCAGCAGGATATGAGTTCACCTTATCCGATAGACCGACCTGTTCCAGTTCCATCAGGGCCTTCTTCCTTGCCTCCTGACGGTTCATCTTCTTCACACGCAGCAGTGCGATCTCAACATTCCCAAGTGCTGTCAGGTGGTCGAAGAGATTGAAGTTCTGAAAGACCATCCCAATCTTCTGTCTGTACTGGTTAATCCTGGGTCCGGCATGAGTCACTTCCTCACCGTTTAACCAGATATATCCACTGTCAGGAACAGTCAGCTGGTTGATGCATCTGAGAAGAGTGCTCTTTCCGGTACCTGAGGGGCCGATGAAGACCTTCGTCTCCCCACGTTGGACATCAAAGGATACCCCCTTCAGAACCTCATTCTCACCATATCGCTTATGGATATCCTCAACCCTGAGTATTATCTCATCTGTCATCATCTCGAGTCACCTTCTCCATATCCGGGTATCCTGTACCGTCGTTCAATCCGGGCAAAGATCCACTGCCCGCTATAATTCAGAATGATGAAGATTGCGGCAATCAGAATAAATATCGTCATCGGCTCATGAATTCTCGCCACAATCTGGTTTCCTCGTGTCAGAAGCTCTGCAACACCGATGGCATAACAGACTGACGAATCGGTGAGGAGGATCGGATATTCATTCGTCCACCCGGGCAGTGCGTTCCTCAGTGCCTGGGGAAGGATGACATGAAAGATCGCCTGGCTTCTGGACATCCCAAGGGAACGGGCAGCAAGCATCTGTCCATCATGAATCGATATGATCGCCCCCCGGAAGATCTCTGACTGATATGCGGCAGTCCGAAATCCAAGGACAACGGCAGCAATCCAGAATGCAGAGATATAGAGACCAAGGAGCGGGAAGATACCAAAGTAAAAGAGGAAGAGCAGAACAAGTATCGGTAGTCCCCGGAAGATCCAGACATAGGTTTTAATAATATACTGGAGTGGGCGTGATCCATAGACATGGATGAGAGCCATGGGAATTCCCATTACAAGCCCGATACCAAGGGCAATGAGCACAAGCCCAAGAGTGGTGACGATCCCGGGAAAGAGATAGGGGAGAGAATCGATTACTGCCTGGGATAGAATACTCAACTGGGATCACCACGAATATATTGATCTCCATTCAGGAAGATCGTCGTACAAGTACTATTATCCCCGGGATCAGAAAAAGGTAGAGGAAATAATCTGCATATTGCAGATGTATTACTCAAGGCCGTACGTAACCTTCAGCTCATCCCATTTTGGTGATGCCTGAAGCCGGTCGATACCCTCGTTTAGGATTTCAAGGAGTTCGGTATCCTCTTTCCTGACAGCAACACCATATTCCTCATTCGTCTCAACGATACCAACCTTCCGGAGATCCTTCTCCACAACAAACTCATTGACAACAGGGACATCAAACATCACTGCATCAACACGCTCATTCTCAAGATCCGCAACTGCGAGCGGGAAGCTTGCATATTCCTTGAAGTCACCCGGGGATAAGATGCCGGTATCAACGAGGTTCGTCTTGATATAGTCTGCAGCGGTGGATCCACGCTGTGCACCCAGGACAACCTCTCCTGCAAGAAAATCATCGATGGTCATAGTTGAACCAGACCGTGCCGCAACTGCCTGATTGACGATCCAGTACGGTTTGGTGAAGCTGACACGCTCCTGCCGCTCAGGGGTGATCGTCATCCCCGAATAGACCATGTCGATCCTTTTTGTGACGAGGCTGGTAACGATACCATCCCATGCCATCGGCTGAATAGTGACATCAAAGCCCATCTCTTCTCCGATCCATCTGATAGATTCAACATCAAAACCGGCTGCTGAACCATCAGCCTCGATATAGCTGAATGGAGGATAGTCGCCATCAATACCCACAATATAATGTGGTTTTGCATCAGGAGATGGCTCAGCCTCTCCCATACACCCTGCTGCAAACAGGAATACCAGAACCGCTGCGACAAGAGCAGCGCAAACCTTAGCGTTCATGAAATAGAGATAAAAGAGAGGATCATATTTATCATTTATGAAATGATCCCACATTGAGATATCATAGAACGATAGATTTATCATAATTATATGACCTGCGTTCAAGTCACGAGAGAAGGGAAAATAGATTATGGCGTATGGAGGTATCAGTTTTCAGATGTTTTTTTGAAGAAATCATGAAGTGCTACTTCAAGTTCCCTGAGTGAAACGGGCTTCTGGAGGATCTGAATAATATCTTTTTTATAGGGAGCTATCTCCTCATCACGAATATATTTTGCGGTGAAGAGCATCACAGGAATCTTGGATAACCCTTCTTTCCTCAATTCATCGAGAAACTGCCACCCGTCAATAGGCGTCATCATCAGATCAAGAAGGATGAGATCCGGCTTCTTCTCTTTGATGGCAGCGAGCGCATCCCAGCCATTATGTATGGTAATTGCACTATATCCAATCTTTTTCAGAAGGAGACCCATAACCGTAAGATTTGGGATATCATCATCAACCACCATCACCGTCTTCGTCATATCTCTATCCTCATAGGTATCCGAACTGTAAATATACTTCCCTCTCGAAGTCTGCTTTCGACTGTAATCTCTCCGCCATGAAGATGGACATACCGTTGGGCTATGGGAAGGCCGAGACCCAGACGGTCATATTTCCTGTTGTTTTTATCGAGATCAGCAATGTTGAAAGGCCTGAAGATCTGATCCATCACAGAACCATCTATACCCACTCCATTATCAACTATTCGGATAAGGTGGTTAGTTGATTCTGCTTCATACATCACCTGAACCATTCTTGGAGATTCATTATATTGGATTGCATTTGAAATAAGACTGGTAAAAACATGATACAGAAGATTGGCATCGGCATGCATAGTAACCGATGCCGGAATAGTATTAATGATCTCTCCTTTACTTCGACATCCGGAACCCTCAATCAAATCCTCCATCAGAGAATGTACATTAATCTCCTCATACACCGGTGTGATCTTCCCTGAATCGACAACAGATAATTCTATCATACGATCGATTATCCGCCGCTCCTGATCAACATTCTTCTGGATAAGCCCAAGAAGATGCATCACCTCTTCAGTGAGACCAAATCCATCCGGATCTGAGAGGAGAAGACCGACATATCCCACAACCGGCTGAAGAGGAGTCCGTAGTTCATGGGAGGCGACAGTTACAAAGTCAGATCTCCGTTCGATTTCACTCCTGAGAGCATCTTCGAGGATCTTATGCTGTGATATATCAATCAGTATCCCGAGCTCCTCATGGACATCCCCACAGAGTAACCCCCGGAAATAAATCTCTCCCAGACGAGCCGAACCATCTTTGTTTGTATAAGAGATCTCTTCCGGAGATTGGGCAGAGTGCAGGCCCGAAGAGAGAGAGAATATATCAGTAATTTGTCTTCCTAGCAGCTCCTCTTCTGCATATCCTGTCATTCGGCAGAATGAGGGATTTATGTAGCCGAAACGGCCATCTTTGCAGGTAAAGATACCAACAGGCATCTGGCTGACAAGCTGATGATAGTTCATCTCCTGCTCTTGTATCAATTCTATCATTCTTCTCTCATCAGTAATATCAAGTAATGAGAGCAGGCGGTGACGATTTCCAGGAAGGAATGACATCTGAAGGATACAATCCCGTTCCTCCCCCGTCGAATCAAGGATCTTCACCTCATACTCCTCATGTGAAGATTTTGGACCGGTCCTGCATAGACAGTCCATCATGATTGTACGATCCTTCTCTGGAAAGATCATCTCAAAGATTGATTCTCCCAGAAGATCCTCCTTCTGATATCCGGTCAGTACGCAGAATTCATCATTCGCTTCTGAGATGAGAGAGTCTTCATCAAGAATGATGATGCCTGATCCGGCATTCTCAAAGATAACCCATTGAAATTCCTCTGATTCCCTCCATATCTGCTCTGCATTTCTCCTCTCAGTGATATCATGGATGATGACCGTTGCACTCCCTGAATCATGGATCGTTCTGATCGGGTTTATTGAAATATCGTACCAGTACATACGACCATCCATCTCATATGAGACCTCTTTTCGTACTGATCTCTTCGCAACGAAGATCTCCTGATGATTATGAAGATCTGAGAGAAATGATATAAAAGGATACATTACCTCGATCTTCTTACCGATTACATCAATAGAAACACCATTTATTCTGAGTTTCTGCTCTGCAGCAGAGTTGGCAAGGAGGAGATGGTGTTCCCGATCGATGACAAGTACAGGATCATCCATTGCATTAAGTGTCTCCCTGTATGCTGCCTCTGCATGCTTCCTCATCGCTTCGGCCTGCTTGAGCGGGGTGATATCAACCGAAGAGATGACGATGGACTCATCATCCAGAATAGATCCGGAGAGGCGGACATACCGCTTTGTACCATCCCTGTGAATAAGTATCTCCTCGCGATCCGAGACTTTCCAGGATGTCTCGATCTCATTAATGAGAGTGTCAGCGGCCAACTGATCCTGCCAGAGGGAGCGCATCGGCCGCCCATTAAGAGAGTGTGGGATGTAATCAAGAAGGGAGACACAGAGGGGATTGATATCGACAATCTTTCTCGAACGTCTGTCCACAATCCAGTTGCAGGATTCGGCATGCTCGATGATTCCTGCATACATGCCGGTCCTCTTTCGGACTTGTTCTGAGACAGTGGCTGCTACAAGGCCGAAAGCAACAAAGAGGATAAAATTTACTGTTGATGCGTAGATAATCGCAACATCATCCCGAGCAAGCGAGTAGACGAGTCCAAAGTATCCAAGGGCAAGAGCAACAGCAACAATCGTTTCCCGCTTGGGAAAGAACAGGGTCGCATAGAGGATGGGGATAAAGAAGAGGGCAGGATAGACATCAGTGATCCCATGCTGCACCCCATGATAGGTAATGAGATATGCAGTTATTGTAAGTGCAGAGAAGACCCAGATCCTGATAAAAAGGGTTGAACGTTCACCCCTGCCATAGAAGGAAAAGAGTCTCTGCTCTGCCATCATTAATTAATACTTTCTCCTGCAATAAATAAATTTTCTTTTGCTATTATTGAAAATATATCTCTCTTTTGAAATTTAATGAAGAATAATAGAACCAACAATACGGAGTTTCCCACCTTCAAGATAATGCAGAACCAGACGATCGCCCGGGAGATACACGAGTTGTTTATCTAGGCTGATACGGAGATGTGGACGCCGGAAGTCACCCCCATTTGCGACCGATGTCACTTTACCGGAGATGAACTGCATCCAGTGCCCTGAATAGACGACCATGCCTTCACGGAGAGGAGATGGCCAGTACTTCACAAGCTCGGCATCACTCTCGATCTCTTCAGTAACCCGGATGCCAGGATCTGTTGTCAGAACAAAACCCCGGTCCAGATCATCAGAATCGATGTTCTTCAATGCAAGTCCGACACGATCCCCACGTACAGCATATGTATAATCATCATCATGCTTCTGGATTGAACGGAGGATGGCCGTCTTCTCTTCAGGCTGAACCTTCAGCTGATCATGTTTTCGGATGCACCCATCAACAACAGCACCAAGGACAACGGTTCCAATACCCTTTACATTGAAGTGATGATCAATCGTCATCGTTCCATAAGGCATAGATCCTGCCGGGGGCTCCTCTGATAGAACCCGGGCAGCCTGTTCAAGAAGAGCCTCTTTTAGATCAATCCAGTTCTCCTCCATAAAACGGTAGTTTTCAAGAACAGTCCCTTTCAGAAGAGGCATCACCTGATCCTGACCGAGATAATTTCTCAGAATGATATAACCATCCCGGATACCAGCTGAATCGAGCATTAGAATACACTCCCCAAGGGCAGGGGTGATCTCATCGATAACAACAAGAGCAGTACCCGCCATTGAGACAGAGAAGTAGAGTGATGCGAGACGTTCAGGATATC
>SL_3KL_010_SEDDRAFT_10003457_pt1 | contig 14319 bp, 13 predicted proteins | sample SodLakKL_010_SED_2_FD_10381 | JGI IMG/M metagenome (IMG submission 10381)
CTCGAGCCGGCCGCCGGCGTCGGAGGACCCGCCGTGGGAGCCGCCGGCGGAGGTCGACGGCGTGCGCGTCGCGGTACTGGATGCGGAGTTCCGCGTGAGCCACCAGGAGTTCGACGGCCGAATCGCCAGCCTCTACAACGTGGTCAGCGGCGACGACGACATGGCGGCGCCGGAGGGTTCCCACCCGGGTCACGGCACGCCGGTGGCCGCGCTGGCGGCCGGCAATACCTTCGGCACCGATGGCGGCGATGCGTGGCTCGACCTGGTGCGGGTGACCGAAGACCCGGATGGCAATATCCAGGGCCGCCATGTGCGCGACGGGGTGAAATACGCGACCTCCGTGGGCGCGCGGGTCCTTAACCTCAGTCTCGCGCCGGTCCCGCCCATTCTCGACGACGCCGACACCGTGGACTCCATCCGCGAGGTGGGGGACCACGGCGCGGTGGTGGTGTTCGCCGCCGGCAATTCGGGTGGGGAAGGTCATTCCGGCGGGAGCCTGTCGGACCCGGACACCCGCCATGGCTTCGACCCGGACACACTTGAGCATCTCCGGGATATTGGGGATCAGTTGATCATCGCCGGTGCCAGCGATGGCGATGAACTGGCCGAGTTCAGCGACTACCCCGGAGAGAACGAGGACATCCAGGCGCGCTTCCTGGTCGCGCCGGGCGTCGATGAGGAATCGGCCAGCAACAAGTCCGACGACGCCATCGGCACGTTCTCGGGCACCTCGTTCGCGTCCCCGCAGATCGCCGGCGCGGCGGCGGCGCTGCTGGCGGAATGGCCGGACCTGAGCGCGGAAGAGGTCAGCGGACTCCTGCTGGACAACGCGGACCGCGACGTGGCGCTGTACGACCGGAACGACTGCGGCGAGGACGAAGACCTCAACTGCGGCGAGTATTACCTGGGCCAGGGGCATCTGGATATCGAGGCAGCCTTCGAGCCGGACGGCGAGGTGACGCTGGCGACCGCGGACACGGTGGAGGGCGACCGCCAGGCGCTGACGGACAGCCAGGTGGCGTGGTCCTCCAGCTTCGGCGGCGGGCTGGACCCCGCCGCGCTGGCGGGGGTGGTGGGCTTCGATGCGCTGGGGCGCGACTATGCCCTGGACCTGTCCGCGCACAGCCGTGCGCTGGAACTGCACGGCCAGCGTCTTGGCGAGCGGGTGCAGCGGCTGGCGGCCGCGGGGCCGAATCCGCAAGTGCTGGATCACGAGCTGGTGCCGGGGCTGACGCTGACCAGTCACCACGGCGCCGGCGGCGCCGTGGGTGCCAGCGAACTGCGTTTCGCGGCCGCTGGCATGGAGCTGACGGCCTTCGGTTTCCACCAGGGCGAGACGGCGCTGCTGGACCCATGGGCGCCGGACGGAAGCATGGCCATGCTGTCGGAGGGCAGCGGCGGCCTGACGCACCTGCTGGACCATGGGGGCGGGTTCGGCGCGCGGCTGCCGCTGGCCGAGCGGGTGCGCCTGCGGGTCGGCCACTGGGCGGGCTTTGCCGATGATGCCGGGGAGCGGCTTTATCGTGGCTACCGCCAGATACGTACCGACGTGGCCCTGGGATTTGATGCCACCGCCGCGCTGGAACTGGAGATCGGCTATGGCCAGCGCCGCGAGCATGGCGGTGTGCTGGGTTCGGCGGGCTCCGGCGCGCTGGCGCCGGGGGAGGCCACGACCACGGACCTGCTGCATGCCGGCGCCCGCCTGGCCGTCGGCGACCATTTCGCGCTGCTGGCGCGGCACGAGCACGGCCGGGCCGATGTCAGCGGTGGTGCCGGTCTGATCCGGGCGATCGACGGCCTGACCACGCAACAGTCGTCGCTGGGCCTGGCCTTCGAGCGAGCGGATCACGAGGCCGTGCTGCTGGTGAGCCGGCCACTGCGCGTCACCGGCGGAACCGCGCAGCTGGATATCCCGGTCGGGCGCGATACGGACGGCCGCGTGATCCGCGAATCACGCAGCGCGGAACTCGCCGCGGGTGGGCGCCAGCAGGATATCGAGCTCGGCTACGCCTGGGGGCCGGACCCCCGCCGCCGGCTGGAACTGAACCTGCTGTATTCCGCGGCTCCTGATCACCACAGCGGCTCCGCGGTCGCCGGGGTGGTCACCCACACCCGGCGCTTCTGAGTCAGCCGGCGGCACAGACGGGCGGGCACCGCCCCTGCTGATGGGCTACTGCATGAAGACGTAGCCCTGGTGCTGGAGCTCGATGATCTCGGCGTCCGCCATGGGCACGATCTTCACGAAGCCGTGGACGTCCTCGGGCTCGATGCCGCGCAGCCGGGCCGAGGCCTCGCACATGCGGATCTCCACCGGACCGGCCTCGGTCAGGGAGCGCGCGCGGCGCATCAGCTCCTCGTATTCGTCGAAGTTGTCGCGGCTGAAGAACGGCACCTCGCCGCCGTGCAGCACCAGCACGATGTGGGCGTCGAAGGGGTCCGCGCCGTAGACATTGTTGAGCATGCTGACGCGGTCCAGCACCAGCTCCATCTCGCGCTCGCTGCCCACCGCGACATCGTAGACCACGCGGCGCGGCTCGTAGTCGCGGTCGATCACCTCGGCGGAGCCCCAGGGCAGGCGTTCGTCGTCGGCACCGGCCAGCAGCGGTGCGCCCAGCAGGGCCACGGCACAAACCAGAAGCATGAACAGGCGGGCAGGGCGGCGAGACGTTTTCATGGCGTACTCCTTCGGCTTGTTGTTGTAGGTGCAGGCCCTCTGCGCGGGCCTGTGAAGACGACGCGCCGGACCCTTTCGATCATCCGGCGGACACACCGGCAGCCGCGCTACACGCGGGTTTCCGGGGACTGGCTGCGCAGTACGCGCTCGAGGATGGATTCCATCGCCAGGCTGATGCGCCGGCCCAGCGGCTGCGGGCGGGTGTAGGTCAGTTCGAAGACGTCGGCCTCGCGGGTCAGCTGCATCAGCAGGTCGTCGCTGGTGCGCAGCTCGTCGGCCAGGCCCAGTTCGCGCGCCTGCTCGCCGTACCAGTGTTCGCCGGTGGCCACCTGTTCCAGATCCAGCTGCGGCCGGTAGCGTTCGAGGAAGCCCTTGAACAGCGCGTGCGCCTCCTCGATCTGTTCGCGGAACTTCTGCCGGCCCTCGTCGGTGTTCTCGCCGAACACGGTCAGCGTGCGCTTGTACTCGCCGGCGGTCATCAGTTCGACGTCGATATCGTGGCGCGACAGCCAGCGATGCAGGTTGGGGATCTGCGCGACCACCCCGATGGAGCCGAGCACCGCGAACGGTGCGGCGACGATGCGGTTGGCGACCGCCGCCATCATGTAGCCGCCGCTGGCGGCAACGCGGTCCACCGCCACGGTGAGATCGATGTCCGCGGCGCGCAGGCGCGCGAGCTGGGCCGCGGCCAGCCCGTAGGAGGGCACCAGCCCGCCGGGGCTCTCGAGGCAGACCAGGGCCTGGTCCCTGTCCGGGCGCGCCATGGTGAGGATCGCGGAGACCTCCTCGCGCAGGCTGTCGACCCCGGAGGCGCGGATGTCGCCGGTGAAGCGCAGCACGTAGATGCGCGGGCGCTCGTCGGGGGCGGCGGAGTCGCCGCCCTTGCCGGAGGCCCCGGCCTGCGGGGGAGCGGCCTGGGCGCTGTCGCCGGCCCCGGGCCGTGCCTGGCGTTCCTCGCGGCGCCGCGCGCGCCAGGAGCGCAGCCGGTGCAGTGGCTTGCGCTTGCCCTCGATGCCGCGGCGCACGGTCTTCTCCAGGCGCTCGTAGTGCTCGTTCAGGCGCTTGACCGACAGCCGCTCCGGGCGCTTGCCGCGCGCCTGGGTGAATACCCCGGCAAACGCGCTCAGCAGGATCAGCGCGACGGCCAGGGTGGTGACCGCCTTGGCGAGAAAAAGTCCGTATTCCTGCAGAAGTTCCATCCTGACTCCCGTGCGTGTGCGAGGCGTGTCCGTGACATAATGCCAGCATGAGTACCGACAGCGTTGAAGACCCCCGTAGTGCTGGACTGTTCCCCGGTTGCGAGGGTTCCGGGGAGCCCGAGCCGATCCTCCATGCCGGCCGTCCGACCCTGAGCCTGCGCCAGATCGACGAATGGAACGGCGTGCCCAAGGGCACTGCCTTTCGCATGTTCAAGGCGCGCGCCGACCGCCTGGTCGAGGGCGAGGACTTCTTCCAGATCCGCGGAGGCGAGGATCCGGAGTTGACCGAGGCCCTGCGGGCCGACGGCCGGATCTATCCCTCCACCGTGCACGTGCTGCTGCTGACCGCCACCGCCTGCGCGGAGATGCGCGAGGAATGGCATGCGCGGCTGCACAACCCGGGCTGCCGTTGCCCCGGCTGCGGCTCGCTCGAGTAGGCCCGCGCCGCATTGAGCCGGGTTTCGCTGGAACAGTGGCGGATGCTGCAGGCGGTGGTGGATGCCGGCGGCTTCGCGCGCGCTGCGCAGCGGGTGCACAAGAGCCCGTCCACCATCCACCACGCGGTGCAGCGGCTGGAAGAACAGCTCGGCATCGAGGTATTCGAGCTTCGGGGTCGGCGCGCGGTGCTGACCCCGGCCGGGGAGGCGCTGCTGCGGCGCGCCCGGCACCTGCTGGCCGAGGCGGAGGAGCTGGAGACGCTGGCCGGCTCGCTGGCGGCCGGCGTGGAGCCGGAGATTCGCCTGGCGGTGGACCAGATCCTGCCGCAGGCGCCGCTGTTGCGGGCGCTGGAGGTCTTCGCGCGCGCCTGTCCGGCGACCCGCGTCCAGTTGCACGAGGTGGTGCTGAGTGGCGGCCCGGACCTGCTGCTGGGCGGCCAGGTGGACATCCTGCTGGCCCCGGAGGTGCCGCCGGGCCATCTGGGCCGCTGGCTGATGGAGCAGGAGATGGTCTGCGTCGCCCACCCCGACCACCCGCTGGCGCGGACAGAGGCGGCGCTGACCCGGCGCGACCTTCGACCGCAGCGCCAGATCGTGGTGCGTGATTCCGGCGTGCAGCATGCCGGCGAGGGCGGCTGGCTGGAGGCGGACCAGCGCTGGACCGTGAGCCACGTGGACACCGCCCGCGAGATCCTGTGTTCCGGCGTCGGGTTCGCCTGGATGCCCGAGGACCGGGTGGCGGCGGATCTTGCCGCCGGGCGGCTGGTCGAACTGAATCTCGAGGCCGGTGCGCGCGAGCCGGTCCCATTCTGCCTGGTGCAGGTCGACCGCGACCGTCCGGGCATTGCCCGGCAGGCGCTGGTGGAGGCTCTGGAGGCGGCCTTCTGCGGCGGCCGGTCCGGGGCTGCGCAATCCAACAACGAAAGCGGAAGAAAGGGACACCCATGTGCGGGATAGCGGGAGAGTTCGTCTGGGGTGAACGCCGGGCCAGCGGCGAGGCGGTGGCGCAGATGCTGCCCTGCCTGGAACGGCGCGGCCCGGACGCCGATGGCCTGTGGGCCTCGGGACGTGTGGCGCTGGGGCACCGGCGGCTGTCCATCCTCGACCTGTCGCAGCGCGCGCACCAGCCGATGTTCGACCCCGAGACGGGCCTGGCCCTGGTGTTCAACGGCGCGATCTACAACTTCCGCGCCCTGCGCAGCGAACTGGAGGGCCGGGGCCACCGCTTCTTCTCCACCGGCGACACCGAGGTGATCCTGCGCGGCTATGCCGAGTGGGGCGAGGGGGTGGTCGCACGCCTGCACGGGATGTTCGCCTTCGCCCTGTTCGATGGCAGCGCCCAGCGCCTGCTGCTGGCGCGCGACCGCATGGGTATCAAGCCGCTGTATCTGGCGCGCCGTGACGACGGCATCCGTTTCGCCTCCAACCCCCAGGCTCTGCTGGCCGCCGGTGGCGTGGACACGGAGCTGGATGCCGAGGCGCTGCACATGCTGTTCTCGCTGCATGCGGTGGTACCGGCGCCGCGCACCGTGCTGCGCGGCATCCGCAAGCTGGAGCCGGGCCACTACCTGAGCATCGACGCGCGCGGCCAGGAACGCCTGCAGCGCTACTGGACCCTGCATGCGCACCGTCCGGACACCCCGGTCAGCGACGACGAATGGCGCGAGCGCATCGAGCATGGCCTGCGCCGGGCGGTGCGGCGGCGGCTGGAGGTGGCCGACGTGCCGGTCGGGGTGCTGCTGTCGGGCGGGCTGGACTCCAGCCTGCTGGTGGCACTGGCGATGGAGGAGGGCGCGCAGGACCTGCGCACCTTCACCGTCGGGTTCGAGGACCAGCCGGAAGAGAAGGGCTCGGAGTTCGAGTATTCCGATCCGGTGGCCGAACGCTACGCCACCGACCACCAGGCCACGCTGATCCCCAACGACCAGGTGCTGGCGCGCCTGCCGGAGGCGGTGGGCGCGATGGCCGAGCCGATGTTCGGGCAGGACGCGGTGGCGTTCTATCTGCTCTCCGAGCAGGTGTCGCAGCACGTGAAGGTCGTGCAGTCGGGGCAGGGGGCGGACGAGGTGTTCGGCGGCTATTTCTGGTATCCGCGCATGGCCGAGGACCGCCACGGCGACTGGGTTGAGCGCTTCCGCCGCCACTATTTCGACCGTGACCACCCGGAGATGGCGCAGATGCTGATGCATCCGCCGGAACACGACATCACCGGCGACTGGCTGCGCGAGCAGTTCGCCGAGCTGGAGACCTGCCGCGCCGACAGCTTCATCGATGCGGTGCTGGCGCTGGACGCGACCACCCTGATCGTCGACGACCCGGTCAAGCGCGTGGACAACATGACCATGGCCTTCGGGCTGGAGGCGCGGGTACCGTTTCTCGATCACGAGCTGGTGGAGACCGCGGCCGCGATGCCGCCGCATCTCAAGCTCGGCGACGGCGGCAAGCGGGTGCTGCGGCAGATCGCCCGCGGCCGTCTGCCGGACGCGGTGCTCGACCGGCCCAAGGGCTATTTTCCGGTGCCGGCGCTGAAGTACGTGCGCGGCGAGTTCCTCGACTTCATGCGCGACATCCTCGACTCGCGTGTGGCGCGCGAGCGCGGCCTGTACCGCCCGGAATACGTGAAGATGCTGCTGGATGCCCCGGACGAGCACTTCACCCGCATCCAGGGCTCCAAGCTCTGGCACATCGCCCTGCTCGAATACTGGCTGCAGACCCACGTCGACCGCTGAGCGCGCCGCCGGTGGGTGGCCCCGGCGACCGCCGGGGTGGCGGCTCAGGCCTCCTTCAGGCGCGGCATCAGCATGGTCAGGTTGCAGGGCATGGTGCGGTCGTCGAGCTGGGCCTGGATGATGCGGTCCCAGGCGGTGCGGCAGGCGCCGGTGGAGCCGGGCAGGACGAAGACATAGGTGGCGTTGGCCACGCCGGACAGGGCGCGCGACTGCAGGCTGGAGGTGCCGATCTCCTCGTAGGACAGCATGCGGAACAGCTCGCCGAAGCCCTCGATGGTCTTGTCCAGCAGCACCGCGACCGCCTCGGGCGTGCCGTCGCGGCCGGTGATGCCGGTGCCGCCGGTGGTCAGCACCACGTCGATCGCCGGATCGGCGATCCAGCGCGCGACCTCGGCGCGGATGGCGTAGACGTCGTCGGGCTGGATGGCGCGTTCCGCCAGGCGGTGGCCGGCGGCCTGGAGACGCTCGACCAGGGCGTCGCCGGAGCGGTCCTCCGCCAGGCCGCGACTGTCGGAGACGGTAAGCACGGCAATGTTCAGCGGGGTGGCGACGGGGCTGGTTTCGGTCATCGGGACGGTCCTGGTTGGTGTATCGTGGCCCCCAATCATAATCGGCAGGTGGAGTAGCGGGAATGTCGGAGCGGATACAGAAGGTCCTGGCGGCGCGCGGGCTGGGTTCGCGGCGCGAGATCGAGGGCTGGATCGAGCGCGGCGAGGTGCAGGTGAACAACCGCACCGCGCAGCTCGGGGATCAGGTCGACGAGGACGACGTGATCCGCGTGCGCGGGCGGATCATCCGCCGCCCGGAGCACGAACACCGCTGGATCGTCTACCACAAGCCGGTGGGCGAGATCTGCAGCCGCTCCGACCCCGAGGGCCGGCGGCCGGTGTTCGCCAGCCTGCCGCGCCTGAAAGGCCAGCGCTGGGTGGCGGTCGGCCGTCTCGACCTCAATACCTCCGGGCTGCTGCTGTTCACCACCGACGGCGAGCTGGCCAACCGCCTGATGCACCCCTCCACCGCGGTGGAGCGCGAATACGCGGTGCGCGTGCTCGGCGAGGTCCCGGAGGCGACCCTGCGGATGCTGCTGCAAGGCGTGGAGCTGGAGGACGGCCCCGCGCGCTTCGACACCCTCGAGGATCGCGGTGGCGAGGGCGCCAACCACTGGTACCACGTGACCGTCAGCGAGGGCCGCAACCGCCTGGTACGGCGGCTGTGGGACGCGGTGGGGGTGACCGTCAGCCGCCTGATCCGGGTGCGCTACGGGCCGGTGGTGCTCGGCCGCGGCCTGAAGACCGGCGCCACCCGCGACCTGGAGGTGCGGGAGGTTGCGGGCCTGTACGCAGCCGCGGAACTGCCGCCGCCGGATGCCATCCGGGCGCCGGAAAAGCGCCGCGGCGGCCGGCGCGGCACCAAGCGCGGCCCCGGCAGCAAGCGCGCCGAGGCCGAATCCTGGAGCTCGACCATGCCGGGGCGCCCTGTGGGCGGCAAGGCCCGCAAGGGCGGCCCGGCGCGGCGCAAGCCCGGCGGACGTCCCGGCGGCGGACGGCCCGGCGGCACCGGGGGCCGGCGCCCGGGTGGCCGCGGCGGGCCGGCGCGCGGGCGCTGAGCACGAAATCTCACCCGGAACCGACGGGCGGCCCGCCGCGCCGCCCCGGGCCCTGATGGCAATGGACGAACACCCGACCAGACCGGAATACCGCGAGATCATCGCCCGTCTGCGCGCAACCTATGGCGACCTGCAGTGGTGGCCGGCGCAGACGCGTTTCGAGGTGATGGTGGGCGCCGTACTGACCCAGAACACCAGCTGGAGCAATGTCGAGCGCGCGATCGCCAACCTGCGCGCCGCCGATGCCCTGACCCCGGACCGGATGGCGGCGCTGCCGCCGGCGGAGCTGGCCGAACGCATCCGCCCCTCCGGCTATTTCAACGTGAAGGCCGACCGCCTGCGCCATCTGCTGGCGTTCCTGGAACGCTCCGGCGGGGTGGATGCCCTGGATACGCTGGAGACCGACGCGCTGCGCGCGGCCCTGCTGGGGGTCAAGGGGATCGGTCCGGAGACCGCCGACGACATCGTGCTCTACGCCTTCGACCGCCCGGTGTTCGTGGTGGATGCCTACACCCGCCGCCTGTTCGAGCGCCTGGGGCTGCCGCATGCCCGCGCCCCCTACGACACCCTGCGCCGGAGCGTGGAGCGGGCGGTGGGGCCGGATGTCCCCGCGCTGAATGACTTCCATGCCCTGATCGTGGAACACGGCAAGCAGCGCTGCCGCCCGCGCCCGCGCTGCGAGGGCTGCCCGCTGGCCGATCCCTGCCGCTTCGCCGACCCGGGCGCGGCCTGAGCCGCGGGCCGTCCGGCCGCGCTGCCGGAATCGGCCACCGCAGGGGCAGTGGAGTCCGAAGCAAGCGGCAAACCCCATTGCCAGCGCAAAGCCATCAAATACGTTGCAGCGCCGCGTGCGCCGGGAAAGCCAGGATGGCTTTGTCCAGCGTTTCCGCAAGGGCAGCCGACTCGTGCTGCATGCTGCCCCCTTCCCGATCGAACCAATCCCCGCCAGATCCATGTGCAGCTGCGACCCTGGCCGCGAACGGCCCGGGTATCGGCAGGCGCCGCATTCGCGTGCGAGCACGCTCCCACACGGCCGGGAGCTGACCCGGCCAGTGGGGTAACCACTGCAGGGGCGGCCCTGGCCGCGACACGGCGGCGGCCGTCGGTTCGGGTGCCGTCTTCCCCGGTGATGCTCGATGAGCCTTTATTCAGCGCTGCCTCAGCGGCGCAGGAGGCGGCGCAGGTCGGCGAGGTTGCGGGTGTTGATCACGTCGTCGGGCTCCAGCCAGCCCCGCCGGGCCTGGCCGATACCGAAGTGCATGTAGCCGAGCTGGGCGGTGCTGTGGGCATCGGTGGACAGCGCGACCTTCACCCCGTGTTCGCGCGCCAGCAGGCAGCCGCTGTCGGTCAGGTCGAGGCGCGCGGGCTGGGCGTTGAGTTCCAGGAAGCAGCCGCGTTCGGCCGCGCCCTCGATGATGCGCGCAAGGTCCAGTTCCAGCGGTCCGCGGCGGTTCAGCAGCCGGCTGCTCGGGTGGCCGAGGATGTGGAAATGCGGGTTGTCCATCGCCCGCAGCACGCGCTCGGTCTGCTTCCTCGCCGAGAGGTGGAAGCGGGAGTGAATGGAGCCCACGATCAGGTCGAGCCGGGCCAGCACGCTGTCCGGCAGGTCGAGGGTCCCGTCCTCGAGGATGTCCACCTCGATACCCCTGAGCAGGGTGATCCCGTCCAGTTGCTCGTTGAGGCGGTCGATGGCGTCGATCTGCTGTCGCAGGCGCCGCGCGGTCAGGCCGTGGGCGATGCGCACCGCGCGCGAGTGGTCGGTGATGGCCAGGTATTCGTAGCCGCGCGCGCGGGCTGCCTCGGCCATCGCGCGCAGGCTCGCCTGGCCGTCGGTGGCGTCGGTGTGGCAGTGCAGGTCGCCGCGCAGGTCCTGCTCCCGGATCAGCTCCGGGAGCGTGCCGGTCTCGGCCGCCTCGATCTCGCCGCGGTTCTCGCGCAGTTCCGGCGGGATGAAGGGTAGCCCCACCTGCTCGAATATCTCCTGTTCCGTGCGCCCGGCGACCCGCCGGTCGCCGCGGTAGACGCCGTATTCGTTGATCTTCAGCCCGCGCTGCCCGGCGCGCCGGCGCACGGCGATGTTGTGCTCCTTCGAGCCGGTGAAGTAGTGCAGGGCGGCGCCGTAGCTCACCTGCGGCACCACCCGCAGGTCGACCTGCAGGCCGGAGCGCAGGTGGACGGTGGAGCGGGTCTCGCCGTGGGAGACGACCCGCTCCACCTCGTCGTGGTGGACGAAGCGCTCCATCACCGGCGAGCCCTTGCTGCAGCTGACCAGGAGGTCGAGGTCGCCGACCGTCTCGCGCCGTCGGCGGTAGCTGCCGGCGGGCGTGACCTCCTTCACGCCCTCCACCGCCCGCAGGTAGTCCACCAGCGCCTCGGCCACCGGTTCTGCCTGTGCCAGCAGCATGCGCTCGCCGCCCCCGCGCAGCTGGGCGATGCCGGCGCGGATGGCGTCCTCGGTCTTCGCGCCGAAGCCCTCGAGCTCGCGCACCCGGCCGGCCTCGATCGCACGCGCCAGGTCGTCGATGCTGCGGATCCCGAGCTCCTGGTGGAGCTGGCGCACGCGTTTGGGTCCGAGGCCGTCGATACGGGTCAGTTCGGCCAGGGTGCGCGGGGCCTTCTGTTCCACCTCGTCCAGCAGGGGCAGGGAGCCGGTCTCGACGATGGTGGCGATCTTCTGCGCCAGGTCGTCGCCGATGCCCGGCAGCCGCGACAGGTCGCGCCCGGCAGCGAGCAGTGCCGCCATTTCCTCGGGGTGGCCGCGGATCAGGCGGGCGGCATTGCGGTAGGCGCGGATGCGGAACGGGTTGGCATCCTCGATCTCCAGCAGGGTCGCCAGGCGGTCGAAGAGGTCCGCGATCTCGGCGTTGTGGACGGCCATCGGCTTACCTGTCGGGCGGCCCCGGTACCCGGAGGATAGTCGATGCCCGGCGCGGCCCGTCCGCTCCGCTCCGGGGCTGGCTATGCTTCAGGTGTGCAGTCAACGCCACGGGCAAAGGAGCCGGGATGAACATTCGCCTCGAGACGCGCATGCGCGGGCTTGTGCCGCTGCTGCTGGCGGCCTTCGTGCTGGCGGGCTGCCAGGCGGTGCCCCAGCCCCCGCCCGGTGTCGACCGCACCCATCCGGCTCCCGCCGTGCCGGACACCCGGCCGGAGGGCGTGACCTATGCGATCACCGATGCCTCGGAGGTCCGCATCGTGATCTTCGCCGCCGGGGAGCTGGCGCACCTCGGGCATCCCCATGTGCTGGCCGGGGCGCCGGTTTCCGGGCGGGTGGTGGTCGCGGAACCGTTCGCCGATTCCTGGCTGGAGGCCAGCCTGCCGGTGGCGGAGCTGGAGGCGGATGTCCCCGCCTGGCGCGTGGACGAGGGCTTCGAGCCGGAGATCGACCCGGACGACATCCGCGCCACCATCGAGAACATGCGCTCCGAGGCGGTGCTGGATGCCGAGAACCACCCGACCGTGCGCCTGGAGTCGGTCGGCCTGCGCGGCCCGGTATGGCAGCCGGACCTGGACCTGCACATCACCCTGCGCGGGACCACGCGGGCGCTCACTGTGCCGGTCGTGCTGGAGCTCGACGATGATCGCCTGGTCGCCAGCGGACGTCTGCTGCTGCGCCAGAGCGAGTTCGGGATCGAGCCGTTCAGTGCGCTGGGCGGCGCCCTGCGCGTGGCCGACGAGTTTCTGGTGCGGTTCCGGATCGAGGCCGAACGCCGCTTTGCGAATGCCGACTGAGGCGGCCCGCTGCCGCGTGCGCCGGTTACGCATGGCGCTGCCAGGGGGCGGGACTGCCCCTTCCCTGCCTCCGGGGCGCTGCCACGGCAAACGTCGGAGGCGGTTCCTATACTCGCTGACGGTGGCCAATTCTTCGATCGGGAGGTTTTCCCATGACGACCTACGTGCTTCTCAGTGAACTGCAGCCCGGCAAGTTCGCCGACCCCGCCGAGTTCAAGGAGCTGGCGGCGGATGTTTCGGCGCGGATCAAGGAGGAATGCCCGGGGGTCCGCTGGAAGGAGAGCTTCGCCACCATGGGCGGGCGCTGCGATGTGGTCGACATCATCGAGACCGATGATCCGGCCCAGGCGGAGAAGGCGGCGATGCTGATCCGCAGCCATGGCCACATGAGCACCGAGATGATGGTCGCGACCGGCTGGAAGGGCTTCCTGCGGGCCCTGTAAGGCCGTCGGTCATCCCGCCGCCGAGGGGTGGTCGCCGCGCAAGGAAAAGGGCCTGTCCGCCTCCTATACTCGAAGCGCGGGAAGGCGGATAGCAGGCGGTCGTACGGGATTGGCTGTCAACACACCCGACCGGGAACAGGTTGCCGGGCGTACTCCGGAGGGTCCTGCCGGTCACAGGCGAACGAGAGAGGGGCTATGCCAGGCAAGGATACCGATATCGCGAAACACGGCCGCCATGACCGCCTGGTCAGGGAGCGGATTCACGACCCCTACATGACACGCTCGAAGTTGCCGGAGCCCACGGTCTGCCCCGAGTGCGGGGTGGTGTTCACCGAGGGCCGCTGGAACTGGCCGGCCGGGAGTGTCGAGGCGGTGAACGAACACGTGTGCCCTGCCTGTCAGCGGATCCGCGACCGGGTCCCGGCCGGCTTCCTCACCCTGCGGGGGGAGTTCCTGCACGAGCATCGCGACGAGATCCTGAACCTGGTGCGCAACAAGGCCGAGTCCGAGGGCCGCCGGCACCCGATGAACCGGATCATGGACATCGAGGATGGCGACGACCGCGCGGTGGTGATCACCTTCACCGACACCCATCTGCCGACCGGCGTGGGCCGGGCCATCGAGAGCGCCTGGGAGGGCCGGCTCGACATCCAGTACACCGAGGAAGCGGGTATCGTCCGCGTCTACTGGGAGCGCTAGTCATGTCGGAACCGCAAACCGCATCGGTCAGCGAAGTCATTGGCAAGCTGTCCGCCGCCTTCGAGCGCGACAAGTTGATCAACGTCCACCGCCATCCGCTGAAGGTGCGCGCCGCGGACGGCCGGCTGATCCTGGAAGGGCAGGTGGAGGACGTCGCCGCCTGGCGCCGGGCCCAGGGGCTGGCGGGGCAGATCGTCAACGGCCAGTGGCAGATCGAGAACCGGTTGCGCCGCGCCACGCCGGAACCCATGGGGGAGCGCCAGCTGCGCGACGAGGTGATGCAGCGGCTGTCCACCGAGCCGGTGTTCTCGCGCTACAGCCTGCGTGCCCACACCGAAAACAAGTTCGAGACCCTGCACGATGGTGGCCCGGACGCCTACGAGATCGAGGTTCATATCGCCCAGGGCAAGGTCACCCTCAACGGGGTGGTGGAGAGCCTGTCCCACCGGCGACTGGCCGAGGCCCTGATCTGGTGGTCGCGTGGCTGCGAGACGGTGGACAACCAGCTGGAGATCAATCCGCCGCAGGATGACAGCGACGACGAGATCACCGATGCGGTGCGCATCATCCTGGAAAAGGATCCGCTGGTGCATGCGGAGCAGCTGCGTGTGGGGACTGCCGGCGGGGTGGTGCACCTGGACGGACTGGTCAGCCGTGAGGCGGAGCGCCGGGCCGCGGTGCTGGACGCGTGGACGGTGGACGGTGTCTGGGATGTGGCCGACCGTATCGAGGTGGGAAGCTGAGCCCGTGCCCGCCACTGCCGCTACGGCGGGAGGGGGGGACGGGTGACGCCCGCGGGG
>SL_3KL_010_SEDDRAFT_10003458_pt1 | contig 14316 bp, 11 predicted proteins | sample SodLakKL_010_SED_2_FD_10381 | JGI IMG/M metagenome (IMG submission 10381)
GTCTTTTTAGGAATTCTTCCCATGGGAAGAATTCCTAAAAATTCCTAAGTTGTTAACCTCACAAGAAGACAACCAGACACACTATTTGGGGAAGTACCAATAACTGTATAATTCTGGCACCCGCTAATGTGATTTTGAATATTACTAATCTGAAAGCCAAAGTAATTTTCAAACAATAAAAGTGAAAAAATTGAACAAGAAAAAGTATTTCAATCAGGTGTCTTATTCTATTGTTTCTTGAGTACTAAAAGCCTATTGCCAAACCGTTTACTGCATCTTTTCAGATACTTCCCGAATAGCTGCTTCCAGAACGGTATCAATGGTGTTGTGCAGATCATTCAGTGAACGGTTGATCAGGATATCCGGGAGTATACCTGTCCCGATAAATTCCGTCTCGTCATAAAAATATTCGCGTAACGTGCAGACATAAGCAAGGCCGCCCCCGGGTATTCTGAAAAAATAGGGCTGGCCCGTGCTGCCGGCAGTAGGTTCCCCCATGATAACACCCCGGTTTGCCTGGCGAAAAGCCACAACAAAATCTTCTGCTGCCGAATAAGTTGAGGGGCCTATCAGCAGCACTACCGGCTTGCCATAATGTCTGTCTTCATGGGTTGGCACTTCACTGGTATGTGTTTCGATTTTGAGTGGATTTCCCCATGGCCGGGCTGCCGGATCGTATTTACGTATTACAGTTGTAGATTTCATAAATCTCTCGTCTGTAAGCTGGCTGAGTATATCCATACCCGTTTGAGTATTGCCGCCGGAATTTTGACGCACATCGATAATAAGCGCATCCGTATTTGAGATTTTGTCAAATCTGGATTCAAAAAAGGGAACTACGGCCTCATCATTAAATGTGTTGAGAGCGAGGTAACCGATATTGTTTTCGAGCAGCTTGTACTCTGCCACAGGCAGTCCTATTTGAAACATGCCGTGATGCTCCATGCGTGAAAAATCAGCAGAAAAAATCTTTCCATGTTTGTTCTTTAGAGACAGTGATATTTTCTGATTTGCATCACCGCTCAATAGATCAAATTTCAAAATTTTTGCTACACTGTCTTGTGGTGTCGAAGCACTAACGTAGGGAGCAATTTGTGTAGTTATAAATTCATTAACCGGAAACCCGTCAACCTTGATAATTTCATCACCGACAGAAACACCATCCGGCAGGGTATATCCCGGCACCGTATTTGTAATGACCGGTTTGCCCTCAACCTTTTCAACCAATACTCCTGGCATGGCATATACCTGATTCATTAATTCCTCGGGAAAGGCTACGCCGGTATGTCCATCTTTAAATTGCGCATAAAACGACTGAAGCAACTGAGTATATTCTAAAGTATTCTGATCTGCCATTACCTTGGGTATATATGCGAGATAAAGACTGTCAATATTCAGATCCACCAGGTCAAAATTCGCAAAATTAAATTTCGCTTCCGACCAAAGCAGGCTTAATCCTGCGATACGTTCCTCGATGCTGATATAAGGTTCATATGGCATCACGAATTCATTGTTTGTCAATGCATTTTCATAGGCATTCACAAACCGATCTGCATCAAAACGAGCGGCATGATCCTGTGCAGAAACCCATCCGGGTGAGACAAGTACATTTAAAATAACTGAAAATAATGCTATGGTTATTGTAGAAACATACATGGAAAAAATATCCGAATTTGGATTTTTCATAACAGTATACTTAGAAATTTAATGAACAGAGTGTATTCATAAATTTACCACTTTATGAATTCCTGCGGAATATATTTGCTTGTTTAGCAGTCAGGTAAGATTAGCATCTTTTCCGGTGAGGTTATTAAATATCCCCTTCTGGTGCAGCCGAAATAGTGGTTTACCGGTTTTTATTCTAATAATTTGCATTAGTGTGAGTTTCTCCAGGGGATAGCTTGCAGGCAATATAAGACCGTTGAATTTCGTGATGTAAAGGTGTTGTAGTTCATAAAAGGCTTCATAACGCACCTCAAATCGTCATCCCGTGCCCCAACACGCTCATTTTTTGAACACGCAGCGAAAGCGGTGTGAAATCTCCGCCTCATGCACAGGGACGATTCGGATCAACGACCGTTGATTCCTGATCAAGTCAGGAATGACGGTTATTGATTGGAGATGCCAGCCTGTCTCTTTCGTGTGGTCAGGATCCGGCATTGCAAAATCGATTTTTTTGCAACTTCACGCCCTTTTTGGATAGGAATATAACCGAAGCCGGCGGTAAGGGGCCGGGAGATGAAGCAAAAAAAGACAGAAGATCGAAATCAGCCGTTGCCGTTCACAAACTCTTCCAGCTCATCCATCTGCCGGTCGGTGTACGGGCTGTACTGCTTGGCAAGGCGCACATTTTCATCAAGCTGCTCCGGGCGCGTAATCCCGATGGTGCCGGTGGCCACGGGGAATGAATTTCCATTTCGGCCGCAACTCAGTGAGTAGGCAATCGATTGTTCCATGGTGATACCCGTGTCGAAGATATTATTTCGGCCGGTGAGCTTCATGGCAATCACGCCAATATCTTTTTTAAGTGCTTTTTCCAGGAATTTTCGGGTTTCCCTGGGCGAATCGTTCATCGACATTCCGGCGGCATTCAGCGTCAGGAATACACAGTCGAAGTCATAGCGGTCAATGGCATCGGTCAGTATGGTTGCCGAATGGCTGCTGAGGCCGATATTCCCGATTTTGTCCTGCTCTTTCAGATCTTCGAAAGCTCGTATGGCACCGTTTTCCGGATCCAGAATGGCATTTAGTGTATCAGAATCATTAATAAAGTGCGCGAGATAGAGATCGATGTAATCAGTTTGAAGCCGTTCGCAGCTTCTGCGGAAATTCTGTTCGATGATGCCGTCCCGGTTGCGGTTAAATGTCTTGGTTGTGAGAAACACCTCATCACGGCGGTCTTTCATCACTTCGCCGATATAGGTTTCGCTGATTCCGTCACCATACACCTCGGATGTGTCGATATAGTTTATGCCAAGATCAAGAGCGTGATTAATAATTTTTTTGGACTCTTCAAGCCGGTTGGGCTGCTCGATGGTGCTCTGCCCGCCAAGGCTGACAATCGTCACATCAAAACCGGTCTTGCCCAACCTTCTTTTTGGGATTGGCATACTGTCCAAATCGTTGGCTTTTCCAATCAGCGGAGTGCCGGTTTTCAAAAAGGCTGCACCTAATGCCGTTGCCGACATTTTTTTTAAAAAATCTCTTCTGTTAATATTCGTCATAATTGTAATCTCCGTTAGTATTTTTTAGAAATTTCGTGAAATCAGATATTCAATTGGTTTGTCAGCTTCCATTTACAAACTCCTCAAGCTGATCCATCTCACGTTCACTGTAACCTCTGTATTGTTTGGCGATGCGAACGTTTTCATCAAGCTGCTCCGGCCTTGTAATGCCAATATTTGCGGTTGCAATTGGAAAGGAGTTGCCATTACGGCCACAGCTCAGTGAGTAATTAATTGCCTGTTCCATGCTGATGCCAGTATTGAAAAGATCATTTCTTGCTGTCAGTTTCATAGCAATAACACCAACATCTTTTCCATGTACTTTTTTAAGAAATGCCCTGGTTTCTTTTGCAGACTGATTCATCCGCATTCCGGCTGGATTAATAGTCAGGAAAATGCAGTCGAAATCATAATTTTCCAGAGCCGCAGATAATACCTCGGTAGAGTGGCTGCTGATTCCGATGTTTCCGATTCGCCCCTTTTCCTTCAATCTTTCAAAAGCAAGTATGGCCCCGTTTTCGCGATTAAGTGCAGTGTTGAGATCCTGCATGTTATTTACCGCATGGAGAAAATAAAGATCGATGAAATCTGTCTGAAGCCTTTCACAACTTCGTTCAAACCTGTCATTTTCGATGCCGTTATCTGTACTTTCCCGAATTTTTGTGGCAAGAAACACTTCGTCGCGGCGGTCTTTCATCACTTCGCCTATGTAGGTTTCACTGATACCCCGTCCGTAAGCTTCTGCCGTGTCGATATAATTGATGCCAAGATCGAGGGCATGGTTAATAATTTCTTTGGCATCATCGAGGCGATTGGGCTGTTCGATGGTACTCTGCCCGCCAAGACTTACAATCGTGGCATCAAATCCGGTTTTGCCAAGCCGCCGTTTGGGGATGGGCATACTATCAAGTTCACGGGCTTCCGAATGAAGCGGTATGCCTGTTTTAAGCAATGACGCACCAAGAGTAGTGGCTGTCATTTTTTTTAAAAACTCTCTTCTGTCCATATTTTTCATAACCCCGGGATGTGAGTGAAAAATTTGCTCGTATTTTAAATATAAAGATAGAATTCCCTTAAATCTGTAAATTTTATATAAATTTGGTCACCTTTCTAAATGCGTGTAATATCATGCAATTACCTAAGTTTCAATCCCTTACACGATATTAGAGATCACTTGTTGTTCTAAATATAATCTGGCAGTTTGCCGCTGTTTTCTATTATTGACTGCAAATTTTTCAGCCTGTCTCTCAATTCTACTCCATTTTTTCGGGCATCTTTTAATTCACGAATGATTTCATCTTTCAAATTATGGTGAAGTAACTGATAAATTAATACATATGTTTTTATCTCGGCACTGTTACCGTAGTAATGTTTTTTAAAGAAATGTATTGCCTCGTCTGCCTCATAGAGGCTGCAATAGATCCTGAAACCCAATATTGCCAGGTTATTATTCTGATTACGTGTTTTATAATCTTCGTTAAAACTCCAGGTAGATCTTTCTTTTTTGGGAGGTTTATAATCAATTTCCCGGATTTTTGCCTCACATAGATCTATCACCCTGTTTTTCAAGTCGGGTGTAGGTAAAAACCCGATATATGCATCAGCTATTCCAGAATGCAGCGAGTAGCGATCTAAATTGTTTTCACTTAATAATTCAAACCCTTTATCTGCCAATTTCACTTTATTGCCCGATGTATCGTACAGCATAAGAATGGATTTGAAAAAGTCAGTCTGTGTGATTTGAACAGACCGAAATGGATCATCCGTACTAAACAGATAAAAGCTGCTTGCTTCACATAATAATTCATAAAGTTTGACCAGTAAGCGGATTTGTAAATCGATGTCAGCATCCGGTTTTTTTACATTAATCAGTGTTTTATACCATCTCATCACCTCGAAACGCCATTTGGGCCGTTCTCTTTTGGGAATAACCTGATTGGGTGCCACATAATATTGAGCCCTTGCATGCTCAATAAAGATGTCAATATCACTTTCAAGCTGTTCAAGATCGATGTCTTCTTTCTTTTTTCGCTTCTTGCGTTTCTTGGGGTTGTTTATCAAATCATCAAGTGCATAATCTTTCTTTTTTGATTTTGGAATCATTTTGTAAAATTCTACAGCAAGCCTGCTCACATCCTCTTTTGGCATATCAGACAGCTTTTTTCGCAACTCAGCTACTTTCATGTTTAAAATTTATTGTTTTTTAATGATTTGCCTGCGGTCATTACATTTTCAGTTAAGCTAAATTTATTGGGAAAATGTATGTATGATTTTCATGAGTCTCAAAAGAACTTACAAAGGAATTGAGCCAAAATGCTTAATCAGTTTTTTCACAAATTATTTTCAGAAGAGAGCGGTTCAAAAAAATCATGCAGAGTGTAAAAGAATGCAATTCACACCATTCGGCAGCTCCAGCGCGGATGCAGGTTTGATGGTTGACCTGGATTTTTAAGAAAGTCCTTATTCAAAGGATGGAAAAAATTGTCAGTTAGAAATGAAGATACATGGATTATCACCTGATAATAATAATTATGAGAACACGTGAGGCTTTAACGGCTATAATATGAGTTGATTTTTTGGATTGAGTTTCACCTCAAATCATCAAGCAGCGCTCGTGCATCATCCAGGAAATCGGGATCATCTTTGGTTTGAATCGGCAGGTCAAGTTCAAGCATCTCTATAAGTGCGTTAATGGCCCGGTCATCCTGGCCTGAACGCTCAAAATGCCGGGCAAGATCCAAGCGGATGATGATGCTTTCCGGGTTAAGTTCGATAGCTTTTTTCAGGTACTCTTCAGCTTTTTCGTCCGAGCCGTCGGGAAGTCCGCCTGAGAGAAACCGGGCAGCCATCCGCTCGGCGCGGCTCACATTGGCCACCTCTGACTGCCAAACCCCGTACAAGTGCCAGGAGGGCGCGTGTTCAGGCATCCGTTCCAAAGCATTTGCAACATACTCTTCGATTTCATGGCCCAATTCAATACGGCGGTTCACTCCTACAACATCGGCCATTCGTCCTTTAGCAACAGCCATCACATAATAAGGGTGGCCCCTGTCCGGATAGAGTTCAAGACTTTTTTCGGCAAGTTCTTTGGCCTTTTCGAAATACTCTTTTTGAGAATCTTCATCATCTAACCGGAAACCGACCGTTGCATAAAGCAGGCTTGCATTCCAAAGAGCCTCATAATTTTCTGAATCTGCATCCAGTACAGAAAGATACGTTTCCAGGGCTTCTTCCTCTTCCATCTCATCCATCAGTTTTTCCGCTTTTGCGAGCAAATCGGTTGTATCCGGCCCCGATTGTGCAATTAACGATTGCAGGCTAAAAAGAAAATAGGCTGTTATAAGAAGTAATCTGAAAGTATTCATACTTCAAAAAACTAATCACTGAATGTTATAGTTCATTTCTGCTGAGAAGGAATCCAATTACATCATAAAACTATTAAAATCCTGTTTTATTCCTCTGTGATTTAAACGATATTTTAAAGAAGTAAAATCAATTGATTAACCTTTACAAAACGGCTCGTTGAATTCATCAAATCAAAACCAGTCTGTGCCGAGAACCATCGGTTTTTTTGGAGCACTTGGCATTGGTGTTGGCGCCATGGTCGGCGGAGGAATCCTTGCATTGGCCGGTGTGGCTTTTGCTGCATCAGGCCCTTCGGCTATTCTGGCATTTGTGCTGAATGGTGTTATCGCACTCATTACTGCGCTCAGTTTTGCTGAAATGGCAGCGGCCAATCCTCAATCGGGCGGTACATACAACTATGCTAAAAAAGCTCTAACCCTTCAAATGGCTTTTGGTGTTGGTTGGGTTGTCTGGTTTGCATCTCTCGTCGCAGCCGTTCTATATGCCCTGGGTTTCGGTGCTTTTGCTTACTTTGCCCTTCAGCAGATACCCGCCGGAGATTTTGCCTGGCTTTTGAATTCTGCCTACCTGCCGGTTTTGCTGGCTCTTGGAGCTCTTGGTTTTTACGCTTTCAAACTCACGAGAACATCGGGCAGTGGCGGCATGGTTGTGAATATCGGGAAATTGGCGGTGTTTGCCATTCTGATTGCCGGCGGGCTTGCCGTGTTATTCCGGACACCGTTTACACATGTTACTCAAAGTCTCGATCCCTTCTTTTCAGAGGGATTTTCAGGACTACTCGCCGCAATGGGATACACTTTTATTGCGCTCCAGGGTTTTGACCTGATTGGTTCTGCAGCCGGAGAAATTAAAAACCCTGAAAAAACCATCCCAAAAGCGATGGTGGGTACCATTCTCGTAGGCCTTGCCATTTACATTCCGCTTCTTTTTGTTGTAATGACGGTAGGAATGCAGCCCGGTGAATTTATCGCTGATATGAGTGCCCTCTATCCCGAAACCATCGTTGCCATTGCCGCTGAAAATTACCTGGGTGCATTCGGCTTCTGGCTTGTAATTGTGGCCGGTATTTTCTCCATGCTTTCGGCGTTGCAGGCCAACCTGTTTGCAGCTTCCAGGGTATCACTAAAAATGGCTAACGACCGCACCCTGTCTCACCACCTCTCTTACATTGACCCAAAACACGGCACACCAACAACGTCCATTTTGGTAACCTGTGGAATTGTGGGTCTTCTCATCATTATTCTGCCGGATGTTGCCGCTGCCGGTGCAGCCTCCAGTTTGATTTTTCTAATTACATTTGCACTTGCCCACATGGTGATGATTTTGATGAGAAAACGCAGTTATAAAGAATCGGAAACCTTTCGTGTTCCATATTTTCCGGCACTGCCAATTATCGGCATGATAGCTTGTATTGGCCTGGCTCTATTTCAGGCCGTTGCCGAACCAGCGGCAGGATTCATTTCTCTTTTCTGGCTGCTCATCGGTACGGTGCTGTTCGTATCATTTTTTGTTCAGCGTGCCAAAGCCATTGATGCATCCGAAGAAGCTCTCGATCCCGACCTGGTCCGGCTCAGAGGATTGAGCCCGCTCGTGCTTCTCCCGATACGAAATCCCGCCAATGCCGAATCGATGGTATTTGTGGCCGATGCACTTGCTCCGCCCGTTGTGGGCCGTGTTCTTTTGCTATCCATTATCGTGCCTGATCAAGACAAAGAACAGGTTTATGACCGACTTGCAAACAGCCAGGAAGTTACGCTGCATGCTCTTCTGGCTTCGTTTGATTCCAAAATTCGTCCGGACACTCTCACCACCATCGCTGAACATCCCTGGGAAGAAATTGAACGTGTGATTAAGGTGCACCGCTGCCGCAGTGTGCTGCTTGGCCTGAGTGATTTGAACGACCTGAAAACCAATCAAAATCTTGAGCAACTCGTTAAGAGAGTTAAATGTGATGTCGTTGTTTTCCGGCAGCCACACAGCGGGTGGAGAGTTACGGAAGCTAAAAAAGTGCTGATTCCCGTTGCCGGTTTTAGCAGCCACGATACATTACGAGCCCGTATTGCGGCTACTTTATGGCGGACATCACAACCTGAAATTACTTTCTTGCAGATTTTACTGTCGAACACTTCAAAAGAAATTCAGCGAAAAAACCGGAAAAATTTGGCCCGGTTTGCCGGACGCATCATTCCCGGAGAGACTAAAACCAAGATTGTACTGAGCGACAATGTAAAAGATGAGCTCATTCACCACGCATCCGAAAACGACCTGGTGATTATGGGCCTCGGCAAACCCGGCCCCAAAGAAAAAGCCTTCGGGAATGTTGCACTCGCACTCGCCGCAGAAACGGATACCGGGCTAATTTTTATCAGCAAAAATTAAAGTACAACGGGCAGCTTGCCCGTTTCTCAGAAACCTAAATTCCGAGAAAATCTTACTAAGGCCAGCATGCTCAGACAAAGAACAGGACTTTTGCTTTGCAAAGTTTTGACTTACCGGACAGGCTGTCCGGCGTACAACGGGCAGTTTACTCTACGAAGTTTTACACGTAGTTGAGCCTGCCCGTTTCTCACAAACTCGAATTCCTGGAAAATCTTGCTAAGGCCAACATGCTCAGGCAAATAATCGGGTTATGCTCTGCTGGGTTTTGTCTTGCCGGACAGGCTGTCCGGCGTACTTGGCTAAACCGTTTTGGAGTAGGCGGTTTGATGCAGCTTTTGCTTGAGGTATTCATCAAACACCATCGCGATATTTCTAAGAAACAGTTTACCGAGATCGGTGATGTTGAATCCGGTGTCAGTAATCTCAACAAAACCATCCATTTCGAATTCTTTCAGACGGGAAAGCTCTTCTGAAAAGTGCTCATCAAACCGGCTTCTGTCGCCATCAAAAAACTTGCCGTAATCCAGCTTTCGCTTGCACATAATCTGCATGATCAGTTCTCTGCGGAGATGGTCTTCATCGCTGAGCGAAAGTACTTTTTTGATGGGCAGCCTGCCTCCATCCAACATCTGGTAGTATGCATTCAGGTCTTTTTCGTTCTGCGTGTAGAGAGCATCACCCTGCGATATTGCCGACATCCCAAGCCCGATCATTTCAAGCTCGGCATGAGTGCTGTAACCCTGGAAATTTCGCTGAAGTGATCCATCTTTCAAAGCCAGGCTCAGTTCGTCATTCTCTTTGGCAAAATGGTCCATGCCGATATACTGATAGTCGTATTCCGGCAGGGTTTGAATGGCATGCACCAGCATATTCAGTTTCTCACCGGTTGTAGGCATATCCGCTTCATTCAGCAGCCGCTGTGCGGGCATGATGGAAGGCAGATGCGCATAACTGTAAATAGCAAACCGATCAGGATCGAGCTGCATCACATCAGATATGGTTTTTTTAAACAGCCCGGGAGTTTGTTTAGGCAGACCGTAAATCAGGTCAATGTTGATGTTGGTGATCCCGTGTTTTCTAAGCAGCCCGGAAACTTTTTCGGTTTGTTCAAATGGCTGAATGCGGTGCACAGCTTTTTGAACTTCTTCGTTGGTGTCCTGCACGCCAAGCGATGCGCGGTTGCACCCGATTTCTTTCAGGGCAATAATGTGTTCTTCCCCTACCCTGCGAGGATCAATTTCCACACTGAACTCCACACTATCGTGAACCTGAAACTGATCGTGAATGATCATTCCGAGCCTTTGAAGTTGATCAGGAGTTAAAAATGTGGGAGTACCGCCACCAAAATGGATCTGCTTGAAGACTGAATCGGGATGAATCGTTTGATAAACGAGTTCCATCTCTTTTTCCAAATAATCGAGATACACATCTCCGCGACCCTGGTCTTTTGTGATGACTTTTGTGCAGCCGCAAAACCAGCATAGAGAAAAACAGAATGGAATATGAATGTAAAGTGATAATTCCCGGCGCTCACGGACTCTGTTTTTGTGAAATGAATTAAGCACATCACTGTCAAACTGTTCGGTGAATTGCACGGCAGTTGGATAGGATGTATACCTGGGCCCCGGCACATTGTATTTGGTGACCAGGTTTAAAAGTTGTTCAGATTGCAAAGGCACTGTTTACATTATTCTTAATCATTAAAAAGAATGTCGAAACCACTTTCTGATGTAAGTCTGAGATTTTCCTGTTTACCTTTGTGAACAAGTTCTGTGAGTGTAGAGTTTTCGAGCATGTCGCGGATGCTGTCTCGGGTTTCCGCCCATTTGTCGTGAAGCGGACAAGGATTCTGTACGCCGCATCCGGGCAGGCCAAGAGCGCACTCTGTAAGAAGCTGCGGCCCGTCAATAGCCATAACAATTTCTATAAGTGGTATCTCATTCCCCTTTTTTACGAGGCGGACACCTCCATTTGGGCCTTTAAACGATTCGAGTATTCCTTCCGCAGTTAACTGCTGCAAAATTTTGGTGAGAAAATGAAACGATATTTCCAGTTTATCACTCATATGGCGAATAGGCACAAATTTACCCTCCTCCTGATTTGCAAGAAATAATGCAGCCCTCAAGCCATACACACATGATTTTGATAATAGCATACTTTATGTTTTAGGTTTTTGAGACTCTTTTGTCTTAAAATATATTGAATTTACAAAAGGAATACCATTATTTTTTGATTGTTATTGAAGCAATGTTTAAATATTCCTGAATGAACTCAGACTCTAACATGATTTAATTAAAGAAGTTATTTGTATATGTTTATCGGCTCGAATTAAACAACCTGACAGAGCACCGTGCTTTTCGGTTCCTGTCAGAGTTGTGATCCAAAGGCAACTCCCTGCGAAACAATTGTCCGCGATCCAGACAGGATTGACGGGGCTAAAGCACTATGTCTAACCGCTAAACATGTACAGTTATTTATAACTTTTTTTGAATGTATCAAACCAGAGAAGCGCAGCCGGTATTACCGGTAATCCAGCAACTACCATAATCCAGAAAAAGAGATTCGGCGGTATGAGTGCCTGCGGCCAGTATCCGCTGATCATGAATAATGAAAAAATGACCAGCAGTGCGGAAATTGTAAAACCGGCTTTAATCCACCTGGCAGTTTTCGGCTGAAACAGCTCAATAAGCGCAACGGAGAAAAATCCAAGCAATAGTACATGCAGGTATAATACCCGAAGTCCATGTTCGCCCGGCCAGATGTCAACCGGTAAAACAGCCGCAAATTTAAACAGGAGTATAAAACCGGCCAGAAAGAACACTGTGTACCACATAAATCCATTAAGGACTTTTTGTTTGATCAGCAGATAAATATTCAGTGAAAATGAGACAATGATCAATATCATGCCGGCATACGCAGTATAGAGCATAGCCGGTGTGATTAGCGATTGAGACAAGCTGAATGGAAAAATCATCATCGAGCCGAATAAAATGGGCATCCAAAGCCAGCCGGCACCGGGTTTAAATTCAACAGAACCTGCTTTTGCCCAAATCATCCCTAAAATGCCAAGAACCGTCCATCCTTCGGTAAATACTGACAGAAAAAAGTGGGTCATGGCCGAGGAGATCAGCGGACTGTCAATCGGGGTAAACTGAAATATAGAAACACCCCACGCCCCGAGAGAGCTGATTAAGAGAGTCAGAAGAGCTCCATCAACAATGATGTGTGTAACTGACTCAGAATCTCTTTTTTCAATTTTGTAATAGAGCCATGCAAACCAGTACCAGGCAATCATCACCAGGCCGGAAATGATGGCTGCAAGCGGTAAATTGGCACTGCCTATTGCCACCGATTGGTACCCATAAAAAAGGAAGAACGGATAGGATAGTAAACCCAGAAAAATCATTACGGACAAGCACCATTTAAATGAATTTATATATTTGATCTCACCGTTTTTTGAGAGATGCTGAATCATCAAAATCATCAGTGGCGGACAAATCCAGTTAAAAAACATCAGGTGCGAATGGGCGTGCCGGATATTGGCAAAATGAAAGATTTCAGGCAGCGGATAGAGCATCCCGTAGCGATATAAAAATCCCGTGATAGCTGCCAGAATAAAGCTGAACAAAGAGAGCTGCCAAAGCCGGTGAAATGGATTCATTCGGGATCAGGATATTTGATATTTAATTTCATAGCTGTCCTAAACAGACGTAAACATCGTTGTTTTGTAAATTCTAAAATGTTTTGGACAGCTATGATTTTACCTGCCTTCTGTCTTCTTACAACTTTAAAATTATTGATTTGGAGTAACTAACTGTAAAATAATAATGAGCATATATAAATCGATTATATACAGCTCTCACATTACTATGGTATTGACTTACATGAAAGAAACATATAGCCAGTCAGCATCTATTTTAATGCAAGCAAGAAGTACACATGAGCTTTGATAAGCAATTATTATTGTCTAATTATCACTATATAAATTTCCAATTTCATTGCACAATCAGAAGCATGAGCAGGCTGAGGCATGAATGCTTCATTGAGTTATTGATTACCTAGAGAGATTTTTTTAGTTAATAGTTAATCAACCGCGACTCTTGCCGCACTACGTTCTATTCGGGACAGAATGTCTTGAAAAGCCAAGGAAACTCTGCCAGGTCGCTGAATCTATGAAACCAAAAAATCTTCCAGTGCTTTTTGGATGGGCTGGCTGCCCGAAAGCAGGTCGAATTCTTTGCCGATGGCTTTCGGCATCTCCAGAACTTCAGCCAGAACTGATGCTACATCCTCTCTTGTAATTTCGCCGCGATCCAGAGATTTTCCGATCGAGATTTTTCCAGCGCCGGGATCATTGGTGAGTCGCCCCGGTTTTACGATGGTGTAATCGAGGTCACTGTTTCGTAGGGCTTCATCGGTTTCTGCCTTTGCCTGCTGATATGCCTGAAATACTTCATTTCCCCTGGGTGTTTCCAGTCCCATAGCGCTGATCATCAGGTAGCGTTTGATTCTATTCTTTTTTGCCGCTTCAATCAGTTTGATGGCTCCGTCGCGATCCATTGCCCATTTTCTGGCAGCTCCGCTTCCTGGCCCGGCGCCTGCTGCAAAAATCACAGCATCGGCATTGCCAATTGGCTCGCTGATGTCATCCATCTGTTCCACATCGGCGATAATCGGATTAACCCCTAATTTTATCAGGTCTTTGGCCTGCTCAGGATTTCTAATAATACCGCGAATCGAATGCCCTTTTTCAATCAATTTTGGATGAAGTAAACGTGCGATCTGGCCTGATGCTCCTACAATGGTGATAGTCATAAAAATCAGTCAGTTTTTTGGTTTGATGCTTTTCAGGAATAAATGGTTAACGTGAATGTAATATAACGATTTTGGAAAAGTGTCTCCCCTCACTTTGATGTTTTAAAAACGTAAAGGCTATTTGTTGTTCATTTTGGCTTGATCCCCCATCGGGATCCCTACTACGGGACAAAACGAACCATCCCGACAGGCTTGATATTTACAAAAAGGACGTCCTCGCTTAGATTTGAGTTTTACCCTTTAACCAAATCAAGGAGGACATAATGATCCATGTAGGAATAGATCTTCAATATGATAATATGTTTAATTCTGCAATAAACGACAACGGAGAACAGATTGAGGAGTTACCCCATTTTTTAGGTAAATCCGAAGCCCAATTGCATGGAGTCCTGCTCAGCGTAGGGTGAGGCAGGTAATGTGCCCGCAGAACACTTAAAAATGGCGTTCAGGCCATCACTCATGGCATAATACTTAAATTCTGGTATCCCAAATACCCGTTTGGCTGCTTTCAGGATGTGTCCACTCATAATGG
>SL_3KL_010_SEDDRAFT_10003459_pt1 | contig 14316 bp, 10 predicted proteins | sample SodLakKL_010_SED_2_FD_10381 | JGI IMG/M metagenome (IMG submission 10381)
CCCCATAAGAACAAAAAGGGCAACAGGCTTTTCACACAAAAGGACATTGACAACTTCCACATCATCTATCACCTCGTAAAAGAGCGCGGCTATACCCTGAAAGGTGCAGGCGAAAAGCTCAAAAAAAACCCCGACGACCTTCGCAAAGACATTGAGATACTTAAAACCATGGAAAAGATGCGGTCTTTTCTTTTGGAGCTAAAGAAGCACCTGTAACGCATGATGGGCAAGCTGGTTACAAACCCCTTTTATCTGAAAAAATTCATTTTTTAAAACCGGAGTTATGGTAGCAAAAATCAAACAAAAGCTTCATGAATCGAAAACGGCCCGATGGATTGTACTGATGATTGTCAGTTTTGCCATGGCCACCAACTATTATTTTTATGATGCCCTTGCACCTCTTGCGGATCTGATACGCATGAACCTGGGTTTCACCTCGACAGAGTATGGCTTTTTTGTTTCTGCCTATTCCATACCAAACGTTTTTCTGGCCATGGCTGTGCTGGGGGGTATTATTCTTGACCGCATTGGCATAAGGATCACCGGCTTTTCCTTTATCTTCCTGATGGCCCTCGGAGGCAGCGTTACAGCATACGGGGCTTCAGACATGTTCCTTGATGGTGGTTTTGGATACCGGTTCATGGACTCTTTCCTGACTTCATATTCACCGGCTTTAAAAATGATGTCGCTGGGCTTTTTCATTTTCGGATTGGGTGCTGAAACCAGCATTGTGGTGCTTTCCAAGGTCATCGTCAAATGGTTTAAAGGCAAGGAGCTTGCGCTGGCACTGGGTCTGAACCTGGCCGTAGGCCGGCTGGGAGCGGCCCTGGCCTTTACGATGTCGCCCAGGCTGATCTATCCTGAGTGGACAACGGCCATCTGGGTTGGCGTCATCATCCTGTGGGCCGGCCTTCTGGCATTCATGATATACATGGTGATGGACTACAAGGTCGACCGCGAGGTAGACATCGACCTGAAAGACCCTGAAGACGAGTTTAAATGGAAAGATCTGAAAGACCTGGTTACTAACCGTTCGGTGATTTACATCACCATGCTTTGTGTCACATTTTATTCGGCTGTATTCCCCTTCCTGAAATTTGCGCCCGACCTGCTGATGAACAAGTTCGCCATGCCCCGGGCGCTGGCGGGAGATGTCACCTCATACCTTATGTACGGAACCATCCTTCTGACACCGCTGTTTGGATGGATAACAGATAACAAGGGCAAGAGCGCCACCCTTATGTACCTGGGCTCCGCCTTGCTTATCATTGCCCACCTGATGTTTGCCAAAACATATATTGAGCCGAGGGTTCCCATTGTACTCCTTGGAATTGCATTCTCGCTGGTACCTGCTGCCATGTGGCCCGCCGTGACCAAGATAGTGAGGCAGAGCAAGCTGGGAACCGCCTATGGCTTTATGTTCTCGGTGCAGAATATCGGACTTTGGATCTTCCCCATCGTCATCGGCCTGGTCATCGACGCATCAAACCCATTTTACCGGACCGAGGTGGACAGCCAGGATTTTACACAAGTCCAGCAAGCAGACATGCGCTATACCGGCACCTACCTGGACAGAAAGGAAACACCCATCACAGATATGGACATTCATATCAATGCATCCGTGTTTAAAGACAGCATCAGCGGCGACGTGGTCTGGCGCGAGCTGCATCACCAAAAAACCAACGAGCAAGGTGAGTTTGAGCTGCGCATCGGCCAGGGTGATGTAATCTCCATGGCTGACTTTAACTATCTGGTGGAAGGACCCGATTATCGGGCAGAGATCATAGTGACCAGAAGATCTGAGGAAATCCTCCTGTTTGATGGTGATTTTTCTGCAGACCCGCAAGGATATTTCAGAAATGATGTGGATCCTCGTCATCAGACCCTTTTCGGAGGCACACTCCGCGGCACGCTGACACTTTATGATGCAGATGCAACCTTAGCGGATGCAGATATGCAGGATGGCAGGGAACATATGGTCTGGCAGGAGAGGGTTCGCTTTTACCTGGAGGATGATGGCAGTTTTGAGATCCTGATGGGCTACGGGCGGCTGGCATACGCCGACGCCAACTATTTTGGCCTGAGAGAGGGAGACTATGAACTCGAAGTGATAAAACCCCTGGATTATACCAATGCCATGCTGGTGTTCTCCCTGCTCGGCTTTTTTGGCTTTGTCTTTGCCTTCCTGCTGAAACGGGAGGATAAGACCTCCGGCTATGGCCTCGAAAAACCCAATAAGGAAATTTAAGCGAAAGTATTTTTATGATTGTTATCACAGGGGCAGCAGGCTTCATCGGCAGCTGCCTTACCAGCATACTTAATCAGGAGGGGCTGCAAAACCTCATCCTTGCGGACGACTTTTCCCGCAAGGAAAAAAACATTAACCTGGCGGGGAAGAATTTCTTTCATCAGGTCGACAGAAAAGACTTTCACGCATGGCTGGAACATTTCCATCCCAAAATAGATTTTATCTTTCACCTGGGCGCCAGAACAGATACGGCTGAAACCGACACAGACGTTTTCAACGCCCTTAACCTCGACTATTCCAAAGAGCTCTGGAAGGCATGCACATCTTACCAGATTCCCCTGGTCTACGCTTCCTCTGCCGCCACTTATGGTGCAGGAGAACACGGCTATTCCGACGATCATGAACTGATCCCGCGGCTGAAGCCCTTAAACCCTTACGGCGAAAGTAAACATGAAATGGACAAATGGGTGCTGCGGCAAAGCAGCACGCCCCCATTCTGGGCAGGGCTGAAGTTTTTCAATGTGTACGGCCCCAACGAATATCATAAAGGAAGAATGGCTTCGGCCATCATGCATCTGGCACAACAGATCCGCCAGGAAGGCAAGGTAAAGCTATTCCGCAGCCATCGTCCGGATATCGCCGACGGTGAGCAAAAAAGAGACTTTATCTACATAAAAGACGTGGTCAGGGTGTGTCTTCACTTTATGAAGCACCATGAAACGCTTACCTCCGGCATATATAACCTGGGGACAGGTGAAACCCGCAGTTTCAACGATTTGGCCACAGCGTGCTTCCATGCCCTTCACAAAACACCTGAGGTGTCATACGTCGATACACCGCCAGGCATTCGTGACAACTACCAGTATTATACCAGGGCAGAAATGGAGAAACTACGCAGGGCAGGTTACCATGATAAATTCTATAGCCTGGAGGAAGGGGTGATGGACTATGTCAAAAACTATATATCGGAAAAAAACTACCTGTAAAAAAATGCACATCCAGATAAGAGGGGTCAGGAAGATTTTCCCTCATTCATTTGTTCTCTATGATGGGGTAACGTGACTCCCTGTTGCTGCACATAGCTCACCAGGCCGGGAAAAAACTCCCTGAATTCTGCCTCAAACTTGCCATAATGATCTTCAAGATCACCCACGGCCTCCTCCATACCAGAATCAAAAGGAGTACGGCGTGCCATACCTCCGAAGTTCTGTTTCAGGCTTTCCAGGTCAGCATAGTTCACAAGCCAGTTATGCTCCACCATGTAGGGAAAGATGAAACGGGCACGCTCGGGCAGGATGTCCAGATTGCCCTTAAGGATGCTATAGGCCTTACCAGCAAATGCTTTGAGATCATTATAGGAGTAGTCAGACCAGTACTTCGCCAGGAAGTGGTCATAATACATGTCTACCACCACCCCTGAATATAAACGGTACTTCTCACGCAGGCGCACCTTGCTCTTTCTGAAAACCGGATGAGTATCTGTAAAGCTGTCTATTTTCCTGTGAAGATGAATCCCTTCAACTATTTTGGGATCATAGCCATAAATTTTCCTGCCCTTTACCATGTCAGCAATGAAGTTGCCCAGGATCATGTCTTCATCATTTCCTGAAAGATAAAGGTGTGCGAGGAAGTTCATAGGCTGCGTGAAAATACATTTATCAACAATACTACAAAGAAATGAAAAGATTGTTTGTTGTGAAAGGTAAAAAGTGGGATGTTTATCACCGCAGTGGTAAAAGAATTCGCTCACAGGCATCAGAGAGTGTAGTAAAATACAATGATTTTTATAGCTTTGTAGCTTTAATTTCAATCAACATATTTCATCATAAAAAATTAATCCCATGAATAAATTATTGCTTCTGGGCGATGAAGCCATAGCCCAGGCAGGAATAGATGCAGGGATGTCAGGAGTTTTTGCTTATCCCGGCACGCCTTCCACAGAGATCACGGAGTACGTACGCAGTTCACCTGAAACAAAACAAAAAGGCATTGTGGCCACCTGGGCTGCCAATGAGAAGACCGCCGCAGAGCAGGCCCTTGGTATGTCTTATGCCGGCAAGCGCGCCATGACCTGCATGAAGCATGTGGGGCTCAATGTGGCCGCTGATGTGTTTCTGAATGCTGCCATTACAGGTGCCAACGGCGGGCTTATTTTCGTCGTGGCAGACGACCCCTCCATGCACTCTTCACAAAACGAGCAGGACAGCAGGGTATACGGCAAGTTCGCCATGGTGCCCATCCTTGAGCCCTCTAACCAGCAGGAAGCTTACGACATGGTGCATACCGGGTTTGACATTTCTGAAAAGCTCCAGGTGCCTGTCATGCTGCGCATCACCACACGCCTGGCGCACTCCAGAGCAGGTGTTGCCAGGAAAGAGGCCCGGCAGCAAAACCAGTTTAAGCTTCCGGAAGATTTGAAACAGTTCATCCTGCTTCCGGCCATTGCCCGCAAACGCTACCAGATGCTTCTCAATAACCAGGAAGCCTTCCAGAAGCTGAGCGATGAATCCCTTTACAATCAATACTTCCCGGCCGAAGACACTTCCATGGGCATCATAGCCTGCGGCCTGGCATATAACTACCTGATGGAAAACTATCCCGACAGGAAAGTGCCCTACCCCGTAGTTAAGGTCACCCAGTATCCCCTGCCGCAAGATCATATTAAAAAGCTGTACGATACCTGTGATGAGATCCTGGTTATCGAAGAAGGTTATCCGGTGGTAGAAGAGATGATGCAGGGCTTTATGGATCGCGGAAAGAAGATAAAAGGCCGCCTGGACGGTTCCCTGCCACGCACGGGAGAGCTAAACCCCAACCTGGTGGGCAAGGCACTGGGCATTCCCATGCCGGAAACCACACAGGCACCCGACCTGCTGACCCAACGACCGCCTTCACTCTGCAAGGGCTGTCCGCACATAGACAGCTTCCTCGGGCTTAATGAAGCCATTGCCGAATACGGAAAAGGTCGTGTTTTCAGCGACATCGGATGCTATACACTCAGCGCATTGCCACCGTATAATTCCATTAACAGCTGTGTTGACATGGGAGCCTCGATCACCATGGCCAAAGGTGCCGCGGATGCCGGAATGACCCCGGCGGTTGCCGTGATCGGCGACAGCACATTCACACACTCAGGGATCACAGGCCTGCTGGATGCAGTAAATGACAATACCAACATTACGGTTGTCATCCTCGATAATGCCACCACAGGCATGACAGGCGGACAGCCCTCATCAGCCTTTGGAAAAATTGAAGGCATCTGCAAAGGCCTTGGCGTGGAAGAAGATCACATCACCCCCCCCCCCCCCAGGTCTTCAGGGAAGAGCTTGCCTACGAGGGCGTTTCGGTGATCATACCCCGCCGTGAATGCATCGTGACACTCAACAAGAGGATGAGGCAAAAATTCAAGGATAAAGCCAAGTCAGAAAGTTAAAGCACCATAAAATGCCCATAACAGTTTTTTGGACACACAGGGGGCATCAGGGGGGCTGAGAGTTGGGACTTCAGGGAAGTAAGAAGGCTGAAATGAGCAAAACGGCGAGAGGGTGAGCAAACAATTAGCGAGGGGAACCTTTGCGAAACTCGGCGATTTCCTCTGCGAGCCTCTGCCAGAAACAAACAACACACTAAAAACATCACATCACAAAAATATAAATCCATGAAAAACGACATCATATTAGCCGGCGTCGGTGGCCAGGGAATCCTTTCAATAGCAGCAATCATAGGATATGCCGCCGTAAAATCCAATCTTTACCTCAAACAGGCCGAAGTACATGGCATGAGTCAGCGTGGCGGCGACGTGCAATCGCACCTGCGCTTGTCCTCGGAGGAGATCTATTCAGACCTGATCCCGGAAGGGAAAGCCGACATGATTATCTCCGTGGAACCCATGGAGTCACTCAGGTATCTTCCCTTCCTGCATTCAGCTGGATGGTTGATTACCAATACGGAGCCCTTTGTGAACATCTCCAATTATCCGGATGAAAAGGATGTAATGGCAGAGATCCGAAAGCAGCCCAGGCACGTGGCACTCGATGCAGGCAAGATGGCTGAAGAGGCAGGAAGTAAAAAATCTGCCAATGTGGTGATTCTCGGCGCAGCATCGCCCTTTATCGACATTCCTTTCGAAAAGCTTGAAGAGGCCATTCACTTTCTTTTTGGAAAAAAGGGAGAAGATCTGGTGGAAATAAACCTGAAAGCCTTGCGCGCCGGACGTGAATATGCCCAGACAAACAAGTAAAAGCTGCACTGTTTACTAAACAAAAAACCTGGCAAATCAGTTACTATTGGTAAGTATTGAAGCGCCGGCAAAGGGCTCTTCAGGCGAGAAAGGCTTTTTTGAATAATTAACAAATGCCATTATTATGATAACAAACAATTTCATAGCACGTCACAACGGAATCAGGAAAGATGATGAAAAAAAGATGCTTAAAAAAATCGGCATCGATTCATCCTCTACACTCATCGACCAAACCATACCGCAAAATATAAGGCTTAAGGGAGAGTTGAATATTTCTGATGGCCTTAACGAATATGAATATATTCAGCATCTCAAAGAGCTGGGCAGCAAAAACAAGATGTATAAATCCTTTATCGGCATGGGTTATTACAACACCATCATGCCGGGAGTGATACAGCGCAACATCCTGGAGAACCCGGGCTGGTACACCTCTTATACCCCCTACCAGGCAGAAATTTCGCAGGGGAGGCTGGAGGCACTGCTGAACTTTCAGACAGTGATCACCGATCTTACCGGACTGAGCATTGCCAATGCATCACTGCTTGACGAAGCTACCTCAGCAGCAGAAGCCATGATCATGCTTTTCAATGCACGTCCGCGAAGTGCTGTTAAGAAAGGGGTGAATAAGTTTTTTGTGTCACAACGCACCTTTCCGCAAACCATTGACGTATTGAAGAACAGGGCGAAGCCACTGGGCATCGAGCTGGTTATTGACGACCATAACAAGGTCATGCTTGACGAAACCTATTTTGGGGTCCTGATACAATATCCTGACGAATATGGTTCCATCAACCTGTACCAGGATTTCGTGCACGCCGCCCAAAAACTTGACATTCGCATTGCTGTGGCAGCCGACCTGCTTAGTTTAACCATGCTGACACCTCCCGGTGAATGGGGAGCTGACGTGGTGGTGGGTTCGTCGCAACGCTTCGGCGTGCCAATGGGCTATGGCGGGCCACACGCCGGGTTCTTTGCCACGAAAGATGAATTCAAACGCTCGGTACCNGGACGGATCATCGGTGTTTCGGTGGATAAAAACGGCGACTATGCGCTACGGATGGCGCTGCAAACACGAGAGCAACACATTAAAAGGGAAAAGGCCACATCCAACATATGTACCGCACAGGCACTTCTGGCTTCCATTGCCGCCATGTATGCCGTGTATCACGGCCCCAATGGCCTCAGGAAAATTGCCCGCCATATCAACATACTCACAGGAGTGCTGTCACAGGAGGCGGAAAAGTATGGATACAAACAGCTTAACAAGTACTTTTTCGACACCTTGCTGTTCCAGCTTCCGGAAAATATCCTTGCTGACACCATCCATNAGCTTGCCACCAGTCATCAGATGAATTTCCGCATCCTTGATGACAAGCACATAGGCATCAGCCTGGATGAAACTACATCACTGGAAGATGTCAACACCATCCTTTCGATACTTGCCAAAGCAGCTGGCAAAAACTTTAAAAAGTTTGTCTGTGATCCGGTTGCATGTGAAAAGATCACTACCATACCGGATCTCTACGAAAGGACTACTCCATTTCTCCAGCAAGCATGCTTCAACTCCTATCACTCTGAGACCGAGATGATGCGGTATCTTAAAAAACTGGAAAACAAGGACCTGGCTCTTAACCGGACGATGATACCCCTTGGATCGTGTACCATGAAGCTCAACGCTGCATCAGAGCTCTTTGCTCTCAGCTGGCCGGAATTTTCCAGCTTACATCCTTTTGTACCTGAAGATCAAGCAGCAGGATATCATGATCTTATCAGGGAGCTGGAAAAGGATCTGAATGAGATCACCGGTTTTGATGGAACCTCTTTCATGCCCAACTCGGGAGCCTCAGGAGAATATACGGGGCTGATGGTCATCCGGGCTTATCATGAAAGCCGTGGCGAAGGGCATCGTAATGTAACACTGATCCCCTCATCGGCTCACGGAACAAACCCGGCGAGTGCGGTAATGGCTGGCACAAAAGTGGTTGTTGTCAAATGCGATGACAACGGCAATATTGACNTCGANGACTTGCGTGAAAANGCNGAAAAGCACAGCGACANCCTGGCTGCCATCATGGTTACCTATCCTTCCACGCATGGCGTTTTCGAAGANGACATACTGGANGTTACAAAGATTATNCACGACAATGGCGGACAGGTNTACATGGACGGNGCCAACATGAACGCGCAGGTAGGATATACCAATCCCGCCATCTGTGGTGCCGATGTGTGCCATTTAAACCTGCACAAGACTTTTGCCATNCCGCATGGCGGTGGCGGNCCCGGNGTNGGACCCATTGGTGTAAAAGAACATCTTCGTCCCTTCCTGCCATCGCATCCGCTGCATAAAACCGGTGGNNAGAAAGGCATCCATGCTGTTGCAGCNGCACCTTTCGGCAGCGCNTTCATTCTTCCGATAACCTATGGTTACATCAAGATGCTGGGCGGNCANGGCCTGAAAGAAGCAACACGCGTGGCCATCCTGAGNACCAATTATATCAAGGCATCACTCGAANANCATTATAAAGTGCTGTACACNGGAAAAAATGGNTGGTCGGCGCACGAGATGATCCTTGACTGNAATCCCTTCAAGCGTAATGTGTCCGTCGATGCTATCGACATTGCCAAACGCCTCATGGATTATGGTTTCCACGCGCCTACGGTGGCCTTCCCGGTNCCCGGNACCCTCATGGTTGAACCCACNGAGAGTGAACCCCTGTCAGAGCTGGACCGGTTCATTGATGCTATGATCNCCATCAGGGAAGAGATCCGTGAAATAGAGGATGNTAANGCGGATAANGACAATAACGTGATCAAAAATGCGCCCCATACCGCCATGATGACTGCCGGAGACAAGTGGNACAGGCCATACAGCCGCGAAAAAGCAGCATTCCCGTTGCCATGGTCGGCNGAGATCAAATATTTTCCGCCCGTAACACGTATCGACGATGCCTATGGCGACCGCAACCTGGTTTGCACCTGTGAACCCATTGATAGCTATGCACAAGACTAAATCAATAGGATAATACACCCCAAAAGGGTCTGCAGCATTTAGCTACAGACCCTTTTTTTATGCATTACAAATCGCGGACAACATGTATCAACACCGGGAATTATCCAGGCGAAGGATAAAAATTTTGTCCATCCAGAATGAACGACTTAGTATCCTTTTACATGATGACTATATCACGATTCATCCTTCTTTTGGTCGTGATACAGAAAACGCTTTATCTTTTTTGTAGGGGTCTTTTCAAAAGGCTCATCCTGCTCTTCGATCATCGTGAGCCTTGAAAAACGATTTAGCCGGGCATTAACGCGTCGCTGTATCTCCTCAAGACGTTCTTTCACCTTTTCCTGAACCTGGGCATAAAGCTGGTTTGCAGAGGCTTTTAGCTCCTGATAACTCTGTCCGGCGGATTCTTTTAGTTCGTGATAACTCTGCCCGGCAGATTCTTTCAGTTCATGATAGCGCTTGTCAATCTCCTCATAGTTAAGGTGTACCTTAGCCACGAGCTTACCTTTCAGCTCGTACACAAGCGAGTCCTGAACATGTTGTTCAGTATTGATCACGGCTTCTATGTCTTCGGGATAGATGTTTTCGCCGGTAGAGCTGATAATAACATTTTTCAGACGGCCTCTGATGAAAAGGTAACCGTCCTCATCGATTGTGCCGAGGTCACCGGTTTTAAACCAGCCATCGGATGTAAATACTTCGCGTGTCAGTTCAGGCTCTTTATAATATCCTTGCATGACATGGGGGCCACGTGCGAGAATTTCGCCTTCGCCAGTATGCGGGTTGGGATCAAGAATACGCATTTCCTGGCCCGGGATGACGGGGCCTGTTGACTGGAACTTCGTATGTTGAGGGCCACTACCGGCCACCAGTGGTGCCGTCTCTGTAAGTCCGTAACCTATGGCATAGGGGAATCTGGCATTACGCAGAAACCGCTCCGTCTCCGGATTGAGTTTTGCGCCACCGATACCAAAAAAGTGAATATGACCTCCAAATGCTTTATTGATTTTCTTAATGGCCAGCCGGTGAAAAAGTTTTTTTAATCGTTCCGATCGCATGAGCGTGCGCATCACAGCACTGCCGGTAAGCTTTGGCAATACCCTGTTTTGATATACCTTTTCAATGATAAGCGGAACTGTCAACATCATGGTGGGCTTTACCTTTTGCATGGCGGGTAAGAGAACCGCCGGGGTAGGAAGCTTATCCAGATAATAAACAGAGGAACCCGACATAAACGGAATTATAAAACCTATGGTACATTCATAGGTATGCGGCAGGGGGAGCACGGAGAGCAAACGGTCTTCCGGTATTACCGGCTGCATATCCAACGTATTGGCTGCATTTGACAGGATATTCTTGTGGCTCAGCATCACACCCTTCGGCTTACCCGTGGTGCCAGAAGTATATAGTATAGCAGCCAGGTCGTGCTCCGAAGGTTCTTCTCCGGCAGGTTTTTCAGCTACAGCATATTGAGAAGCTTTTGCTTCCACAACACTGCCGTTAAGCTCCAGGTTACCCAAACTGAGTGGGATAAAGTTATCCATGAGTATGGCAAAATTCACCTTGTCGGGAAGTCCTCCACTCAGTTTGTGGGCTTGCTTTTCTGATACAATAATACCTTTAGCATCGCTATGCTCCAGGATCTTGTAGATCTCTTCTGCGGTAAAATCAATCAGAACAGGCACAACTACAGCACCCATGGATGTTACTGCCAGGTAAGATACGCCCCAGTGAGGCATATTTTGGGCCAACAACACCACCTTGTCGCCCTTTTTAATACCATTTTGTATCAGGCGGTCGCGCAGATGCCTTACTTTTTCTCCTACCTGATGATATGTCAGGGATTTTTTACCCACGTAACCAAGAGCTGGTCGTTCAGAAAAAGAAGAAACACTATTATTTACGAGGGACAGGAAGGTCAGTTTCTTTGGGATTGTCATAAAATGCAAACGCTAGTTTAAAACACAAAGATAAGCATAATAAACAGTGTAATAACACAAAAAAATATAAATATGTCAGGTTTCTGAGTTCATGCTTCCTGACATTCAGCAGCAGAGATATAACATCAATGAGCGCAGATCAAACCGGCTAAAACGATTTAGATCTGCGCTCTGCAGCATATTCTTCTTTTAGGCTGGGGTGGGATCCGTCAGCTTACAGGATTGAGTATGCTACGGCCACGCCGACGGTGACCACGGAGGCCATCACCATAAGTTTAATGAGGATATTCAGGCTGGGGCCAGATGTATCTTTGAAGGGGTCTCCCACGGTATCTCCGGTGATGGAAGCTTTGTGGCTTTCTGAGCCTTTGCCGCCATAATGTCCTTCCTCAATATATTTTTTGGCATTATCCCATGCGCCTCCGGCGTTAGCCATAAATATGGCCAGGGCAAAGCCGCTTGAAATCGTACCCAGCAAAAGTCCGGATACCCCGGGAACTCCAAAAATGAGACCTACCAGTACAGGGATCAGAAGAGCAATCAATGAAGGAAGCAACATTTCGCGTTGTGCTCCTTTTGTGGAGATATGCACACAGCGGGCATAATCAGGTTCTGTGGTACCTTCCATGATACCCGGCATGGTGGCGAACTGGCGGCGTACTTCATCTACCATTTTCTGGGCTGCTCGTCCTACGGCATTCATGGTAAGGCCGCTGAACAGGAACACGGCCATCACACCCAGCAAGACACCCACGATCACTTTAGGGTTCATGAGGTTAACCTCGTAGTGGTGCACAAAGTCCATGAATTCGGCTTCCATGGCAGGTATGTTGTTGATCAGGGCATCCGGCATATCGAGGAATTTGACAAACATCATACGCACCTCTTCGAAGTAAGATGCCAACAGGGCTAATGCGGTGAGTGCTGCAGACCCTATGGCAAAGCCTTTGCCTGTAGCTGCTGTGGTGTTACCAAGCGCATCCAGGGCATCTGTACGGCTTCTTACCTCTTCGCCCAGGCCACACATTTCGGCATTGCCACCGGCGTTGTCTGCGATAGGACCATAGGCGTCTGTTGCCAGGGTAATACCCAGTGTTGACAGGAGGCCAACGGCGGATATTCCGATACCATAAAGACCAATGTTCAGGCTTCCCAGGTCAAAAGTGAATCCGGTCGCAAACAAGAAAGACAGGGTGATAGCCACTACTATGATAAATAGTGGCACGGCAGCGGATACCAGGCCGGTGCCCACGCCACTGATGATAAGCGTGGCAGAGCCTGTTTGGGCCGACTCGGCAATTTTCCGGGTAGGCTTATATGCGGAGGCTGTGAAATATTCGGTAGATTGTCCAATCCCTATCCCTGCAAGCAGGCCTACCACGATGGAGCCCCATATCCCAAGGAAGTTGGGCAGTTGAAGAAAATACAAAATAAAAAATGAGGCGACCACGATAAGCGCTGCGCTCATGTTTACACCAAAACCAAGCGACCGTAGCAGTTGTTTCTGGGTGGCACCTTCGCGGGTACGTACCATAAACACGCCCAGGATGGAAAGAAGGGTACCGGTTGCAGCAATAAGCATGGGGGCAATCACGGCATTAAACTGCATGTGAAGCAGGTCAGGCCCCATGAAGGCAGCGGCGCCGAGGAGGGCGGTTGCCAGGATGGAGGCGGCAAAGGACTCAAACAGGTCAGCACCCATACCTGCCACATCGCCCACATTGTCGCCCACATTGTCGGCGATGGTGGCCGGGTTGCGCAGATCATCCTCAGGGATACCGGCTTCCACCTTTCCCACCAGGTCAGCTCCCACGTCGGCAGCTTTGGTATAAATACCGCCGCCGACACGTGCAAACAACGCCTGGGTTGAGGCGCCCATGCCAAAAGTCAGCATGATTGCCGTGATGGTCATCAGCTTAAACCCGGGTTCCATTTCCGGAATAAAACTGTTCAAAATAATAAACCATGCGGAAATGTCGAGCAGCACCAGACCCACTACGACCAGGCCCATCACAGCACCACTGCGAAAAGCAAGCCTGAGACCGCCATCTAGGGAAGTACGGCAGGCATTTGCCACCCTGCCAGAAGCATAGGTGGCCGCTTTCATGCCAAAAAAACCGGCTAAGCCTGAAAAAAAGCCGCCGGTTATAAAGGCAAAAGGCACCCATTGATTTTGAACCCCTAAGCCGTAGGCCAAAAAAGAAAAAATCACCGTGATGACTATAAACACGATGATTACCACTTTGTACTGCTGCCGTAAATAGGCCGATGCACCTTGCCGCACGTGCTCGGCAATCTTTTTCATCATGTCCGTGCCCTCATCAGCACGCATCATATTCCTGAAAAAGTACCAGGCAAAGCCCAACGCCAAAACTGAGCTAATAGGAACTAACCAAAAAATTGAAGGCATTTTTCTTCTTTTTACAGATTAATCAAAATGATGGATTGCAATCAACACCAGCAAATTTAAGTATTAATTTTTTTCCTTATACAATGAAAAAGAAAAAGTTTTTTGACAAAAAAAAAGCCATGTGATGGAGTTTATCGGTGTTCTGGATATTTATGAAAATAAGCGTGGCAATGGAATTGCTTCACGGGAGTTCCATAAAAAAACGTATTTTTGTCTCTGACAGAAGATATTGTTGAACTGATCTGCCTTTTTTTGAAAGAGCTTGCTTATGAAGAAAATAAAATTGGAGATCCTCGGAATTTCTTACAGCCAATCACAATCCGGTGCATATGCTCTCATTTTTGGGGAGGAAGGACAAAAAAGGCGGCTTCCCATTATCATCGGCAGCTTTGAGGCACAAGCCATCGCCATCGAGCTGGAAAAGATGAAACCCAGCAGGCCACTCACCCACGACCTGTTCAAAAATTT
>SL_3KL_010_SEDDRAFT_10003460_pt1 | contig 14314 bp, 15 predicted proteins | sample SodLakKL_010_SED_2_FD_10381 | JGI IMG/M metagenome (IMG submission 10381)
GGAACGGTTGCGGCTCCGGATAAAAAAAAGACTGTCTTCCAGCGCCTGCTGCCGCGATTCCAGCATGCGCGACTCCTGCCAGTCGGCATAGGCGTCCAGCACCGTGGTGAGATGGGAGAAAAGCGTGTCCAACTGCCGCATCGAACGGGTCTCCGCCTGGTGCTCAAGCAGGAAAATGGGGCTGGTGTGCTGACGGATATCCCGTATCTCCGCACGGATCTCCTCGTCCTGCTTCAGGATGCTGAATGTGAACGGGGCGGTGAGGTCGTCATTGCGCCACGGTTCGCCAATGCTGTACGCCGTTTCCTGGATCTGCGTCTTGGGATACAGGGCTATGACCAGGATCAGGAATCCGAGACTGAGAACAATCTTGGTGACATTGTTCTTGTTGAAGAACTTCGAGACCTCGTCCTTTTTCAACTTTTCAGTCGAGAAGGGGCCGAATGTTTTCTTCTTTCTCTGAAGTCCCAGCTTATCCAGAAAACCCATATGATCAGGCTGTGGTGTTCAGCATCCGGTGACGGCTCAGAAGCCGGCCAGACGCCGGATCTGGTGTGTTATTGCTGCTGCGGTGAAGAATATAGCGACACCTATCAAAGTATACCATGGATACGCGATATTTCCCAAAAATATGATGGCAACCATGGATGAGACACACACCACCAGGGCAACGGTGGCGCTGGTCCGGTCAATCGTGGTGTAGCGGCCGGTCAGGAAAGCCCCGAGCAGACCGCCATAGGTGAACCCGGCAATGGCCAGGCCGAGTTCGATCACCGGATTGTCCGTGCTGGTGAACGAGATGGCAAACAGGATGAAGACAAAGGTCCACATCAGAGTGAATCCCCGTGAGATCATCATGGAGTTGGGCGATTCGGACAGCTTCGGGAATACATCGAAGAGGGTGGATGAGGACAGTGCCGAGAGCGAACTGCTCAGCGTGCTCATGGCGGCGGCAAAGAGCCCGGCAATGAGCAAACCGGCGATGCCGACCGGGATTTCCTCATTGATGAACTTGAGGAGCACCTCGTCGGCCTGCGTCAGGTTCAGCTCGGCGATGGACAGGCCGTTGTAGTAACCGTAGATCGCCATACCGACAAACAGGAAAAGCACAAACTGGATCAGCACGAGGAAACCACTGGTGATAATGGCCGTCTGGGCCTTGCGGAGCTCACCGCAGGCCATCAGGCGCTGGACCATCAGATGGTCGACACCGTGGGATGCCATTGACAGGAACATGCCCCCAAGGACGGCCCCGATGATGTTGTAGGGTTCGGTGAAGACCATGGAGAGCGACTCGGGCCATACGATGACGCTGAGCTTGCCGGCATCCGCCAGCATCGGCATGAGCGGATCCACAATGTGCGTTCCGGCAAACCAGATCACGAACGCACCGCCGAATGTGTAGACGGCCAGTTGCAGCACGTCGATCCAGATCACGGATTTCAACCCGCCGTAGTAGGTGTAGGCCAGGGTCAGCGCTGCGATGATGGATATGGACACGGGATAGTCCAGNCCGGTGATCACCTTGATGGGAATGGCCGCCGCAAACAGGCGCACACCGTCCGCCAGAAGGCGCGTCACCAGGAAGACAATCGAGATCATTCGCTGGAAATTGGGACCAAACCGCTCTTTAAAAAATGTGTAGGCCGTTTTTTGTTCCCCCTTGAAATAGGATGGAAGGATCAGCCAGGCCACCACAACCCGTCCGAGCATGTATCCGAATACGATCTGAAGGAAGACGAAACTGCCCAGATAGGCCACGGCCGGTATGGAGATNACCGTCAACATGCTGGTCTCCGTCGCCACTACCGACAGTGAAACGGCCCACCAGGGAACCTTGCCGTCAGTCTTGAAATAGGATGTGGAGTCGGTTGGACGTCCACCCGCCTTGATACCGATGACTACACAAAGGAGCAAATAGAGAATGATAACCAGAAGGTCAATCAGCGTAAGTCCCATGAAATAATAAATGGTTGCGTGGGAAAGAGGAGGGACCGGATTTCAGGGGTCGTTCCGGCCGTTTTGTCACTAAGCTATTTCGGATGCCAGGGAGATGCCTTCGGCCGTATCAGAGGCAATGGTGAAGACATTGTTGAGCTGGGAGATTTCAAGAAGTTTGCGGATACGGTCCGGCACGTTGCAGAGCACAAGATTGCGGTCCAGGTCGCGGTACAGACGCTGAGCCAGAAGGAGTGCTCCCAGCCCGCTGGAATCGGCGAACGTGACGGCGCCCAGATCCAGGATCAGATGACCGGTGTCACGCGTGTTGGCGAGTACGATGAACTGGCTTTTAAGCTCGGGAGCTACTTTGCTGTCGAGCCGCTCCGACTTGAGTGTCATGACGGAGTAGTCGTCTTCGGTCTGAATTTCAAATTTCATCTGTTCAAATCAATTATGGATTTACAAGGTCAGAATGAATTCACATGACAGGATTTGATCATGCTCCTGTGAGTCGTTGGTTGCCGTCATGGACATTTCATCTGTTTGTTTCAAATTTGTATTAATGGTCGGATGGGGGCGTCCGGGCGGAGCAAGAGTAAAATAACAAATCCGGTCACTTAATCATCTCAAAAAAATCATTTTCGGTGATGATGGTGAGCCCGAGTTTTTTTGCTTTTTCCAGTTTGCTTCCGGCCTCGTCACCGGCAAGCACAAAATCGGTTTTTTTGCTGACAGAGGAAGTGACCTTTCCGCCGTGATTTTCGATATGGGCCTGCGCTTCGCTGCGTTTCAGGGTGGGCAGGGTTCCCGTCAGCACAAACGTTTTGCCCGAGAACCTGTCGGAAGCCGTCTCCGGCAGTTCCGATTCAAAGGTGAGTCCGAGCTCCCGGAGCTGCCGGATCATGTCCAGGTTGTCCGGCTGGTCCAGAAACGAACGGACGGAGCCGGCGATGCGCGGACCGATCGAATCGATGGCGCAGAGTTCCTCTTCGGTTGCGTCCGTCAGCGCATCGATGCTGGGAAAAGCACGGGCAAGGTCCCGCGCTACCGTTATGCCTACAAACCGTATCCCCAATGCATAAAGAACTTTTTCAAAGGGTTTTTCCCTGCTTTTACCTATGGATGCAATGAGATTCGCCGCACTCTTTTCCCCCATCCGCTCCAGCGGGATCAGATCATCGGCGTCAAGGCGGTAAAGATCGGGGAAGGCAGTGACGAGCTGCTCCGTCACCAGCTGATCCACAACCGCCTCGCCCATGCCGTCGATATCCATGGCATCGCGTGAGGCAAAATGTTCCAGGCGGCTGCGGACCTGCGGGGGACATTGGTTGTTGGTGCAGCGCCAGGCAACTTCTTCGGGAAGTTTGACGAGCTTGGAGCTGCAGGCGGGACACGCTTCCGGCATTCCGAAAGGCCCGCCGCGCTCCCCATCCTCCTGAAGCACGACACTGACCACCTGCGGTATGATGTCCCCCGCTTTTTCGACCACGATCCGGTCACCGACCCGGATATCCTTTCTCTGGATTTCCTCTTCGTTGTGGAGTGTTGCCCGCTTGACGGTGGTTCCCGCAAGGAGGACCGGGTCAAGCTCCGCGACCGGCGTGATGGTCCCGAGCCGGCCGACCTGCAGGGTGATACCATGGATCCGGGTCACGGCTCGCTCTGCCTCGAACTTGTAGGCGATGGCCCATCGCGGTGCTTTGGCAGTCTGTCCGAGGATGTCCCGATAGCGCTCCTCGTTCACCTTGACCACCACGCCGTCCGTTTCATAGGGCAGATTTTTGCGCAGCCGGCCCCATTTTTCGATGATATCATGCACATCTTCAATGCCGGGACACAAGCTGCGATGTTCACAAACACGGAATCCCAGTTTCTCCAGAAGATCCAGCTTCTCCTTCTGTGTCCGCTCCCCGTCGCCATCCTCCAGCAGCAGGTCATAGGCGAACATGCGGATGGGACGTCGTGAGACGATGGACGGATCCTGAAGTTTGAGTGTGCCGGCCGTGGCATTGCGGGGATTGGCAAAGACCGTTTCCCCGTTTTCCTCGCGCGCACTGTTCATTTTGGCAAATGCGGCAAGCTCCATATAGGCCTCTCCCCGGACCTCCAGCAGGTCAGCAGGCCTGCCGGATAGTGTGAGGGGAACATCCTGGATGGTCCGGATATTCGCGGTGATATCGTCACCCTGGGATCCATCGCCGCGGGTGGCGCCGAGCACCAGGCGACCTTTCTCGTACCGGAGCCGGATGGCCATGCCGTCGTATTTCAGTTCGGCCATGTAGCTGTAGCTTTTGTGGCCCAGCAGATTTCGGACGCGACGGTCGAAATCATCCAGTTCCCCGCGGCTGTACGTGTTCGAAAGACTCAGCATGGGCACGGGGTGTGTGACCGTGGGGAACTCCCTGGTCGGTTGGCCGCCGATGCGCCCCGTTGGTGAATCGGGTGAAAAAAGGCCGTGCTCTTCCTCCAGTTGGCGCAACTCTTCCAGCAACAGGTCATATTCACGGTCTGACATCAGCGGGGAGGCATCCTGATAATAGGCATCGTTGGCTTTGTTGAGGAGCGTCCGCAGTTCACGGACGCGCTCGCTGGCCTGGGCGTGATTCATGTCTCTTAAAATCCGGGTCAGGGTGAGAATCTGGGCCGGTCAACGATCGAGCGGGGCGGATCCATATCCGTGAAGGGGTCGCTTGCCGCAAAGTCGAACGTGTCGTTATCCATGAGCAGGTCGCGCGTTATCCGGACCCTGGACCCATCTGCTTGGAAAGGGGTAAGGTCGTCGATGACATGGCCGTTGAACAGGAGCACCATCCGGGCCAGACTTCCCTGAAAGATGATCTCCTCGAGAAAATCGAAACGCATGGCCTGGTGTTGTTCCACCCAGTAGGGACGGGGCGGGCTGTCCTGCAGGTCGGTGCCGGCAAAGATATCGGCCTGGACCCGGACCGGTTCCAGATTACCATGCAGGGCATAGGCGTAGATAAAAAGTGTGTCGCCAGTTGATGCGGATGCCGCGATCTGAGCAACGATCTCTTGCCGGGTGGGCGGTGGCGGTGGGGTCGGAACATCCTCAACGGACTCCGGTTCCGCGGCTGCCGTGATATCCTGTGGCGCCGGATCCGTTGCGACAGGGGCATCATCGGAAGCGCGTGATTCGGGGACGGCGTCAGCATCCCCCGGAGTTGTTGTACCGTCCGGGGTCCATGTTTCCACGGCAGGGGGTGCTCCGGGATCCGTTTCTCCGGCACGCCAGTACCAGGTAATGGCGGCCAGTGCCAGTGCCAGTGCAAGAAGCGTTGCCAGGATTACCCATAAAAGGCGGTTTCGCTGCGGACGATATACCGCTTCCTTGACCTTGGCCGCCCAGTCAACCCCTTCCACACTGGGTGTATCCGGCATTTTTACGGGCGCTGGTGGCTCCTCACCCCTGGCTTCGGCAGCGGAGAAACCGGTTGTTGAAGTTGTCCGGACTTTTTTGATGTTCTCATCCTCCCAGTCAACGTCCGCAATTGTTTTTTCCTGGGATTCCGGAGTGATGATCTTGCTTTTGTGAGGCCCTGGTCTCTCTTCTGTATCCGTTTCCTTGCTTTCCTTACTTCGCTTGCTTCCTTTGACACCCTTATCCTGTCCCTTGCTTTCGCTGGAGTCCCTTGCTCCGGCATCTTCCTTCCCGGCGGACCCCTTCGGTTCTGCTTCGGGATCAACGGTGCCCGGAGCCATCTGTTCCGGCAGGTACTTGACCAGGAGCCCCTGGTTGTACAAACCCGCGTCATATTCATCGAGTGCCAGGGATATATCGTCAATGCTGATACCGAGGGCTTTCGCATAGGTGCGGAAATAACTGCGCATGTATGTCTTGTTGCGTATTTTTCCGGTCAGTATGGATCCATCCTCGATGGACTCGATGGTTTCCATCGGAATGCGGCACTTGTAGTAGACGTCCTGTTTGCTCAGCCGCAAGTTCTTTCGGATACGTACCAGATCTTCGTATATGTGAGACATAGGAGAGCACCTGCAAAATGGAGGTCGAATGAAATTTGCACAAAGGTAGTAAATTATAACGTTCAATCCCGTAATTAACCAATTTTTTTGAAAACACTCCTGCATGATCACCATTTTGTGCTTTCTATCCTCCTTCCGTGACCCAGGTCTGTAAGGATTGAACGGCATCCGGGTCATGATGGTAAACGTCTGTCGTCATGAAAACCGGAAACAAATAGATAAGTCATGCTGAAACTGATGCTCAAGGCAGGCAAAGATATATTTGATCTGCTGTATCCGGTGTCGTGCCTGGTCTGCGGAGACCGGCTTGTTGACCAGCGGCATCTGTGCTCCTTCTGCCTGCGACACGCCTTCGTCCCGACCAATGAGGATGGAAGGGAATCATCCGAGGGAATGGTGCTGCCAGAATGGGTCACAATGCAGGAGTCCCTTTGGGAATTTGACAAGGGGGGATTCCTGCAGGATGTGCTCCATCACGTGAAATACAGCGGATTGGCGGATCTGGGAATCGCTCTCGGCAAAGAATTGGGATACAAGCTGCTGAACAACCGATTTTTCCCTGTTACCGATGAAGTAGTCCTGCTTCCTGTGCCACTGCATCCGATCCGGCAAAGGAAAAGGGGATACAATCAGTCGGAACTGCTCGCCGGAGGGATTGCCATTGTGACCGGTGCACGGGTCGCACCGGAGCGGGCTGTGCGGCGCATCAGGAATACCCGCACCCAGACAGGACTGAATGCATCCTCCCGAAAGGAAAACCTGTCAGGAGCCTTCGAGCTGGTGGATGCCGGGCCGTTTCGCGGACGGGATGTGCTCGTGGTCGATGATGTCATCACAACCGGGGCCACGGTCTTTGAACTGGCGGGCCTGGTGCGCGAACTCTGTTGCAGCATCGGGGTTGCCACCATTGCCAGGGCCTGAATGCAGATCCAATGAGATGTGTTTGGGTTTGTCGTTTAATCAGGATAACAATAAATTGCAGATTGGTTCAATTCCTGAAAAAAAGCGGATGTGATCGATTATTTCCATGAGTTTATCCCGGCAGCCAGACAGTCATTTCATTGAAACACCCCGTGGCGTCTTCAGTTCAGCAGGCAACTGGTTTCACATGACCACTCCGGCCCTGGAGAAGTATGCCCCCGGACTGCTTGAAACTCATTCTCTTGAGAAACTGATCAAGCAAGCCGAGGTATGGATCCGGAGCGCCGACAATATCGGGATTATTCTGTTCATGCTGATGCTGTACTCCTGGGGCCTGTTTCCGGCCCTTATCCTCACGCTGTTTTTTGTACCTCTGTGGCATATCAGCAAGAGCAGCGTCGTAAGTATTCCGCTTACAAAACTGCTTACGGTCATCGACAAGGAGATCGTGGTCGTCATCATCGCGATGATCGTTCTGAGCTGGATGGGGATCACTGAGGAGTACCTGTCCGTGTTCCTGGGTATCGCGGTTTTCTGCGTCCTCAAATTCGGTTGGTTCCGGTTTGCTGTTGAATGGATTTTCGGAAAATTGCTCAAGGGAACGCTGCTGCTCAATGACAGGGTATTAAAGATGATCATCCTGAAATATGCCATCAGGGAAGACATCCCGGTCAAAGAAGTCGATGACATGGAGAAGGAGATCCTTACCCTGATCGGTAAACAACAGGAAGTCGTCAGAAAGTATAGAAAGAGGAAATAATCAGATGAGCGAAGAAGTGCGGCGGATGTTCGCGTCCATATCCGGGCGTTACGACCTGCTGAATACGATTTTATCTCTTGGAGTGCACCACAGGTGGCGGAAGAGAACCGTCAAAATGACCGGGGCTGCGGAGGGCATGAGCGTGCTGGATTGCGCCACCGGGACCGGCGATCTTGCCATTGCCTACAAAAAGGCGGTAGGGTCAACAGGCGTGGTGGTCGGTACCGACTTTTGTGCGGAGATGCTGGAACCCGCCCCTGAAAAATCCAGGAAGGAGGGGCTCAGGATCGTTTGGGAGGTTGCCGATGCCATGGATCTTCCATACGATGATGAACGATTCGATATCAGCAGCATCGCGTTCGGGATCCGCAATGTTGACGACCCTGTCACAGCGCTGTCGGAGATGGCGAGGGTGGTCAAGCCAAACGGGAAGGTCGTCGTGCTGGAGTTCGGCCAGCCCTACGGCCTGATGAAGTATCCGTTCCGGTGGCACAGCAAATATGTCATACCGTTTCTGGGAGGACTGATAAGTGGTAACAGTGATGCGTATCAGTATCTGCCCGAAACCAGCGCCGCTTTTCCGGCAGGTGACCGTTTTCTGTCGTTGATGAAAAAGACAGGTCGGTTTAAATCATTTGAAAGCAAGTCTTTAATGCAGGGTATTGCTTATATTTACGTCGGTGTTGTCCTCTAGACGAATCTCCTGCCTGCGAGACCGCTGGTATTGATGGCGGGGCGGTCCGCTGATGCCAGTGCTGACATCGGGACTGCAGCATTGGTTCCTTTGGACAACTTCTGTATTTTGACATTCTGTATCCAAAAATAATCGATTGTCATGCATATCAACGAAATAAAATCTTTGCTGCCTCACAGGTATCCGTTCCTGATGGTCGACCGGGTCCTGGAAATCGGGGATAAGCATATTGTTGCCATTAAAAACGTCTCCGTCAACGAGGAGTTCTTCAACGGCCATTTCCCGTCGGCTCCCGTAATGCCCGGTGTCCTCCAGGTGGAAGCACTTGCCCAGGCCGGATGCCTGCTGACGCTCAAGAACCGTATCGAAAAACCGGATGAGGTAATCATTGTCTTCTCTGCCATCAAGAATGCCCGGTTCCGGCGGCCGGTCGTGCCCGGTGACCAGCTGCTCCTGGAAGTGGAACTGGTGAGTGAAAGACGCAACTTCCTCACCATGAACGGCAAGGCCACTGTCGACGGGGATCTGGCATGTGAAATTGAGGCAACGGCGGCAATCGTTCCCAGAGACAAACTATGAGCACACAATCACAGGAAACTCCGGCACGGATAACCACACGGACGGTCGTTGACATGAAAGGGCGTGGTGAGAAGATCACCATGCTCACTGCTTATGACTATACCATGGCCCGCATTGTGGACGAGGCCGGGATCGACATCATCCTGGTCGGGGATTCGGCCAGTAATGTGATGGCCGGACACCAGACCACTTTGCCGATCACGCTGGAACAGATGATCTACCACACCGAATGCGTGGTCCGTGCCGCCGAGCGGTCGCTGATTGTCGCCGATCTGCCGTTCATGAGCTATCAGGTCACCGATACCGGGGCCCTAAAGAGTGCCGGACGGATGATGAAAGAGGCCGGTGCCCATGCCGTCAAACTGGAGGGAGGCGCCGTTGTGGTCCCCGCCATCCGGAAAATTGTGGATGCGGGTATTCCCGTGATGGGGCACCTCGGGCTCACACCGCAGAGTATCTACAAGTTCGGCACCTACAAGGTGCGCGCCACCGAAAGCCGGGAAGCGGATCAGCTGCTCCAGGATGCCCGCAGCCTTCAGGAAGCCGGCTGTTTTTCCATCGTCCTGGAGAAAATCCCGGCATCTCTCGCCGGGCAGGTCACGGCATCCCTGGACATACCCACGATAGGGATCGGCGCCGGCCAGGGCTGTGACGGCCAGGTACTGGTGACACATGACATGCTCGGACTCAACAAGGATTTCAGTCCGCGTTTCATCCGCAGATATGCCGACCTGCACACGGTGATGACAGATGCCATCCATTCATATCAATCCGACGTGAAAAAGGGCCTGTTTCCGGACAAAAGCGAGCAGTATGGATAATTTTTAAGCAGAGGGCACGCGGTTTTCGATGGAATACCGTTATCATTTCCATTTATCGTCACATATTATAGTCATATACGATTTTATTGAAAGAGAAGATGAGAAACAGTGAATACGACGAAAACAGGATGATCCTGGTCTGCAATGACGACGGGATTTTTTCACCGGGAATCCGGGCGCTCGCTGAAGTTGCCAAGGAGTTCGGACAGATCACCATCATTGCGCCGGACCGCCAGCAGAGTGCCGTCGGTCATTCGATCACGGTNTCGGATCCGTTGCGCGTGACTCCCTTCCAGATCAACTCTAAAATGGAAGGACAGGCCGTCAACGGAACCCCGGCCGACTGCATCAAGCTTGGACACGACAAACTGATGAAGCGCAAGCCCGATCTGGTCCTCAGCGGCATCAACCACGGCTCCAACGCCGGCATCAACATAATCTATTCCGGCACCGTAAGCGCGGCCACGGAAGCCACCATCCTTGGTTACCCCGCCATTGCTGTAAGCTGCACCGAATTCAGCGAGTCTGCCGACCTGATCGGTGCCCAGGATGCGACCCGAAGGGCAATCCGATATGCGCTCAGGAACGGGTTGCCCGCAGGGATCACCCTGAATGTCAACGCACCGGCCGGCCCCCTTAAGGGAATGAAATGGGCGCGTCAGGCAAACAGCCGATACGTTGAGGAGTTTGAAGGCAGGATCGATCCCCACAACAAACCCTATTTCTGGATAACGGGCCGGCTTGAGATCCTGGACGAGGGGGAAGACCTGGATCTGAATGTGCTGAAGAAAGGCTACGCCACGATCACACCTATCCAGTATGACCTGACAGCGCATGAGTTCTACCGGAACCAGGCCGGCGATCTGGAAGATTGAACGTCGTCCGGCTGGCCTCGGTACGCAGCTCCAGGGTGCGTATGATCTTGTTGTTGAACAGGATCAGCACCTGCATCTCCCTTTCCGGAACGTTCACATAACCCACGGTCTGAACCCGGTAATTGCGGAGAGTCTGGTTCAGTTCGGCATGCAGGTGCGTCTGTGATACACCGGCCGGCAGAGAGATCACGTACCTTTTCCGGGTAAATCCGTCCGTAACCGGATACTCAAACGTACGTATGCGCTCCTGTCCGATGCGGAATCGGCTCAATTCCGATGTGATCAGCGAGTCCGCCTGGGCAAAACTCTGAAGCGAGGTGCGCCGTTCGCCGGGATGGAAGAGAAGCAGCAGGAACACGGCCACGCAAGATGAGACGAGCAATACGAAAAGTATCTGTTTCCTGAGCAGCAGTGGGATTTCCGGGTAGTTCATGCCGGCTCAGAAAGACGGTTGTGGTGCAAATATGTGATGCAGCACGCTGCGTGAGACGTCGTATTTTGTCCCTTCATAGTGCACCTCAGAGTGTGCCCCCACCAGCACCACCTGATTCGTGTCAAAGGCAAAGCCCGATCCCTCGGTTGACAGATCGTTTGCCACGATCCAGTCAGCACCTTTACGGATGCGCTTCTCCCTTGCCTGCTGCAGGAGTTTGCTTGTCTCCATGGCAAATCCGATGAGCACCTGTCCGTTTTTACGGTGTTCCCCAAGCCATTTGAGGATGTCCGGAGTGCGTTCGAGCGCAACGTTCAGCTCCGCCTCCGCCTTTTTCACCTTTTGGGAATGTGTCTGAACGGGCCTGAAATCGGAAACGGCCGCCGTCATGATGATGATATCACACCCGGCGTGGGTCTTGACCTGTTTGAACAGATCCTCCGTGGTCGTGAATGCCAGCTTCCGGATCGATGGCGAGAGCGCCGTGGTGCTCACCGCATCCGAATGCAGAAGGGTGACCTTTGCTCCGTGTGCCGCCGCCGCCGCCGCCATGGCCATGCCCATCTTTCCCGTGGAAGGGTTGGACAGGAACCGGACCGGATCCAAAAATTCTCTGGTAGGTCCGCAGGTCACCAGTACGGATTTGCCGGTCAGTACCTCCCTGAGCGTGGGGGCGACCTTTTCCTCGGATGTCCGCCTGGACGGCGCCACTTCCAGGATCTGGATCATCCGGTCGATGATGACGTCATTGTCCGGCAGCCGGCCAACGCCTTCCATACCGCTGGCAAGGTAGCCGTGATCGGGTGTCAGCAGGTGATAGCCCAGCTCTTCGGCCTTGTTCAGATTGTATCTGGTGGACGGGGCCCGGTACATTTCACCGTCCATGGTCGGACAGATCAGGATCGGGCAACGGGCGGCAAGAACGGTGGTCGTGAGCATCGAATCGGAAAAACCGTGCACGATTTTGGCCAGGCTGTTGGCCGTACACGGGGCAATCACGATCAGGTCCGCCCACTCCGCCCAATGGATGTGCTGCGTCCAGTTGGCACTGATCCCGCTGGGGTTCTCGGGAAAGATGTGGACGGGTACGTCGTGACGGGTCAGGGCGGCGAACGTGTTGCCGGACACAAACCGGGTCGCTGCCTCGGTCATCGTGACGCGCACCTCGGCACCGGCCTCCTGCAACTGACGCACCAGATAGACCGCTTTATAGGCGGCAATGCCACCGGTCACACCGATGACGATATGTTTGCCGCGCATCATGATGCTCAGTCGTTGGATTCTTCGTTCTCGATGCCGCGGTAGTAGATTTTGTCATCCATCAGCTCCTTGACGGATCGCTGGGTGGGATGGGACCGGGCCTCGTACTCCTTGGTGATGCGCTCCTGCTCTTCGTTGAAGGTGTACTCTTCCTCATCCTCAAAACCTTCGAAGTACTTGAGCTTCTCATCAAGCTCCATTTTCTCCTGGGCGGCAATCTGTCGGGCCCGCTTTGAGAGTATTACGATGCTTTCATACACATTGCCTGTGATGCCCTGAATTTTTTCAAGGTCAAGTGACTTGACTGCCATAAAATCGATCTCAGTGAGTGGTGGTTTCGTTCATGAAAGAAGTGACCAGGTCGCGGAGTTCACCGTAACAGCGTTCCAGGTCGTCGTTGACGATCACGTGATCGAAACGGTCCGCATAACCTAACTCCATGCGGGCGCGTTCCAACCGCAGCTGCAACGATTCGGCATTTTCGGTTCCCCGGTTAGTGAGCCGCTCCACAAGGGCGGCATCCGAGGGCGGCCTGATAAATACGGCCAGTGCCTCATCTCCATACTGCGATTTGACGTTCAACGCTCCTTTCACTTCAATGTCAAACAGAACAAAATAGCCTTTTTCCAGCTCTTTTTCAACTTCGGAAATCAGCGAACCGTAGCGTTTTCCCCCGTAAAACTCCTCCCATTCCAGAAATTCGCTGCGCTCTATCGCCTGCTGGAACTGTTCCGGGGTAAGAAAAAAGTAGTCCTTTCCGTGCTCCTCATGCGATCTGGGGGGACGGGTCGTGGCCGACACCGAAAACCGCATATCAGGGAATTCGTCCATCAGGCGCCGGGCCATTGTGGTTTTCCCCGCACCGCTCGGCGCAACCAGTATGATGATCTTTCCTCTGTTCCGGATAGCGGTCATAACGGCTCAGGCAATGTTCTGGATCTGTTCCCTGATGTTCTCAATGATCTCCTTCATGCCGACTACGGTCCGGGATATGGCCGAGCTGTTGGCCTTGGATCCGATCGTGTTGACCTCACGGTGCATCTCCTGTAAAATGAAGTTGAGCTTTTTCCCCTGCAGCTCAGCGTCCCGAAGGCATTCGGCGAAGTAGGAGATGTGCGCATCCATCCGGACCAGCTCCTCTGAAATATCCAACCGGTCAGCCAGGATGGCAATCTCCTGTTCAATACGCTCATCGTCGACCCGGTTGTCTTCAAGCAACTGGGCCAGGCGCTCTGTCATGCGCTTGCGGGCATCCTGGATGCGCTCCTTCTCGCCCTCACGGACATCCACGCAATACCCGGCCAGCAGCTCCATGCGCTCTTCAAGATCAATTTGGAGCATGCGTCCCTCGCGGCGACGCATATCCAGCAATTCGCCGACCGCTTTCATCACGGCGCTCTCAACGGCCTCCTGCTGCTCCCGGAGCAGGTCCGGATCGTCTTCGGTCAGCTCAAACAGGTCTTCAAAAACAAGCAGGTGCTCCAGCCGCACCGGGTCGTTGATTCCGGCCGCCTCCCGGATCTTCTCCAGGGTCTTGATCCGCGTCATCAGGGCCTCCTTGCGGATGTGGACGGGCTCCTCCTCGCTGGTGTGATGATCCAGGTCCACCGTCAGCGAAATCTTGCCGCGCTTCACGTTTTTCTGGACTTTCTCCTTGAGCGGNTGTTCAAAAATGTGGAGCTGCGAAGGCATTTTCAGCGAAATCTCGCAGTAGCGGAAGTTCACGGAACGGATTTCCGCGGTTGCCCGGTAATGCTCCGTTGTGTGTTCTCCCCGGCCGTAGCCGGTCATGGATTCAAGCATGGCAGAAAGTTACGTTTTTTCGGTTTTTTTTAAGTTCTTTTCAGTCCCGGGTGGATGCGGTTTGCCCGCTGCACAACGCGATGCCGGCGCAGCGGATGCCGCGGTGGTGCCGTGTTGTGCTGCCGGCTCATCACGGTATCATGTCATTTTCGAACGGATGCCATCGGCCAGTTCCGCGGCCCTGCCGGCGCTGCGCGCCTCGGCATAGATCCGGATGATCGGCTC
>SL_3KL_010_SEDDRAFT_10003461_pt1 | contig 14312 bp, 16 predicted proteins | sample SodLakKL_010_SED_2_FD_10381 | JGI IMG/M metagenome (IMG submission 10381)
ATCCGGGCAAAAACAACCACTCCCGCTTTTTCCGACAGACTCGCTTTTTTCTCTGCTTTAGCCATGCCCCGTCAGTTTATCCATGATTTCAGCCAACTTTTTAGTCGCTTGCTCCGCAGAATATTTCTCAACCTTTTGGGCTGATTGTTGTCCTATTTCGACAAAACCTCTCTCCTCTTTTTCATCAGCCAGCGATTCCAAAAATTGGGCGATATCCTCGGCCTGATCCACTCCAAATTGCCGTCCGGCACCCGTCTCTTCCAGAATCGCTTTAATTTCGGGGTTCGGGGCAATCGACAAAATCGGCTTTCCAACCGGCAGATAGTCCCACAGCTTTGCCGGGATGATATTTTTTCGATCCATGCTCGTACTTAAAAACAACAAATCTGCTTTTTTCAGCACAGAACCCGCCTTTTCAGGCAGCACCGGATCTTGTACTACAAACTGATCTTCCAACCCATATTTTTCAATCAAGGTCATATCTTCGACCTCTATTTCCCCGAAGGAGTGAATTCGTATTTTTTCAACCAACGCCGGGTTTTTCTCACCAATTTCTTTTAAAATCTCGGCAATCGGTTTTGCGGGACTTAACCTTCGAAAACGTCCAAAAAAGAGAATGTTCAGATGGTCTTCATCAAGCGTAGCTTCCCAATCTTCGGCAGATATCCCCTGCAGTCCGGTTTCAAACGCATTATAAATTGTGGCGGTATCCTTCTTGCTCAAACTGTAATGCTCGCTGTACACCTTCTCTGTATTTTTTGATGTAAACACCAGCCGGTCAGCTTGCTCCACAAACTTCTTCTCAAGTAATCGGTCCATCGAGGCAGAAAATCGTGATCGGCCTCTCAGATTCATTTCGGTCAGCGTCCAGGGATCACGAAAATCAGCGACCCATGGTTTCTTCAGCTGAGTTGATAACCTATTCCCCAGCCAGTGCCCTGACCAGGGATCGCCGGTACTCCAAACCAGGTCGGGGTCAAGATCTTTCACCTGCTTTTTTATCGATCGGTACTTCATCATAAACAGGAAGATCCAGGAATCCATCGGGATCTGACGATCAAACCAATCCAGCACAGAGGAATTTTTGGATGAGCCGCTCTCCTTCTTTTTAGAGCTTTTAGCTTTTTCGGAAGTAGTCCGGTCAAAGGGCGGGGAAACTTCGATGATCTCTACACCCTCCAATGCTTTTTTCTCATTTTCAGAGAGCTCACCGGATGAATCTTTTATCGTCAGAATTGTCGGCGTCCAGCCTTTATTTTTCAGGTGGATTGCAAATTTATAAGGGCGGAGCGATCCAACTCTTCGGCGAGGCAAAAAATAGGGCGCAATCATCAATACAGATTTCATGCAGCAACCCCGTCACGTTTTACGGTTTGATGAACGGCGTAAATCGTATCGAAACTCTTTATTTCTCTGGAGTTTTCATCCGGCATAATCACTGGTGTAGTTGTTCCCAAACCCGTTCAGAAAATTCAAAAAACGGCTCTTTTTGATGGTACCAGCCAAAATGTAAGCAATAGGGCGTCACATACAAATAATCGCCTTTACCGGGGAATAGCGAATACAGTCCAATCATGAACTTCTGGATCCATCGAACCGGAAACCCCCTGAAATTATAAACCGTTTTGTTGGTGTAATAGAGGCACTCAACATCTTGGAAATCATCATCGTGTACAGTAAACGTATCGATATAGTCGAGCTGAGGGCTTTCATGACCATTGAACCAGGGATATACCTTGATTTTCAACTCCGCCATGGCCATCGCCAGGCTCCATTCGCACGACTCCTCGCTCCTGCCCGCCTCCTCTGACCGATGCCGAAAATGGGTACGGTGCTTCTCATCCAGGAAAGCCTTGGCTTGGTCGCATACACTCTTCGTGGTTTCATAATCACGGGCGTATATCACNCCGGACTGTACACGAGGCAGGTAGGTAAGGCCGAACCGCTTAAGCGTTCGATTTCGGCGGCGCAGCAGAATATCACGGATGATCCCTATCCCTTTCGGGCCGCCGAAAAAATTATCCGCAGATTGATTGCCGGTAATCGTAAAATCGTACGGTGAAAACGCCTTCCACAATTGATCTGTTTTTTTACACCAAACGATGTCACTGTCGATATAAATATTTTTTTCGAATGGCATAAACCGGTCAATATTATGCTTAAAGCCGGTGATTGATCGATTCTCTTCGGGCAGATGAAAGATGTGCGTAAACAGTCCGTCCAGCGGCTCCTGTTTCAAAAGATCTGCGTGCTCATCAGAGCAAAAAATAGCAACGGGGCGTTTTTTATCATACCGGCGAAGGGTGGTTACGCTGGCTACGGCGTGCTTCAGGTATTTTATTTTGCCATACGTATTGTAGACATAGCCTTCTTCCCCCTGTTTATTCCCCGAAAAGTAATCCCCCATACCAACAAGTTAAATTTATGCCCGTTCTGCCCGGCGGCGTAAGTTATTCAGCAGAGCATCAAACCCACGCTGACGAATAATACTTTGAAACTGGCGATTATAAGAGTCGCCCGTTGAAACTTCATCAATAATCAGATCTACAACAACCCACTCACCATCTTTTCTTTTCATTTCGTATTCAACCGGAGTGCGTACATTTTCGATCTGTGCCGTAGTTTTCACGTGTGCATTTCCGTTGGTTACGCTGATGTCGTTATACACCACGTCCGCCCGGTAGATATCCAAACGGTTTAGGGAGTTATCCCGAATAATTCTTGAAAACAGATCAACAAACTCCTCGCGCTCTTCTTCGGAAATTTCGTTGTACTTATTACCGAGTGCGTGCTGAGCCATCTCACGGTAGTCGATGACATCGTTGATGATATCCTTCAACTCATCGCGCTGCTGCTGGGTGTAATCCGTTCCNCGCGGCCCTAATAGCTCTTTAATTTGAGCATCTCGCTGATCCAGCATATCCCTGATCTCCTGTTCACCATTTTGAGCAAAAAGTACCCCAGTGGTTGACAGAAGTAAAATGATGGCTGTTATTAATAGTTTTTTCATAATGTTGATTTCTTAATTTACAGATAACTGCAAGATCGGCATTCCTGATGATTTGTAAAGCTCTGCTACTCTTTTATTCAAATCGAACACATTTTGTTTCAACTCCAGTCGTGTTTCTAACTCTTGGCGTATCGCGTCGGTTAAATCTTCAACATCGCCAAATCCAATATCGTAATTTAATTGCTCGTGGCGAACCCAGTTCCTTGCTGTAGTGAGGGCTTTTTCGGTTTGATGCAGCTTTGTTTCTGCAATGACCGCTTCACGATACTTTTCATTCAGATCCAGCACTACTCCATCACTCAAGGCGTCTTTAAGATCATGCATCCGACGATGCTCAATTTGTGCGCGTTCCACGCTCCGTTTTGTACCGGAAAAATTAAGATTCTGGCGAATGCTTATACCAACTGCAGCAGATGCGTAGTTCGTGCTATTAATAATAAATGGATTCGATTGGCGAGGACGGTTTGGGGTATTTGCATAACTACCGGTAATTCCCAAAAACAGAGAGGGTAAATATTGGGCACGAGTTGCCTCAACGGATCTCTCTACAGCTTCTATACCAGATTCAACACCCCGCAATTCCGGCCGCGTTTGCATAGCCTGTTCTTCGTAATATTCATAGTCTTGCAGCTCAAATGGTACTGGATCCAGAAAACTCTCTGCCGGCATATATACCACTCCATCTCCGGCATTCAACGCTCTACTCCAAACTCGTTCTACAAAACGGAGACTCTGTTCAACCTCTACCTTCTGCACCTGGAATTCAGCTTCAAAAATTTCAAATTTAAAGATGTCTGCTTCTTTCAGATCTGGATCGCCATCTTCCTGCATCTGGCGGATTTGCCTTTCAATTTGATTCAGCTGACTTTGCGCATCATCCAGCAGCCTCGACATCTCTTTAGCAAGCAGATAGCTGTAGTAAAGCTCATAATACTGATACATAATCTCAGCCTCTTTTGCCTCATACTCAAACTCAGACGCACGAACAGCCGATTCCGCAGCAGATATGGCATTGTCGATCGCGCCCCAGGTATAAATTGGCTGAACAGCACTTAATTCTGCGCGTGTAAACACGGCCCAGTCTTCCCAGTCATTACTCAAATTTGGATCAAGATAAAATTCATTACGAGGAAGATCAGTATCACTTGTTACTCCCGGAATAACTCCGTGCTGAGTATTAAGCTGAATACTTGGTAAAAATCTCTGGCCTCTTGCCGATTCGGCTCGGTTTTCTGCCAAATTAATTTCAGCACGTTCATACGCCGCCTGTCCGGATTTCTCCATGCCCATCTCAATAAATTCAGACAGATCGATCCTGAGTGTATCTTGGGCATCTACAGCCATTGGGAAATAGATGAGTGATAGAGAAAGAAGGAAAAATAATAAAATGTGTTTCATCTTCGATGATAGAATAAAGTGAGTAACTGTAAGAGCTCCCAACGTATAGATAGAAACTTTATTTAATAAAAAAAGCCCCAAAATAATTTTTGGGGCTTTTTTCGTAGTTGTGCGGAGGGAGAGGGATTCGAACCCCCGGAGACCATAAGGCCTCAACGGTTTTCAAGACCGCCGCATTCGACCACTCTGCCATCCCTCCAAATTGATAATTAGTATCAATTTATAGTTTAAGTACTTCTAAAATCATTATGTCAAACGGTTCAAATTAAAATCTATAGATCTGAACCAAATTTCTGTGCGAGGACAATCACAACTGAAAGTTAGTTTAACCCTCTTCGAGAGCTTGAGCACCCGATACAATCTCAGAAATTTCTGTTGTAATTGCACTTTGTCGAGCCTGATTATACTTCAGTCTCAACTCTTGTTCAAGTTCTTTTGCGTTTTCTGTGGCATTATCCATCGCGGCCATTCGTGCACCCTGTTCAGATGCATTTGATTCCAGTACCGCTTGCCACAACTGACTAATCAGGTAGATCGGCAAAAGCTCATCAAGAATCAGCTTTGTACTCGGCTCGTAAATATAATCAGTTATTGCCGATGTTTCATCCTCATTTTCATCTTCTTTTATGAGGGAATCCACGTCGATGGGAAGTACCTGTTCAACAATCCGGTTTTGAGCGATAACGGTTTTAAACTCGTTATATGCAATATAAACCCGATCGTACTCTTCGTTTTTAAAAGCACCCATAACGTCATGCATGATGGATGCAGTATCTTCGTAATTGAGACTGTCAAAAAATCCCGGGTGTCGTTCGTGTATAGAGTATTCACGCTTGGCAAAATATGCACCGGATTTTTTACCAATTGTGATGATATCTAGATTATCATTATCAATGTAGCTTTGGTAATTCTCTTTCAGGTTACTTTCAACAACTTTGAAAAGATTATTGTTAAACCCACCACAGAGACCTTTGTCTGATCCAACCGCAATCACCAACACTTTTTCAACCGATTCCGGTTTTCTAAGCAGTTCGTTTTCGCCATCAGTGGCAGAAACCAGTCGGGCTACTACTTCCTTCATCTTGGCTGCAAACGGCCTGTTTGAGGTCATTCGCTGCTGTGCTTTACGCAGTTTTGCCGCAGCCACCATTTTCATGGCTTTGGTTATCTGCTGCGTATTGTTAACAGATGAAATCCGGTTCCGTATGTCCCGCAGATTTGCCATTAATTACGCCTCACTAGTGGCTAAAATTTGATCGATTGTGCTTTTTGCTGTCTCAACAAGTTGATCGCCGAGTGTATCATCAAGAACACCTGATTTTGCGAGGTTATCCAACTCATCGCTAAATTTGGCTCCAATTGTTTCGAGATACATCTCTTCAAAATCACCAATTTTTTCCACCGGAAGATCATCAAGCAAGCCTGCATTGTTAATTTTCAACAGCGCAATCTGATGCTCAACAGGAAGTGGTTTGTACTCACCCTGCTTCATAAGTTCTACGGTACGCTCACCACGTTTCAGCTGTCGCTGGGTGGTTGGATCAAGGTCTGAACCAAACTTGGCAAATGCCTCGAGTTCGCGGTACTGAGCAAGATCGAGCTTGAGTGTACCCGACAGTTTCTTCATCGATTTAACCTGCGCAGATCCACCTACACGAGATACGGAAATACCCACATCAATCGCCGGGCGAATACCGGAGTTAAAGAGGTCTGTATCGAGGAAAATCTGACCATCGGTAATTGAAATTACGTTGGTCGGGATATATGCTGATACGTCACCCGCCTGGGTTTCAATAACAGGCAGTGCTGTCAGCGATCCGCCCCCTTTCACTTTCGGCTTCAGCTCTTCCGGAATATTGTTCATTTTTCCGGCAACTTCATCACTATCAATAATCTTTGCGGCTCTCTCGAGCAGACGACTGTGGAGGTAGAAAACATCTCCCGGGTATGCTTCACGGCCCGGTGGTCGTTTTAGCAGAAGCGACAACTCTCGATATGCAACTGCCTGCTTGGAGAGATCATCATAAATAACCAGTGCGTGGCGACCAGTATCACGAAAATACTCGCCAATTGCCGCTCCAGCGAAAGGTGCAATATATCGCATCGGCGCAGAAGAACTTGCGGGAGCAGAAACCACACAGGTGTAATCCATCGCTCCATTTTCTTCAAGAGTCTTTACAATTTGTGCAACCGTTGATCCTTTCTGACCCACCGCTACATAAATGCAAAATACCGGCTTATCGGTATTTTGTGTCTGTTTCTGGTTGATGATCGTATCAACCGCTACAGCAGTTTTACCTGTCTGGCGGTCACCAATAATCAGCTCACGCTGTCCACGGCCAATTGGAATCAACGAGTCAATCGCTTTAATTCCTGTTTGAAGCGGCTCGTCAACAGGCTGTCGGTAAATTACTCCGGGAGCCTTTCTTTCGAGTGGTACATTTATAGTATCTCCTGATATTGCTCCTTTTCCATCAAGCGGCCGTCCCAAGGGATCGATTACACGACCCAGTACATTTTCACCAACATTTAGTGAAGCAATTTTTTGGGTACGCTTTACGGTATGGCCTTCCTGAACAGATGTTGAGGATCCGAAGAGTACAATACCTGCATTATCCTCCTCGAGGTTTAATACCATACCGCGAATTGGGTTGCCCTGATCATCAATAGAATCGGGCAATTCCACAAGTTCACCGGCCTGCACTTTCGATAAACCATGCACACGTGCAATACCGTCACCCACTTCGAGTACGGTTCCCATATCATATTCTTCCGCTTCTCCATCGAAGCCGGAAAGTTGTTTTCGTAAAATAGCTGATACTTCGTCAGGTCTGACTTGACTCATAAATTTCCTTCGATTTTAACTTACAGCATTCGCTGCAAACTGATTTTTGAGCTGACTAATTTTGTGTTTAACACTGTCGTCAATCACAGTGTCATCAATTTTTATTACTACTCCACCGAGAATACTTGCATCAACCCGCAGATCCATTTTGACATTTTTGCCGGTTCTTTTCTCCAGGGATTGCAAAAGTGTTTTTTCCTGATTTTTCGTCAGGTTGTAGGCAGTTTTAACATCTACCTCAATAATATTTTTTTCAATATTATAAAGGTTTAAAACTCCTTTACTGATCGGCTGTAAAAGAGCTTCTCTTTTCTTTTTAACTAAAAGTGTAATTAAATGCATTGCCTCATCGCCAACTTGTGACTCAAAAATTTCTGTCAGTGCAGACATTTTTTTATCACTTCTAACGATTGGGCTTTTCAAAAAGAGCTGCAGATCTCTTGAATTAGCAATTACGGAATGAATTAACTCCATATCCTTCTTTGCGTCCTCAAGCTTATCAAGCTCCAATACTGTTTGTAAATAAGCGCTTGCGTAACGCCGTGCAGCTTTTGAGATCATCCGTTTACACCTTAGTTCTTAGAGAGATCTTTTATAAAATCATCCACGAGCTTCTGATTTTTCTTCTCATCAAGCTCTTGATTGATAATAAGCGAAGCGGATTTAATTGCCAGTTCAGAAACTTCATTTCTCAATTCAACAAGAGCGCTCTTTTTTTCCTGCTCGATCGTCGCTTTTGCATCGTTGACAATTTTATTTGCTTCCTTTTTGGCATTTTCAATCTTTTTAGCCCTGAGTACTTCGGCATCATCAAGCGCATCCTTACGGATTTTTTGCGCCTGTATTTCAGCATCCTTCAGAGCTTTTTTATTATCCTTAGAAATCTGCTCAGCTTTTGCTAACGCTTTATCTGCAGCTTCCAAAGAGTTTTTGATCTGCTCTTCTCTATTATCCAGTGCCTTTACAATATGTGGCACTGCATACTTCCCCATTAAATAGAGGAATACAATCATGGATATTAGAACCCATATTGCAAAACCTGTATTAAAAGAGAGAATGCCGAAAGTAAAAATACTTACCCCGCTTGCTATCGTGAACATACCTTGTAGTTATTTATACAGTAATATTTAATGCCAATAGAGCACAGACAATAGCACCAAAGAGAGCAACACCCTCAATAAATGCAGCTGTCAAAATCATGGCGCCTCGAATATCTCCGGAAGCTTCCGGCTGACGGGCAATGCTTTCTACAGCACTTTTACCAATCATTCCGATTCCAATACCTGCTCCAATTGCGATAATTCCAGCTCCAAGTCCTGCTGCTAAGAATCCCATAATGTATACCTTGTTTGTTTGTTGTTAGTTGTAATTAAACCTGAACATCTGTTGCGGTAGCAACACTGCTTTCGCTTTCATGTTCGTGATGATGCTCTTCTACTGCCATGCCGATAAATACAGCGGATAGCAGTGTAAATATATACGCCTGTAACAGCGCAATAAATGCTTTAAGAATGTATAACAGAGCCGTTAACCCTACCCAGAAAACACTGGAGGACAACCCTACTGCCGGGCCGAAAATGTCGGTGAAAATAAAGATCAAACCAAGAATACATACAATCATGATCTTGCCAGACAGCATATTTGCAAAAAGACGTATCGCCAACGCAAACGGCTTGGTAAACAGCCCGAGAATTTCAACCGGTGTTAAAATTATGCGCATCGCGGGATGAACTCCCGGAAACATAAAGACGTGCTGCCAGTGATCTTTCGATCCATTCCACTGCGTGATAAAAAATGTAATTGCAGCCAAAGTAGCCGTTACAGTTAAATCTGCCGTAGTTGCTACTCCCCATGGCAATAATCCAAACAGATTCATAAAGGATATCGCCAGAAATACTGAGAACAGATAGTTAACGAATTTTTTGTGCTTATCACCGGGGATATACTCTTTAGCAATATCGTCCCTGATAAATACAAAAAACACCTCAAACAAGTTTTGACTGATGCCTTTCGGCTCAGTTTCTGCGCCCACACCTTTCTTATATTTTGATGCTGCCCAAAATGTGATAAATAGCGTCAATAACATCCCAAACCAAACATACATTAGGTGAGAAGTGATCGACATATCCAAAGAGATCGATTCGCCATCCGCACGAACCAATGCACTTTCTTGCATTTCAAACTCACCGGAGTCAACAGCGGATTGTGTATTTACAAAAAAATACCAATCACCATCTACCATAAAGATTCGCGGCAGATACACTTTAGCGCCACCAACCAACTCCAGGTAATCGTGATCTACAACCTTGCCCATTACATCAATAACAGGCTCTTCATTATCCCCGGAAGCATCAGCGGCAACCGATACTGGATTTAGCACCAATAAGAAAAGAATTGTGGTAATTACTCGGCGCAACACTTGACCCATTTCGTCTGTTATCTCGTGCGGTTAGTTAGTTTTTTATTGATTAAAATAATTTCGATCACAGAATGGAAAAGATAAGAAATTATAAAACTAACAGTAAAGATAATTTGATCAAATTTTCCAGAAATTATGATTGCTACATAAAGCACCAATACAAGCACAAAACGTAGTACCATCCCCAGAAAATAGAACCTAAAAAATGCTTCATCATTAATGTTTTTTACCAATAGTGTGAGTATCAAATGAAGTGCAATTGTTGCAACTCCTAGCAGGTAGCCAACACCCCAGCTTAAACCGGTACCATCTGGCAAAAATAGAGCCACTATTAAGAAAAGAAATAAAATTAATCCGGCAGCAGCTCCCCCGATAAATTTTAATCGACTTCCCGTATTTTCGTAGCTCATTTATCGCCTTGATTTAAATTTCTGGCAATCCTGATAATTGTCGCGGCCATGGCAAGAATTCCGACAAGTACCCCGGCCAGGGTAAACCAGGGTATGGTATCTCTTGTAGTATCAATCCAAAACCCAATCATAATTGGTGCACTAAGACCTACAGCTATCTCAAACCCGAGGGAAAGATATTTTAAATACTCCCGGTCTTCGTTATCACCAAACAGATTACTCAGATTTTTCCTTGCTTGACTTTACCTTTGTGGCTTTTGCATAATCTGAGTCGGAAGAGTTAGAGAGGTTTCTTGAATCGTCTCCCATACGGCAAGAGCCATTCAGTTGAGCACCCTCTTCTATGATTAAAGTTTTTGTATGAACGTTTCCGTCAATAACGGCAGATTTACGGAGTGTCAATTTATTTGTTACTCGTAATTCTCCTTCAACTTTTCCTGCTACATCAGCATCCGCAACTTTTGCATCTCCATCTACTACACCGGAAGATGTAACAATTAGTTTACCCTTTGAAATGATTTCGCCTTCCGCTTTACCGGCAATTCGAATATCATTTTGGGAGTTAATAGTTCCTTTTAGTTTTGAGCCCTCGCTTATCATATTGATAGCGGGTGATTGTGGGGATGATCCGTTCACGTTTTTTTTATCCTCTTTGTTAAACATAGTGTTAATTAGTTGATTAAATACATCATTGGGTCTTGGGGCACTCCGTTTTTCCAAATTTCCAGGTGCAGATGTGAGCCACTGCTTAACACGCCACTGTCATCCACGCTGCCCAGAATATCTCCTTTCAAAACAAAATCGCCCTGTTCTTTTAGCACTTTGGAACCGTGCTTATACACGGTAATAATTCCATCCGAATGCTGCAAATATATAACATATCCATAGTTAATTGTCCAATCGGTGTGCATTACTACGCCATCAGCCAGTGCCTGAAACTCTGTACCGGGTTGTGCAGCAATATCTAACCCATAATGACCTTTATCTGTATCGTACGCCTGACTTATAGTCCCCCTAATTGGAAAACTTGACGGAAAGTCGGGAGAGCGGTCGAGCCTGCTTGAAAAAATAATTTCATTTTGGGATAGCATATCAAAAGCGTAAACAGACTGATCGTTGAAATTTCTGCCACCACCCCGGGTCGATCGTTCAGCATACTCGGCAGTTAACTCAACCGGAAACGTTGTATCCGGCACCGTTCGCAGCACCTCTTTCATATCCCGAAGCTGAGTATCCCGGGCCTCTAAAGAATCCTGCAGTGACATCACTCTTTCGCTGATATCAATAACTTCTCCCCTGAGATTCTGATCCTGCTGTTGTTGATAGAGTGAGCCGAGCGGAGTTGCAAAAAACATAACGGTAGTAATTGCCACAGAGACAACAAATACCAACACCACAACTTTAACAATGTCTAGTGCGGCCAGCTTAAAGGAACTCGATCCATCCGGATTTTGATCATCCAGAACAACTACGGTAACATCCCCTTCCCGTTCCGAAAATATTTTCTTTATAAAATCCCACATACAGTAATTATAAATGGTAGAAATTCGCCCTTAAAATCTATCATATTTGACTGAATTCCTACACGTTATAAAGATAGAGTTAAAGTTATGCGAGCTGTTACAAACAAAATGTATTAAACAGAATAGTTTGGTGCCTCTTTGGTAATCTGTACGGAGTGCGGATGACTTTCTTTGTAACTAGCCGCAGATATCTGTACAAATTCTGCTTTTTGAAGTTCCCGAATTGTTGGAGCACCACAATATCCCATAGCAGCCTGTATTCCACCATTCATTTGATGGACGACTTCGCTCAGATATCCTTTATAAGGAACTCTCCCCTCAATCCCCTCAGGTACAAGTTTATTCAGATCGTCTTCAACATCCTGAAAATATCTATCTTTCGACCCTTTATCCATTGCACTTAAACTACCCATACCACGATACGATTTGTACTTTCTTGATTCGTAAATAATGGTCTCTCCCGGGCTTTCATCTACCCCGGCGAACATTGATCCCATCATCACAACATCGGCTCCGCCGGCAATTGCTTTTGGAATATCACCGGTCTGCTTAATCCCGCCATCCGCAATCAAACCAATGTTGTTTTTTCGGGTAAATTCAGCAACCTCCATCACCGCAGAAAGTTGAGGAACACCCACGCCGGTTACAACACGTGTTGTACAGATAGATCCCGGTCCAACACCTACTTTTACGATATCTGCCCCGGCCTCCACAAGTGCTTCAGCCGCACTTTTCGTGGCGATATTTCCACCTACAAGATTTAGATCCTTATAGCTGGACTTGATGGTTCTAATCATGTTTAGCACACCTTCAGAATGGCCGTGCGCAGTATCAACGGTAACAAGATCTACACCGGAATCCACAAGCGCATCCACGCGATCCATGGTATCTGGCGTTACGCCAACTGCCGCGCCCACGCGTAATCTTCCCATACTATCCTTACTTGCATTGGGGAAATTCATCTTCTTCTCAATATCCTTGAACGTAATCAGCCCAACCAATTTGTTCTGATCATCAACAATTGGAAGCTTTTCAACTTTATACTCTTGCAAAATTTTCTCNGCCTGCTCTAAGTCTGTTCCCTGCTTAGCCGTAATCAGGTTTTCGCTCGTCATAATCTCACCGAGCTTTTTATCAACGTAGTGCTCAAACCTGAGATCTCGATTTGTCACTATGCCAATCAATATATTTCCACTCTTCACAATTGGGATTCCGCCAATCTTGTGCTTTCTCATCAGCGCGCGGGCATCTTTAACTGTAGCGTCTTTCGGTAGTGTTACCGGATCCACAATCATTCCGCTTTCACTTCGCTTTACCAACCGAACATGCTCAGCATGATCCTCGATGGACATATTTTTGTGTAGAATGGCCATCCCTCCTTCGCGTGCTAACGCAATCGCCATTCGATATTCCGACACCGTATCCATTGCCGCGCTTAGTATTGGAATATTAAGCGAGAGTGAAGGGGTTAAATCTACTGAGAGATCTGTTTCGCGCGGGAGTACTTTTGAATGATTGGGAACAAGCAGTACATCATCGTACGTTAAGCCTTGGCGGGTAATTCGATCGAACGGAGAAGAGTTTGACATGAAAATATTTCCTTTTATTGCAATTTTTATAAGATAAGAAAACATCAGCCACTTCTTCACCCCAAATCGCGATAATTTATCGAATCACGTTTTGCCGCAATGTATCGAGCGCTGTACCCAGTGAGCAGACTCCATCTTTATAGCTGTTTACCCAGAAATCTACACTTTCGCGCCGGCGTTGAATAAATGGGCAGATGGAAGAGTACTTTCCTTCCAGCTCATCGATATATCCTTTCACATCGTCTTTGATTTCCAGCTTGAGTTCTTGAGGCAGATCAGCCCATCCCAACATGCGGAACATCTCTTCTGTTTTTTGATGTTCAAGCGCTGCATCTTTTAATATTGATCGGAGTACAGGTTCAGGATTGAATGTTCGGGCGGTTTTTAGTGCGGTATTCATCATTTTTCTGTGGTTTAATTAATCTTCACAGGTATGATAAAAGAAAGGGGTGACAACTTAATGTCACCCCTTTGCAAAATAATTTATAGCACCATTCATCAGGTCCTAACAGACTTTAAAATCGAATCAGGAAAGCCCAACACGATCAAAAATCTTATCCACGCGTCTTGTGTGATGATTCAAGTCGAAAGCACTGTCGATCTCTTTTTCCGATAGATTTTCCCGGATTGTCTCATCTGCCTCAACGAGTGGGCGAAATTCTGTGTGCTCCTCCCAGGCTTTCATAGCTAATGGCTGCACCGTATCGTAGGCAACTTCCCTGGATACTCCTTTATCAATGAGCATTAAAAGAAGACGTTGAGAAAAAACCAACCCGTGCGTTTTTTCCATGTTCAACTTCATGTTGTCGGGATATACCATCAATTTTTCAATAACACCTGAAAAACGATTGAGCATATAATCGAGCAGAATGGTGGCATCGGGAATAATAATCCGCTCAACAGATGAGTGGGAAATATCCCGTTCGTGCCACAGCGGAATATTTTCGTAAGCCGACATCATATATCCCCGCAACACCCTGGAGCACCCCGTAATATTCTCCGAGCTGACCGGGTTTCGTTTATGCGGCATCGCAGAAGATCCCTTCTGACCTTTTCGGAAAAACTCCTCCGCCTCCCGAAGTTCCGTCCGCTGCAAATGGCGAATTTCCACGGCAATT
>SL_3KL_010_SEDDRAFT_10003462_pt1 | contig 14307 bp, 9 predicted proteins | sample SodLakKL_010_SED_2_FD_10381 | JGI IMG/M metagenome (IMG submission 10381)
CGGCGACCCCAGCCTCGACAACTATGAGATCAAGAAAACATCAGGCCAGGGCCCGGGCGCCTACTATATCCGGATCACAGACCTCGAACCCCTTTCGACATATTATACGTGTGCTTTTGTGCATACACCCGAACAGACCTTTTACGGCCACGTGCGGGAATTCACCACCCAGGAGCCCCATCCCCCGGAGGTAGACACCCGCGAGGCTGACCACATCGTTCACAATTTGCAGGATTATTGGCAATTTCGCTTCTGGTATGGCTAATTTTTTCCCTTGGCGTCCCGCTTCCAAAGACAACCATTTCCTATTTGGATAATCTTTATACATATGACAACCACTATTTTTTCCTCATAAACCAGGCACATTTTTTTATGCCGGTTCAACGATTTTCCAGCGTTTTTCTGGAGCCCGGCCATTTGGGAATGATAGGCTCGTTTTTCCTGTTTGCAAATCATTTCCAGGTAAGAAGACCTGCAGTGTTGATCATTCTTATCGCCACCTTGCTGTCTTTTTCACTGGCAGCTTACATTCTGCTGCTTTTTTCGCTGGCTTTTTTCCTGATCATTCATGCCAGGAAAGCTTTTGTCAGTTTGTTTGTGTTTATCGTACTGCTTTTCACAGCGGGCTATCTTTTTGCAAATGTTATTAATGACGGCAACAACATTATTAACACGCTGATAATAGAAAGACTGAAGGTTGAAAATGGCCAAATAGCCGGCTGGAATCGTTTTTCCGATGACTTTAATTATTATTTTGCTGAGTTTGTTAAAACCAACAAGGTGTTTTTTGGCATCGGGTCATTGGCTTTCTTGGAAATGGAATGGATTGCAGGAAATGCAGGTTATAAAGTGTATATTGTGCGGCACGGGCTGTTCGGAGTATTTCTCATTCTAATGTTCTACAGTATGTTTGTAGTCCACCGGACAACCAAAATGGGTGTCTCCCTGCTGTTGGTGTATATGTTTGCCTTTGTTCAACGTGCCTATCCTATGTGGGAGGTACAGTTGATCCTGTTTATTACAGCCGTCTCCTATTTTGTCGAAAAAGAAAAGCAGCAGGAGTTATTGAGATGAAGTAACTGGTCTGTTAAACCCTAAAGCTTCCTTTATGCTTGTCAGTATTATTACTGTAACATTAAACAGCGAAAAACACCTGAGGCAAACCATCCGGTCTGTTTGTAGTCAAACATATAAGCAGGTCGAATATATTATTATTGATGGCGGTTCAAGCGATAACACCTTATCTGTTATTAAACAACACGAACCCTTGTTTGCAGGAAGCATGAAATGGGTTTCCGAACCTGACAGGGGTATTTATGATGCCATGAATAAGGGAATTGCTTTGGCAAATGGCAAGATCATTGGCATTGTCAACAGTGATGATTTTTTGGATCCGCAGGCGATCGAAAACATTGTTTCTGCATATCATGCCAGCGGAGAAAAAGAAGCTGTTTATGTTGGTCCTATGGTTCGGGTAAACAAAGAAGGTTTGGTGCTTTACCATAAACCCTTTTTTAGTCAGAAGCGTTTTGAGTCAATCTTGCGGATTGCCCCTCCAATAAGCCATCCTGCGATGTTTGTCCCGGCAACTTTGTATAAAAAACACGGATCTTTTGACGCTTCTTTTGATGTGCTGGCAGATTACGAGTTCATGCTCAGGCTTTCTTTCAGGGAAGAACAATTTATTTTTCTGAATTCAGAAATCACCTATTTCCGTGAGGGGGGTGTGTCTGAACGAAATCTGATAAAACGAACCATAGAAAGCTACAGGGCACGAAAACCATATTTTAATGCTATTCAAAATGCAGGATTTACCTTGGTGTTTCTCCTGATCAGAATTAAAGGAATGTTCCTTTCAAGAGTAAGGGGCATTTGGGGCCTGCGCTGAATATCGTTTCAACCCCCAAAGGTTGTTGACTATGATAAATTATAAGAAAGCCATAAAGTTGTTGATATATCCGTACTGCCGTGTAATGGGCAGAAAATGGAGTGACACAGATATTATACGGGTTTCTCCCAAAGGCATACATGCATTTTTTGGGTACTACAATCTCAATCCTGTTTGTGCAAACAACCGTTTTCTTTTAATCCACAGCACAGCGTTTGGCAAGCGCATGCCCCGGCCCGGAGAACCTGCACAAATAGAAGTGATTGATTTGCATGACCAATACAAAAGCTATCCGGTTGCACAAACGTATGCCTGGAACTGGCAGCAGGGTGCAATGCTTCAGTGGTATCCTTTTTCAGGGCAAGACAGCGTCATTTTTAATGATGTGCAGGATGGCCGTCTAATCTCGCGGTTGTTAAATGTCAACAGCGGTAAATCAGAGGTTATTCCAAGGCCGGTATATGCCTTGAGCAGCACAAAAAAAACGGCACTTTCAATAAACTTTACCCGGCTTCACCATGTACGGCCCGGATATGGATATGTGGCGCTCTATAACCCGCAGGACATAAAAAGCATCCCCCACGATGACGGCGTATGGACGGTAAACATTGACACAAAACAAGATCATCTTTTGTTCAGCATTAAAGATCTAGTTGCCAGCATGCCGTCAGAAGAAACCAAAAAGTCAATTCATTGGGTGAATCACCTGGAGTTTAGTCCTTCGGGAAACCGCTTTGCTTTTCTGCATCGATGGTTTTCTGGCCACAGTATTCGAACCCGGCTTATGACCAGCGATCTGAAGTCCGGTATCAGATGCCTTTTGGATACAGGGCATGTCTCACATTATACATGGAAAAACAACAGGGATATTCTTGTCTGGGCAAATGACAACAGACACAAACAACAGTATTTGATTGTTACCGACAGTGATTCAGACACTAAGTTATCAGGATTTTGCCCGGGGCTTGTTGAGGAAGACGGGCATCCTTCGTATTCTCCCAACGGGAAATATGTGCTTACCGACACCTATCCTTCAACACTTTTTATGAAAAAACTGTTGCTGATTGACGCTTCAGCATGTTCGCTGCATAAGCTAGGTCAGTATTTTTCGCCGATTGATTTCCGTAAAGGATACAGAAACGACCTGCACCCAAGGTGGGTCAACGATCACCTTATCTGTTTTGACTCCACACACGAAGGCGAAAGGGCAGTGTATCTGAAACATGTTATCTTTGACACGCCCGATTCGCGCTTGCCTGAACAAAGCAAGCAATAAGTCATCTGGCTTGATAAGCAACAGGTCCCAATTAAAGCAACATGCATGTTGTCCGACAAATGATTTCGCAACCGGCTGTATCAGTGATTATGGCTGTATACAATGGTGCTGAATACGTTGAAGACGCCATAGAAAGTATTTTGGAACAAACCTGTTCTGATTTTGAGTTTATCATTATCAATGATGGCTCTACAGATCGAACACATGAAATAATCTGCAAGTATAATGACCCGCGGATCAGGCTGATCAATCAGGAAAACACCGGTTTGACCAGGGCATTAAATGTAGGGTTGTCTTTAGCACGGGGGCGCTATATAGCCAGAATAGACGCTGATGATATAAGCCTTCCTGAAAGGTTGGAAAAACAGGTCGCTTTGTTTGAAAAAAACAAGGATGTCGTGTTGCAGGGCAGCTTGTTTTGTCTGATCAATGTAAAAAACGGAAGGCTTTATTTTAAGCATTTGCCAAACACGGAAAGGAAGCTGAGGTTGTTTCTGGCACTAAGAGGAACGCCTTTCAGGCATAGTACGGTAATGTTCCGGAGGTCGGTCGTCGAAAAAGTTGGGGTATACAATGAAAAATATGTTACTGCACAAGATTATGAATACTGGATACGTATCGCAGCTCAGCACCGAATTGCTATGTTGCCGGAGTATTTATGTCTTGCCAGGGATAATATTGATGAAAGTATAGTAAGCAGCAGAAGCAGGCGAAATCAACTGGCGTTGCTGATCCGTTTAAAAAAGGAGGCTTTCAGAAACTTGCGCATATCCCGTATCTATATTATTCCCTCTTTTGCTTTTACCCTGGCAAGCATATTACCAAAAAACTTGTTTCGTTATGGTATTGTAGCGAAGATGTCATCCATAATTACCCGGATGGCAGGCAAATCTTCTTCTGAAACCCCTAAAAACAAAGAGGGAATTATTTGTCTGGCAGAAAGGCTAATAAAAAGCAAGGATATTTAACCCGGTGTGTTATGTCCCCAACAGTTACCATCATAACGGTTTGTCTGAACAGCGAAAAGCTGATAAGTAACGCCATATCTTCTGTATTTTCCCAAACACACAAAAAAATTGAATACATCATTGTAGATGGCGGTTCAACGGATAACACCCTTAATATTATCAGGAAGCATGAGCCGTTGTTTGGAGGCCGGTTAAAAATGATCAGTGAGCCTGATGACGGTTGCTACCATGCGCTTAACAAAGGGTTGGCCATGGCAACCGGAGATATTGTTGGCGTATTGCACTCCGACGACGTGTTTGCCTCGGCCAACACTATCGAGCATGTAGTTGCGGCCTTTTCATCTCTAGATTTGAACAAAACAAATCAATTGTCATGTGTTTATGGAGACCTGATCTATGTTAAAGCAAACGATCCCACACGCATTGTCAGGCATTGGAAAAGCAAGGATTTTTCAAGCGACCAATTAAAGAAGGGATGGATGCCACCCCATCCTACACTTTTCATGCATCGTTCAGTATATGAAAAGCACGGTTTCTTTGACCTCAATTTTTCCATAGCTGCAGACTATGAAATGATTTTGCGGGTTTTTAGCGACCCTTGTATTTGTATCCATTACTTGCCTGAAATAATAACCATTATGCGGACCGGAGGAATCAGCAACAAAAACATTTCACACCTGATAAAAAAATCACAAGAGGATTACCGGATCATGAAAAAGCACAATTACCCATATCCTTTGCAGACCCTTGTGCTGAAAAACTTTAGCAAGATTAAGCAGTTTGCTAATTATATTGTTTTCAAGTAACTTTGTATGTTTAACCATGAATCTTTTTTCAATGAAGCCGTTATCCAGATCCATTCCTCTTATCGTGTTTCTTTGTCTGTCTTACACTGTTTTTTCGCAGGTGCCGGCCTTAGGTGTTACGGATTTGCCATTAACCGGCATACAGATGGAGCAGGTTAAGCAGGAGCTTGAAAGACGAAACATTACTCAGGAAGAGCTCCTGGGTCGATTGCGCGAAAAAGGGGTGTTTCTTGAGCAAATCCCCCCCGATCAGCTGCCTGCCTATGAGCCAATAATTATGGATACCGTTCGTGAGCTGGAGGCAGAAAAAGAGAAGGATCATAAAACCCCGAACGGAGTTGTGCCTATGGTTGACTGGGATATGGACAGGCTTGTGCCTGAAGAAAAACCTGAAGAAAGGATTCCACCGTTAGAAAAAAAAGAGGAAAAACCATTGATATACGGGCACGAACCGTTTATCCGGCGCGACATCTCTGTATATCAAACAACTGATGGCGCCAGGGCTCCAGACAGCTACATCCTTGGTACAGGTGATCAGCTGAGAATAACAATTTTTGGTGACTCCCAAACAGACATGCTGTTGGAGATTAACCAGGAAGGCTATATTCAGCCTGATGAAACCCCGCAAATCTACTTGAAGGGGCTGACCATTGCAGAGGCCCGACCTTTGCTCCGTGAAAGGCTGTCACATTATTATGCTTTCCGGAGTGATCAGTTTGCGCTGACAATAAAGACAGTACGAACTGTAACTGTACATGTTTTTGGTGAAACTAATGAAAGAGGCAGTTTCAGTTTGTCTGCTTTAAATACAGCCGTTAACGCATTGGTAGCTGCTGGTGGCCCGACAGAAATTGGATCGGTCAGAAGCATTCGCCATATTAGGGGAACAGAACAACGAAAGTTTGATTTGTATGCCTTTTTACATGACCCTGCAGTAACTTTTGATTTTGACCTGCAGCATAACGATATCATTTATGTGCCGGTATCCAATAAAATTGTGGAGATCAGGGGTCCGGTAAAACGTCCAATGAAATACGAACTGACTGCCGGAGAAGATCTCCTTGACTTGATTGAATTCGCAGGTGGAATCAAGCATGACGCTTACCCGGGTTTTGTTCAGATCAAGCGTATTGAGGATGGGGAGATGCGAATCAGAGAGTGGGAGCTTGACGATATTCTATCGGGATTGATAAAAATTGATCTGCACGATGGCGACATCATCCATCTACGTGAGGTGGAAAGAGACCTGGAACGTTACGTTGAAATTATTGGTGCCGTTTTTTACGATGGGAAATACAATATTGAACAAAACCCTACGCTGAGTAACCTTATTGAAAGAGCACAACTCAGGCCCCAGGCCAAAACAGACCTCCTGTTTATTGAACGCACCGACCATGATGAAAGTGTGCACCTGTTACCTGTTGAATGGGATGATATTACTGCCCGGAACGACACAGTTTTCCTGCAAAACAAAGACAGGGTACATGTTTTTGACAAAGAACGTTACCGGAGTATTGCCACTATTTCTGTTGCTGGCGATGTACGTGAGCCTTTTGAGCAGGACTTCCGGTTTGATCAGCGTATCACTATTGCCAATGCCCTTGCTTTTGCGGGCGGTACTAAACCAACGGCTGCCGATCAAGCTTATATTTACAGGCGTGATCTCAGCAACCCTGATATTTTGGAACATATCCCGGTGAGCCTCGTACATGATTGGGATTTTCAGCTTCAGCCGGGCGACGAACTCAAAGTCTACGACAATCAAACCTACACAAACATTCCGCCTGTTTCGATACAGGGAGCTGTGAACCACCCTTTCAATACAAAATTTGACTCAAACATCACCATAACGGATCTGCTTCGCATGGCTGGAGGGGTTACTAAAACCGCTGAGCTTTCGCGAATAGACATTTTTCGTTTACAGCTCAGTCCAACATACGGCACCCGTTTTGACCGATTCAGCCTTGAAGTGGACTCTAATTTCATCATTCTGCCTGAGCACTCTGACTTCCAGCTGCATCCATATGATCAGGTAGTGGTTCGAAAAATTCCCATGTTTGATGCCGAACGAAGTGTGCAGATTAACGGTGAAATCTATTACCCGGGGGTCTATCTGCTTGAATCACGGCAAATCAGGCTTAGTGAGCTTATTGATGAAGCCGGAGGGCTAACTGTAAAGGCTGATCAGCGTAATGCTTCGCTTATCAGGTCTTTTGAAAACACCGGGATCGTAAGCATTGATCTGAAAAAAGCAATACAACATCCGGGTGAGGAACGGTATGACCCCGTACTGCTTTCTGGCGATATCATTACTATCCCGGAGTTTCATAACACCGTTACCATCCGGGTAAAGGCTACACGGCTGGGTGATCTGAAACAACAAAGCCTGCATCAGAAGCCAGGGTTGCCTGATGACCAAGAAGTATTGGTAAACCAACAGGACGAATACGTTACCTTTTTATACCAGGGGGCACGGTCAGCAAGGTGGTATATTGAAAACTTTGCCGGAGGTTTCGCGGATAACGCTGATAAACGGAGTGTGACTGTTACCATGCGTAATGGCCAGGTTATTGGAACAAAGCGACGTATGCTCTTGTTTAACAATTACCCGACAGTTAAACCAGGAAGCACTATTTCCCTCGTATTTGAACCACCACCGCCTGAACGAGAAGAGACCAGGGTCGACTGGGATAGATTCTATCAACAAGCAATGACTACAACAACTACTTTGCTTACAATCCTGGTATTAATTGACCGGCTTACGAATTGATTCAACCACTATTTTAATCTGCCCTGATGCAGAATCCCTCACCATGAAAAACAAACAAAAAAGCGAAGCCAATAAAAGCTACGAAGTCGATCTCTTACACGTATTGAGAGGTCTTTGGCTGTCACGTAAACTCATTGGCGTTGTTTTTGCCATTTTTGTTGGCACAGGTCTGCTTTATGCTGTTTTTACACCGTCTGAATACGAAGCAAAGGCGTCTTTACTGCCAGAAATGAGGCAACAACAGTCTGCCAGCGCAACTGCATTAATACGGCAGTTTGGAGTTGGTGGTTTGACCAGAGGGCTGCAGGCCGGCAACGACTTTGATGCCCTTCGGCCCGAACTGTATCCAAGGATCGTTGAAGCCACACCGTTTTTTTCCTTTTTACTCAATGAAAAGATCTATCTCCCTGAACAAGATACACTCATCACCGTTTACACTTACATAACTGAACACAAAGGAAGAAAAAAAATTTTTTCAACAATCCTGGATTACACCCTCAGGCTTCCTTCTACTCTCCGCCAGGATGATTATACCACCAATACTCAAATCGAAGAAGCACTGGCACATCACCCGTTTTTTCAAAAAGTAACAAAGCATTCAAAATCGCAACACCAGGCCATTGAAGGCATGCGAAACAGGATCCGGTCACATATCGATCTTTCTTCCTGGGTAATACATATTTCCGTTGAGTTTCCTGATCCAATTGTGGCGTCTCAAATCGCTCAGCTTGCCGTGGATTATTTACAAGATTATATTGTTGAATACTGGACAGAAAAGAGCGTTGATGACCTTAACTTTATAAAAGATCGCTATTTTGAAAAACAAAATGAGTTCCATGATGCCCAGCTAAGACTTGCCCGTCATCAGGATGCCAACAGGCATATTGTCTCTGCAACAGTCCGCGCAGAAGAACAACGTTTGCAGAACCAATACAATTTGGCGTTTAACCGTTATAACGAATTAGCCCAAAAACTGGAAGATGCCCGCATACAGGTTCAAAGAGAAACACCTGTTGTTAAACTGCTTGAGCCCGTTCAGATACCTGTTGAACGAAGCAAGCCAAAACGAATGCGAATAATGGTTATTTCTGCTATTTTTGGAGGTGTTGCAGGAGTGAGTGTAGTGTTTTTTTTACATTTCTTTAAAAAAGTTCACCAACGAGTTGTGAATCAGTAAGTTTTTAGCATTGTATCTTGTGCTGTTTCTTGTATTTCACGCAACCTCATTTTTCCTGTAAAGCTCACGAGACAAAGTCAGCACAGTCAACCTCCTTTTTGTCAATTCGCTTTCGGAGGTTTTTTCAATTTGGCCCTATCCACTCAGCTGCGTCAAGCACAATTAACTTTTTTTAACCTCTCTGGCTTGCGGCACATGAGCTTGTGGCAATGTATGATTTTTTTACACAGGTGTGGCAAGTGGTGTAATTGAACCTGCCAGACCTGCAAATATTCCAACCAATGGCATGTGAAGCAGAAACAAAGATGCTGAGGCACAATTGATTAATATTTTGCCTTTCGCGATTAATTTGCTAAGTTTGTGTTCTGTTCAACATTTTTCAGTTGTTCCGAAACTTTCTTTTTCCCTTACGGCAGTAACGAATTTGTAAATGAAATACCGCATTTACGAAAAAATGTTTCCTGCTTATAATAACTCAGGCAAAGCTCAATCACTATAGCGTGCAGGCTTGCATTCATTTAATCTTAATTCAAACCAAAATCTTTTACCGTTATGAAGAAGTCATTTACTTTAGTGCTCTTTTGTTTTTTCGCTTTTGCATTAACCAGCAGCGTTGGTGCATATGCCAGCGACAAAGAGTCTCCCGCATTTCAAAATCAAGAGTCAGCAAGAAATTCTTTCGGAGGTGGTTCGGGTACCGAGGCTGACCCATATTTAATTGCAACCCCCGATCATCTGGATAACATCAGACAATTTTTAGGCGATGACAACGAAGACCTGTATTTTCTCCAAACCAGCGATATAGATCTCGGTCAATCTCCATGGAACGATGGAGCTGGCTGGGTTCCGTTGGGTGACGCGGACTCCCCTTTTACCGCTCAATACGACGGGGATGGTCATGTGGTTATTGGATTGACAATTGATCGTGAAGCCACAGAAACACCCAATCAGGGGTTGTTTGGTTACACAGATGGTGCGGAGATAAAGAACCTCGGCGTGGTCAATGGCGACGTTAAAGGTGGTCTTTACACCGCGCTTCTGGTCGGTCAGGTGCATGACACTACCGTAGAGAACTGCTTCAGCACAGGTAGTGTTTTTGGCACCCTCAACAGTGCTGCTGGCCTTGTAGGAGGCACATTCGACCACTCCACCATCAATAACAGCTACAGCTCTGCCGATGTGGTGGCCGAAGGCGGTTTGAACAATAACTTTATTGGCGGACTCGTGGGCTTACACCACACATCCACCATAAACAACAGTTATAGTGATGGCACTGTTGACGCAAACATACGTGTTGGAGGACTGGTAGGGTGGAATTTCAGCAACTCAACCATATATCACAGTTACAGCACGGCTTATGTTACCGGCGCGGGGCAGCTTGGCGGCCTCGTTGGCAACAATGGCGGTGTTATCGTTAACAGCTACTGGAACGAAGATACAAGTGGTGACGGGGGTCAGTCGGCTGGTACTGGTCAGCATGGAGAGGCCCGCAACACTGAAGATATGACCTATCCTTACTCTGGCGACACCTTTGTTGACTGGGACTTTTCAGTTCTTTGGACAGAGGATGACCGGTACCTTATTAAGGAAGGGTATCCATTCCTTCGCTGGGAAGTTGCAAACATTGCAGTAATTTATGCAGAGCCGGACGAATTTTCCTTTATGCTTTTTGCCGAAGAGACGGACTCGGAAGAACTCACCATTGGCAATATTGGCGGTACTGATCTGGTATACGATATTCTTATCGAAGAAACCACTGAAACTGCAGATGCATCCGAATCATGGTTATCTGTTGACCCAACAAGCGGGGTTGTTCCGGGGGAATCAGAGGCCATAGTGTCTGTCATGGTCAGTTCTGAAGGGCTAACCTCTGGTGTCTATACTGCAAACCTGATAATAGAACACGAATACGGTGAAGACGAGATAATCGAAGTTACGCTGCAGGTTGTTGAGACTGAGATAAGCATTGACCCCACCTCTTTTGATTTTACCATATTTCCGGGTGATTTCGAAAGCGATGTGCTTTCGATAGAAAACATCGGCGACGTTGATTTTACTTTTTCTTTGGTTGTAGAAGACGAGTTCGGCGATGAGGTCGAGGATCCGTTTTGGCTTAGCGTTGACCCGGTTGGCGGTGTCATTCCCGCTGGAGATGATCTGGACATCGACGTTAATGTTGATGGAGAAGGACTCGCACCCGGTGAGTACATGGCAGAAATTGTTCTGGTCAATGGGGGGCAGTCAGAACGTATTCCTGTATCCCTTAATGTGGAGGTGCCTCCTCTGGCATCACCGGAAAACCTGCATGTCGACGAACTAACAGGACTTTTTACATGGGATGCTCCTACAATGGCCCGTTTGGAGCTGGAGGCTTACGATGTTTACCTGGATGGTGAATTTGTAGGCAGCACAGAGGAAGAGTCATGGACATACCAGTACCTTGTATATGAGCAGGAATATGAGGCGGGGGTTGTTGCGGTTTACAACTGGGGCGAATCAGACGAGATGGCTACCATTGATTTTACATATCTGAATGCCGATCAGTTTGCAGGCGGCTCAGGTACAGAGGAAGCTCCCTGGTTGATAGAAACGGCAGAAAATCTTGACAATGTGCGCAGCTATCTGGGCAATGATCATGGCGACAAACACTTCTTGCAAATCGCCGACATTGATTTGGGAGTGGCACCCTGGGACGAAGGAGAAGGATGGCTCCCTATCGGTGATGAAGATAACGCTTTTTATGGGTCCTATGATGGAGGCGGCTACGAAGTAACAGGTATGACCATAAACCGGCCGGAAAGTGACAAGCAAGGGTTGTTCGGGTTTTTGCGTAATGCACATGTCACTGACCTTGGAGTTACTGATGCAGATGTACTCGGTCAAACTTTTATTGGCGCACTGTCAGGACATATATTCCAGTCAAATGTTAGCTTATCCTACAGCACCGGCACAATTGAAGGCACAGGCAATGCGATTGGAGGACTTGTGGGAAGAAACAACCAAAGTGTTATTGAACACTCTTACAGTCATGCAAGTGCAGAAGGCAATGGTTCTGCAGGCGGTCTGGTTGGCTCAAGTAATTCAACAATAGAAAACAGCTATAGCACCGGCGATGTTACCGGTGAAGATTATGTGGGCGGACTGGTCGGAATAAGCACTGCAGAAGCCACCTATATATTCAACAGTTACAGCTCAAGCAATGTGACAGGCAACGATTATGTTGGAGGATTAGCGGGCAGTTTTGAATACGGAACACTGGAACAAAGCTACAGCACCGGAGATGTAGATGGTGGTGATTATGTGGGAGGCCTTGCAGGAGTAAATTTTTATGCCATCATTAAAAACACTTACAGCAGGTCCAGTGTCAGCGGAACCCGGGTTGGAGGACTTGTAGGAATGAATTTTGAAGGACAGGTTATTAACAGTTACAGTGCTGGCGCTCTTAATGGGTCACAGGTCCAGGGAGGTCTGATAATGTCCAGCAGTTTTGGTGTTGTTTACGATAGTTATTGGGACGTAGACTTAAGCGGCACAACAAGCTCTCCTGGTGGAGGAGAAGGCCGCACTACGGAAGAGATGACATACCCTTATGACGAAAACACGTATGTTGACTGGGACATCTACTTTATCTGGAAGGAAGACCATGACTATGTTAACGATGGGTATATGATACTGCGCGATGAAGAGCCTGAGCCATACACTATAACTATTCATGTTGTTGAAGATGCCGATGGCGACCCTCCCATAGAAAATGCTACCGTTGAGCTGACTGCGTTCGAAGACAAGACCACCGACGAAACAGGCATGGTGGAGTATACCCTGCCGGATGGCACGTATTATGGCAGCGTCAGTGCTCTGGGGTATGTAGGCAAACAGATCTCGTTTTCCGTAGATGGCTCAGATGATACGATCATGGTTCGCATGACCGACTTAATGGTTACGCCTTTTGGACTTGAAGTCGACACAGAAACTGTGTCACCCGGTGATGCTCTTTTCAGCTGGTATTATCCAATTGATGATTTCCGGTATGATGACGGCATTGTAGACAGTCAATTGGGTTCAGCTCAGGGCACATCGAACACATTATTAGGGGCTGTCCATCGTTATGAATCTGTCTTGCAAAAAATGTCCTGGTATCTGACAGACATGGGTGGCCCGCACAACACGGTCACAGTATGGGTTATCGGCCTCACTGAGGAAGGAGCCCCTGACCGGGATAACATTATTTATACCTCGTCAAATGTGCCAAACATTGATAATCGCTGGAACACGTATGAGTTCGGTGAGCCCCTGGAGTTGCCGGACGGGTTTTACCTTGCAGTAAGCTATAACGGTTTTCTTGGCCTTGCCACTGATGATGGCGAAGGAGAGCCCTGGGAGTTTATACCCGAGACGCATTATCTTGTAGGCGACATTACTGACCCCTCTGTACCGTTTGTTACATTGGAAGATCAAGGTTTTGAAGTAAACTTCCTTCTTCGCGGACATGGAGTTAAAATTTCTGAAATAGAATATAAGGACACTCGTGAACTTGCCAGTGAGCCAGGTGATATCGATGTGGAGCTGCTGCCGGTTGAAACCCCCATTGACGCAGGTTCTCCCCGTAATTCAGGCACCCGCACATTTGAAGGGTTCAATGTGTTTTTGAACAACGAAATGGTAGCCGAAAACATTTCCGAAATCAATTATCTGTTTGAAGACCTTGAAGGTGGAGAACACCTTGCAGGCGTTCAGTCAGTATACACGACCGGCACCTCAGAGATCGCAGAGATAGGTTTTTCAATTGCTCCTGAAACATTTACAGTTACTTTCGAAGTGGCAGATGAAGACGGCAATCCCATCGAAGATGCAATTGTGACTTTTGACGGTGAAACATATGTTGCCGGGCATTATGTGATAGAAGATGTTGAAGAAGGCACCTATAATTACATAGTTGAAAAAGCAGGATATTTCCCTGTAGAAGGCCAGGTGGATGTCGTTGAAGACAAAACCGTTGAGGTGGTTATGATCATTGATGAAACTTTTGCGAATGATGTTGATGTCCTGGAAGTGTTGATCTATCCCAACCCGGCCGTTACTCATTTTGACATTTCCTCTTCCGTGAATATTTTGGAAATTGAGTTGATTGATCTGCTGGGACAACGGGTATATCATGCGCCGGTCAATGCAGACAATTATCGCATGAATGTCTCGAGCCTTGAAAGAGGCCTATACATTGTGCGTGTTTATTCAGAGGAAGGCACACTCATTAGGCGGGTACAAATAATGCCCGATAATTAAAGATTACCATCAATCAGGTTATAAAAAGGGGGGGGCAAACATGATATTGTTTGCCCTCTTTTTACATCAGAAATTTTCGATTGGTTTAATCGTGGTGGTCATCAGGGCATCCATAAATAAACTGCTGAACAACCTCCTTTTT
>SL_3KL_010_SEDDRAFT_10003463_pt1 | contig 14307 bp, 13 predicted proteins | sample SodLakKL_010_SED_2_FD_10381 | JGI IMG/M metagenome (IMG submission 10381)
CGCGCCAATTTATTCACCGCCTTGTCCCGACAAGCTTGTCGGGATGGTTCGTTTTGCCCCGCAGGGATCCCGATGGGGGATCAAGCCAAAATGAACAACAATTGCCTTAACGTATTAAAACCTTGTGCTACAATAAAATTCTTTAATAATCTGTATTACCTGGATAATCTCTAAGGGTTGGGGAGGGGTCTGACGAAGTATCCGTTTGTGCCATTATCCAATCAAATTACGCCTGCCCCGCTAAATATGCGTACTCGACAATTTTTTAGTATATTAATTAGACATTGACATCTAATTAATTACATAAAAACTACGCTGATTATGACCACGCCAAGACCTCTTACACGCCGCGAATTTATGAAGCTGTCGGCAGCCGCTGCCGCAGGCATCGCAGTTTTGCCTGGTTGCAATTTTGACAGAACCACGTTCCCCGAACCGATGAAACGCCGGTTTGGCCGCACAAATTTTGATGTGACGACATTTGGCCTGGGAGGGCAATCATCCATCCAGTGGACACCGGAAGATGTAAACCCGGTGGATATAATCCTGAAATCATTCGACCTGAAAGTAAACTACTTCGACACATCGAATGTGTACGGCCCAAGCCAGGAAAATTTCGGAAAAGCTTTTGAAAAACTGAACCTGATTCCCGGCCGCAGCAACTACGACGAAAATCTTCGTGAGTCGATTTTCCTCACTACAAAGTCGATGATCCGCTGGGCAAAAGGCGGATATCCGGAAATGGACAATGTTCGTAACAGCACCAACGCCGATCACGGAGAAGGGGCCGTGGCCGACCTGAAACGGTCGCTTTCACAAATGTTTGGAGACGGCCGCGGATATTATCCCGAAGGCTCTTATGTTGATATGATCATGATCCACAATCTCACCTCATTCGAGGAAATTGATGTTGTTTACAAAGGCCTTGAGGGAGAATTCGACCCGAACGGAAACTTTGGCGCTCTGATTGCACTGCGCGATTTCCGCGACGGCACCAATATCACCGGCCTCAACCCTGATCACGAAAAACTGGTGCGGCATCTCGGTTTTTCCGGCCACTATTCGGCGCCGGCCATGATGGAGATGATTCAGCGGGATCAGTGGGACCTGCTTGATGGAATGCTTGTGGCCATCAACGTAAACGACCGCCGATACCTGAACATGCAGTATAACGTCATCCCGGTAGCGCAGGAGAAGGATATCGGGGTTGTGGGGATGAAAGTATTTTCCGATGGCGCCATGTACGGAAAGCATGCCGGATGGAGCAACCAGCCCGAACATGTGATACGCACGGTGGGTGATGAATCCATTCCGAGCAAACCGCTGATTGAATACGCACTGACCACCCGCGGCCTGGATACGCTGATCATCGGCATCGGCCACATTGATGAGGATCCGCTGAGGTGCCAGCTTGTGCAGAATTTCTATGCCTGCCAGATTGAAGAAGATGCACTATCTGAGCCGGAGCGCCGCGAGCTGGAACAGCTCGGTATGCATGCATACGACGGAAAATCCAACTATTTCCAGATGGCTGACGAAGGCCTGACGCCGCCGAGAAATCCCAGGATTTCTGTGGATGACCGGATCCGGATTTCATGGGATACCTCCTATGCGGGTGATGAACCTATCACACATTACGAAGTTCTGAAAGACGGCAGGGTAGTGGAAGAAATTCCCCATAAGCCCCAGGTATCGCTCGAGCGGCCGTTCGAGTGCCGCATTACGGAGCCGGGTGATGAGTTCCAAATCGTTGCCGTGGATGCTGCCGGAAGGCGGGCCGAATCAGATATTCTGGCCGTCTGATTGATGAATTAAACACTTTTTTTATAATCCGTTAGTCAAATATGGCACCGGCTTCTGCTTGTGCCATATTTTTTTGGAAAGAAATCCCGATGAAGACTTCGAATTTTCCCAATTCTATCCTGGATGTTTGAACCGATTTGATTAATAATATTCACCTGTTTTGTGTGCGTCGTCGACGCTACAAATTTGGATTTAATAATATCAATAATTTAGTAGAATTCATTTTTAAATTTGGGTCATGCAATCTGATTTATGATGAATACTTTACAGAAGAGATTGAAAACCATTATTGAACTAATACCTGTACGGGCTTACCCCGTTAGAGCATTTTTCCTCTAACGGGGTTTACCCTGAAGTCTTTCCCGGCAACCCCTCGAATGTGATATCGTGCTTTGACAGGCTTAATGCCTCGGGGTCTTTTCTTGTTGTTCTGATCTCCCCCGGGTTGCGCTCCATCATTCTTGCTTCGCAATTCTGATAGCCGCTTCACCCGGGGTTATAAGACCGGCCATCCCTGCCGGGATTTTTACACTGCATGTACTAAAACAAATTGTCCTTTAATTTGAGCAAACCATCCAAATAATTGAGGTTTCTTCTCGTGCCGGCATAAGCCAACCCAAATCTGCGAATTCGCTGTGTAAGTCACCAATGAGAGTAACATCAAGCTCCGATAGGAGCGGCCGATTTTATGGCAAAGCCATCCCTTTTCGGGGTAACCCCGGACAAGTTAGGGATGAAAACGCCTCTGCGTTTGAACCCGAACGCAGTCCGGGGGATAGAAAGCTCCCAAAAAAATCCCAAAGCAAGAAATGAAAAAAAGGCAACAAATAGCATCGAAGGGATTGGGTATGGTATACTTTAAGAAGAAACCCCAAAGCTGTTTTCCGGATCAGAGAACTATCGAATTTGGGTCATGCAATGAACAAAACAGGAATAATATTCAATGTTGCATGTAATTTATTCTCGCAGAAGAACACAGAGTAAATCGCAGATTTACGCTGAGTAACCTTCCTTTTTCTAAATTTTTTAATTTGAGCTCACTTTAGATCAATTAGTATCAGTAACTTTTCAGTGATATATTTATGGCATGAAAAAAGTTCTTCAAAAAAACATAATCAATATCACATCTGAGTATCGCGACGGGTTGAAAGAAATTTTTCAGGACGATCTTGATTCGGTGATCATTTATGGGTCTCAGGCTCGTGGTGAATCTACGGATGAATCGGATATTGATATACTTTGTGTTATGAAAAAACCATTCAACTATGGGGAGTTAATACTGAAAACAGCAAAAATTTCTGCTGATATTAGCCTGAAGCACGATGTTGTAATTTCTACAGCATTTGTTACGGTAGATGAGTTTCGCACCAAAAATACTCCATTCCTGAAAAATGTACGCAAGGAGGCACAAGTTGTATGAGCGAAATATAGAGTTTCCGACTTCGTTCCGACCAGAATGCGGTCGAAACTGCGCTCAAACTGACGGGGCCTATGATTTTAGATATAACTAATGTTATTTCAGTAGCAGAAAAATTTCTTAACCATCATAAATGAAATCTCGTCTCACCCTGTCCGGAATATCGATTGAGGTTACCCGCAAAAGAATCAAAAACCTGTACCTGCGTGTGTATCCGTCTGAAGGCCGTGTGGCGCTGAACTGCCCGTGGCACACAAGCCCCGGAAAAGTGAGAAAATTTGCAGAAGAGCGGCTGCCGTGGATCAAAAAGCATTTACAAAACGGGGCTGTCCGCAAAGGAAAACAGGAGCCGGCTTATGTAACCGGCGAGAAGCACCCGGTTTGGGGAGAAATGAGAGAGCTGAAAATAATTCGCTCCAAAAAGCCGCAATCGGTTTTTTTAAACGGGGCCGGAGTGATTGTGATGCTTGTAAAAAACGGCGCCACAGCCGCCCGCCGAAAGAAACTTATGCAGGAGTGGCACAGGGCGCAGTTGAAGCAAGAAATCCCGAAGCTCATTAAAAAATGGGAGCCGGTGATGAATGTGTCCGTAAATGAATTCGGTGTGAAAAAAATGAAAACCCGCTGGGGAACCTGCAACATCCGCGACCGGCGAATCTGGCTGAATCTTGAACTTGCCAAAAAAGACCCCGGCTGCCTCGAATTCATCGTAGTGCATGAAATGGCCCACCTTCTTGAAAAACATCACTCCCCGCGCTTCTACCGGCTGATGGACAAATTTTTACCGGACTGGAGGGAGAGGGAATGGTTATTGAATGGTGGGGTGTGAAATAGAGGATATTCTGATTTTTTGGCTGTGCTTATAATAAGAAAAATATGGCAAGAGCCTGAACTCTGTCATCTGTTACTGAAATGTTCAATAAATTTTTTGATGAACAATGTTATTGAACATATGAGGTGAAAATCGTTCTATTGTTTGGGTAAAAGCCAAAATTGTGGTTTTTATTGAAATGGATTAAGTTCATCAAGAATATGTTAGGCATCCTTAACACATTGTAAAGTGATAAGAAAAGACAAAAAAGTTATAACTAATTTAGAAGATTGGGAAAAGTATGGTGGTCCCAAAAATAGTACTCATTGGAAAGATGGTAGAAGTGCTAAAGAAGTAGCAAAAGCCTGGATTGAATCATTTCCTGAATTACCTGTTGAGGTAATACAAACACTTAATACTAACTCTGACATTGGGAAAATTGAAAGTTGGCACGCTGAACCCGAGGCTCGTTTAAAATTCGATACTTTTCGTGGTGAACCACCAAATCTTGATTTATTTGTTGTAGCTAATGATTCTGAGGGTTTTCTCGTAATGGGAATCGAAGCAAAAGCTGACGAACCATTTTCTACTATTCTCAGCGATGCCTATCGTGATGCCCTATCACGGTTGAAGAAAAACCCAAACTCAAAAGGCGTTATTAGACTTGAGAATTTGTTAAATAGTTTGTTTGGAGCCAATCTCGCATCACTATGCGAATTTGGGAAATTACGTTATCAACTATTAACAGCAACTGCAGGATTATTAAATGCAGCAAAAAAGGAAGGTGCTACTCGCGCTCTACTTCTTATCCATGAGTTTCGAACAAATCAAACAACTGATAAGTTGCATTCCTTAAATCAAATGGATCTAAATGACTTCGTTCGCGTTTTTTCAAAAGGAAAATATGATTCAGTTAATAAAAATTGTGTTATTGGCCCAATAGTGCATTGCAGTGAATTTACTAATAATGAGGAGATTCAGTTTTACATTGGTAAAGCAACTCGAGAATTACGTAGTCCGGGTGCCTAACATATGTGTTTCCTGCTGACCTGTTCAGATTTTTAGCTCGACTTTTGAGTTGGTCGCCAGGCAGCAGAAACACCAGACCGTTATAGTTTTTCTTAAATGACACTAAAAATTGATCATTACTATGAATTTTGAAACACTTCCAATACTAATTGCTGCATTTGCTTTAGTAGTTTCAATTATCAGCTTATTGTACCTAAGAAAGCAGATTATTCTATTAAAAAAAGAAATTCATGACCAACATGACTGGAATAGAAGAGATACAAGTATAAAGTATTCTGGACTTTATCACCCCAAAGTAAAAGAAAGTAGAATTGCTCTAGACGAACACTTTGATATATTTACTCGACCTGATTCAATTTCGTATGAAGAGATTAAACGCGAACTTGATAAAAATAAAAAATTGAGATCAGATCTTAATTTCTTGTTAACATACTACGAGAATATTGCTATTTCATGCTTGCATAATGTGGCAGACGAAAAAATTATAAGAGATATGATGAGGGGCTCATACATAAGTTTTAAAAATAAAATTTATAACTACATAATGCGTAGACGAAAAATTACAGGTAACGACAAACTATGGGAAAATTTTATCTCATTAGCAAACAAATGGGAGAACGAGGAAAATGATAAAACAGGACATAATAAGCTGGGAATATGAACTTTGTAGATTTTGAAACTCGTTTTTGGAAATTGATTAAAGAAGCTAATATTGATGATCATATTAACCCAATAAATTTGAATGAGGAAAAAAACACATTTATAAGCAAGTACAATAAAGAAATAAGATACAATCCGACATTCGAGTATAAATCAATTAACTTCGAATCTCTTCTCAATAAGATATCTACTTTAAATAATGAGCTTAATAAATACCATAGCCCATATTTAAAATATTATTCAGAATTATTAAATAACTATAAGATATTTGTTGAAAATTTTAATATAAGAGACAATAATTTTATCCATTGGCTGTCTTCAAAATATGGAAAACCAAATAATCAATTGTTTTCATATTCACAGAAATATCTTGATAATATAAATCAAAGCATTATCAATCAAGATAATTACATTGGTTTTGATGAAGCTAAAAAGTATATGCAGTCTTCATTGGTAGAATCAGGATTTCGGAATTGGGAGATATCAAAAGAAACCATGTCAGCTAAAATAAAAGTGAATCCTCATAATCAAATGATATCTTTTAATTCAGATTCAGTTTTTTCATTAAGAGAACTTCAAAGGCTAGTTCATCATGAAATTGAAACTCATGTCTTAAGGTTTGAAAATGGATCGAAACAAAATTCAAATATTTTTAAATATGGTTTCCCAGACTATTTAGAAACAGAAGAGGGATTAGCAGTGTTGGCTGAAGAAAAAAACAATATGTTAGATGAGGATGTTTTAGCTAAATATTGTGTACGGGTAACCACTTCTTATTTAGCTTATGACTTTGATTTTTTTGACCTTGTTAAATATGCTAATCAATATTTTGATCTAGAAAATTCTTTTTCAATTGTAGCCAGAATAAAGAGAGGGCTTAAAGATACTTCTGCAAAAGGAGGATTTACAAAAGACCAAATTTATCTAAAGGGTTTTAAAAAATTACAAAAGCTAGACAATATATCTATAAGTAAACTTTACATAGGTAAGATTGGATATAAAAACATAGATGAGATAAAGGAATTTGATATTAATTATGATATAAAATTACCACTTTGGCTAGAGAAAACTATAACCAGCAATTACTGCTGACGGGTTTGCATTGATTGCTCGAACTTTGGGATGTTCACCCCGCAGCAGAATTGCCAAACTGTTAATGGCAAAAATTTCAGTGCTAAAGGCATCCTTAGAAAGTACTCAGTTCTTTTCCAGTTAATGCTTAAAGAAAAAGATTTATTAATGACTATCAAAAAAATTTTAATTCGAAATTTTAAGTGTTTTAAGGATGATTTTGAGCTTGATTTTAAAAATGGGCTAAATATTATAGTTGGTGACAATGAATCTGGCAAGTCAACAATTTTACAAGCTATACATTTGGCTCTTTCTGGATGGATAAATGGGAGGCATCTTTATAACGAATTAAGCCAGTATCTTTTTAATTACAGATCAGTTGAAGAATATCTAAACGGTATAAAAAATGGCACTGTAACTGAACCACCTAATATTCTTATTGAAATTTATTTTGATTCAGATGAATCACCATTGTTAAAGGGTAATGGTAATAGTAAACAAGTTGAGGCAACCGGCATAGCTCTAAAAATAGAGTTTGATGAAAAATATCAGGAAGAGTACGAGATTTTAGTAAAAAATGGCGACATCAAATCTTTGCCAATTGAATATTATAATTTTTATTGGGAATCATTTGCTAGAGACGAACACATTACCCCAAGATCAATTCCATTAAAATCTTCTCTCATTGATACTTCAAATACTTACAGAGGGTACAACGCTCAAATAAATAGACTTGTAAAAGATCTTTTAGAAACAGATGAAATTGTTGATATCTCCCAAGCACATAGAAGTATGAAAGATCATTTTGCCGAAGATAATTCTGTCAAAAACATTAATAAAAAGATTCAAGAAAACATAGACTTATCGAACAAAGAATTTGAACTTGCAGTTGAACTATCGTCCAAAAGTGCTTGGACAGATTCATTAATCACACATTTAGATAAAATTCCTTTTAATCATGTTGGAAGTGGTGAACAGTGCATTGTTAAAACCAAGCTGGCATTAAGTTTTGGAAGATCCGCAGAAGCAAATACAATTTTAATCGAAGAACCAGAGAATCATCTCTCACATTCAAAATTAAATTGGCTTTTAAATGATATAAAAACAGGTAGCTCAGGAAAACAGATAATTATTAATACACACAGCAGTTTTGTAGCGAATAAATTGGGATTGGATAGCTTAATTCTTTTAAATGATTTAAAAACTACCAAATTTGAAGATTTAACTACTTCTACAAAGCAATTTTTCGAAAAGCTTTCAGGCTATGATACTTTAAGACTAATTTTATGTAAAAAAGTAATATTGGTTGAAGGAGATTCAGATGAATTAATTGTACAAAGAGCTTATATGGATGAACATGACAAACTACCGATAGAAGAGGGTGTAGATATAATATCGGTAGGAACATCATTTTTAAGGTTTCTGGAAATTGCCGCTAAAATCAACAAGCCAACAGTAGTAATTACAGATAATGATGGTGACATAGAGGCGATTAAATCAAAATACTCCGACTACTTAATTGAAGATAAGTATCCATATATTTCCATTTCATATGATTCTGAAATAGACACTGGAGATCTAGTTATTTCAGGAGTGAATTTTAACTATAATACTCTGGAGCCTAAAATAGTAAAAGCAAATGGTCTTGAAACCATGAATAAAGTTCTTGAAACGGATTATCAAGGAATCGATGAGATGCATAAGTACATGAGGAATAATAAAACTGAATGTGCGCTAAAAATATTTGGATCTGAGCACAAGATAAATTTCCCAGAATACATCAAAAGTGTAATTGCATAACACAATAATCATTATGAATAAACTGATTATTGCTGCTGCCGGGGCGGGAAAAACAACCTATTTGGTTGAAAAAGCAAAAGATTTTAATAGTGGTTCTATATTAATTACAACATACACACAGGCAAACGAACAAGAGATCAGAAAAAAGTTTTTCAGGAAGCATGGATGTATTCCTCAAAATGTAACAATTCAAACATGGTTTTCTTTTTTAATTCAGCATGGAATAAAGCCTTATCAAGCTTCATTATTTGATAGAAAGGTCCGCGGACTAATGCTTGTAAATAAACAGTCGGGATTTTGGTTTAAGAATAAAAAAGGATTCCCGGTTTATTACGGAGAAAAAAAACATTTTGATAAGCATTATTTTACAAAGGGTGGAAAAGTTTACTCGGATAAACTCTCAAAGCTTGTTCAGAGAATAAATACTAAAACAAAAGGAAAAGTAATAAACAGAATATCTGATATTTATACTCATATATATATTGATGAAGCTCAGGACTTAGCCGGTTATGATTTGGAAATAATTCGTGAATTTGCCCGAAGTCCATCCACTTTGATGATGGTGTGTGACCCAAGACAAGTGACCTATTTAACACATCTGGAAAGGAAATTTAAAAAGTACAGAAATGGTCTTCTTGATCAATTTATTCTAAATGAATGTAGTGGTATTCAATTTGATATTGATTACGAGTCATTAAGTGGCAGTTATAGATGTAATGAAGAGATATGTAAGATTTCGAATCTTCTCTACCCAAACCTTCCCAAAAAATCATCTCTAAATGAAGATAATACGGGACATGATGGCATATTTGTATTGGAAAAAGATAAACTTGATGACTATTTAGATAGATATAAACCAGTGCAGTTAAGATGGGATTCAAGAAATTCTGATGTCAATTTAAGTCATCCTGTATATAATTTTGGAGCCTCAAAAGGGCTTGGTTTTAAAAGAGTTGTAATTTTTCCAACAAAAGATATGTTAAATTGGTTAAATGACTACAATCATGAACTTAGTGACCAAGCAAGGTCAAAATTCTATGTAGCTTTAACGAGAGCCCGCTATAGCGCAGCCATTTTGGTAGATAATATTCATGACATTACGAATGATGATATCCAAGCAGACAATGGTCAACACCAATAAAACTCAATTTTTTCAATTATGAATGAAGAACAGCAATCAATTTGGGATTATTTAAATGAAAATGCGATAGGATATGAAAACCGTTGTTCCTCATCCCAAATCCGTGATGACCTTGGTCTTGAAAGCGGTGGAGTGACCAATGAACATGTTCGAGATTTAATTCGAGATATGATATTGAATCATAATTGTTGTATTGGAAGTGAAATGTGGGCATCAGGTTATTGGATAATTCAATCGGAAGATGAACTGAACCGTGCATGTGAAAGTCTTGAGAATCGTGCCAATTCAATTCGACAAAGAGCAAATGCATTGCGTGTAAGTTGGGAGCAAGAAAATCCTCAATGAATTTGTAGACAATAAGTATCATTCCTATATTGTGATATGATTGAAAAAACCACACATAAAATCCATTTCAGTAACGCCGATGATCTGTCAAAAGTGGAGGATAATTCTGTTTCACTGGTGGTAACATCTCCTCCTTATCCTATGATCGAAATGTGGGATGAAAGTTTTTCAAGACAAAACAAGGATATTTCAAAAGCATTAGAGAAAGGCAGGCCTGAACATGCTTTTGAGTTAATGCACAAAATTTTGGACGAGATCTGGCAAGAGTGTTCCCGGGTTTTATGTGACGGTGGTGTAGCCTGTATCAATATCGGGGATGCAACCCGCACGATTGATTCCAAAAGGGACGGGAAGAAATTCCAGCTTTTTTCAAATCACGCCCGGATTATCTCCTCTTTTGTTGATCTGGGTTTTTCCAATCTCCCGAATATCATCTGGCGCAAACAGACGAATGCACCAAACAAATTTATGGGTTCGGGTATGTATCCGCCAGGTGCATATGTAACGCTTGAGCATGAATTTATTTTGGTGTTTCGAAAGGGAAATAAGCGAGAGTTTTCAGCTAAAGAAAAACAAAATCGAAGAGAAAGTGCCTACTTTTGGGAAGAGCGAAATAACTGGTTTTCAGATTTGTGGGAATTGAAAGGGACAACTCAGGTGCTGTCTGAAAACGGTGCGAGAGACCGAAGTGGAGCCTTTCCGTTTGAAGTTCCTTATCGGCTTATCAACATGTTTTCTGTAAAAGGTGACACGGTGCTTGATCCCTTTATCGGAACCGGTACTACTTCGCTTGCGGCCATTGCATCAGGCCGGAATAGTATTGGTTATGAATTGGAATCTGAATTTTCTTCTACTATTGAACAAACTTTGTTATTAGAATCAAATCTGGAATTGATCAATAACACTATTCGCAAACGTATTCTCAATCATAAAGAATTCATCAATCAACGAATTGAAGAAAAAGGCATTGAAAGCGTAAAACATTATAACGAATGGTTTGATTTTCCTGTCATGACAAGACAAGAAAAAGATCTAACACTCCAATTCGTTGAGAATATTCAAAAAACAGATGATAACCTTTTCGGTGCCTCTTATGTTCAGGAAGCCCTGCTGGATTATCAGGGTTCTCATTCTCTTTTCTCTCAAGTGTAGGTTAAAAATCGAATTCAATCGTAATACCGCCCTTCTTCTTTTCATAGTAGATTATCTGAACGGTAATGTCTTCTGCGAGGCTTGCTTTTGATCTGTAAGTGTGTGGCTTAATGCTCACGGGAATGTATCCGATATACCCGTCAATTCCCCGGCTTTCCTCCTCTTTGGTTGCAAGCCGATAGTCCATTTCTTTGATATCAGCTACTTTCTTCAAAATAGCCTCCTGAAAGCGAAGGCCGATAAATGTTTTATACAAAACTAAATCTTTGACCCAGGTTTCGATCATCTCACGGTCGATTTTCTGGATTGCATCTTTGAGTTTATCAACCATGTCCTCCACTTTATCACTGGCTTTTTCTCTTGCATCGGGATGTCTTTCCTCATACCACTCAATCCATTCTTCTACTTTTCTGCCATCAAATTCCTGAATCAAATCGCTCATTTGTCCCACTACTTTAGGTCTTGTACCCTGAGAATTTTGATTCGCCAAGTTTAGGATTTGGGTCGTGTATTTGGGGTATTCCGGTACTTCGCCTACTACAATGTCCTGAATCTCGTCATATTTTATTTTGACCTTTGTACTCATAAATCCTCAAATAATTCACTTAATGAAATTTCGAAAGCCTTCGCTATTTTTTCGAGATTAACAATGGACACATTTCTTTTACCCTGTTCTATACCAGCGATATAGGTTCTGTCTAAGCCACACAGATTTGCAAACTGCTCCTGGCTTAAATCTCGCTGGTTTCTCAGCTTCCGAATTTTTTTTCCTATTTTACTTTTAATATCCATCGTCTGAGGATAGCACTATTGTAGCCGATAAATCAACGGACTATGAGTCACACTTGCCGAAAATAAGCTCTTCAACGCATACATGGCCGCTCATTGCTTTTTGTCAGGTTCTTTATAGTTGCGGCCTTTCAAAAAGTGAGTTGGCCCGTCAGGCCTTAAAGCGTCAGCTATCTGCCAATTAAGTCATTTCAACAACTGCTTAAAGAGCTATTATCCCATGGAGAAGCGCAAAAGTGGTTGATTGATGACTTTGTGTTTCGTGAAGTGTCATGAATAATTTGCGGACACTAAAGTACCGGTCAGTGTATTTACAGCAAGGGGATTATGCGCAGATTGACTTGAAGTGATACTTGCCGATCATTAGATGATGACCGGCGAATATACACTAAATGAATTTTCAGCGAGTGAAGCAGAACCGCAGTGATCGATTCCGCGAGGAGAGTATGAATAATATCTCAGTCTTTACCCATCCAATCAGTATGGAAGAATTTACCCTGCGGCTGATCGATTCGTTCGTAGGTATGAGCGCCGAAAAAGTCTCGTTGTGCCTGGATCAGGTTGGCGGGCAGGCGCTTGGTCTGCAGAGAATCATACTGGCTCAGGGCGGCCATCATATTTGGAACGGGGAGCCGGTGATTTACCGCTGCGGCCACAACAAACCGCCAGTTTTCCTGAAGTTCTTTAACTTTTCCTGCATAATCCCGGTTCAATAAAAGATGTTCCAATTTCGGCTGATCGCTGTAAGCGGTGTGAATCAATTTCAGCAGTTCAGAACGGATAATGCAGCCTCCCTGCCAGATTTTTGCAACGGAAGCGAGATCAATTTTCCAGCCGAATTCGTCTGAGGCACTTTGTATCACATGAAAGCCCTCTGCATAGGATACCATCCTCGAAGCAAGGAGGGCATCACCAAGCCATTCCAGAAGATCGGACTTCTCGTCATATGCAATTATCGATGAGCCTGGATTGCCTGCCGATATCTTATCCCGGAGATCGGTCAACGAGGAGGTAAATCTCGCAAAAACCGCCTGAGAGATGGACGGCAGGGGAACTCCAAGTTCCAGGGCGGTCACACTGGTCCATTTTCCGGTGCCTTTTTGTCCGGCACTGTCCAGGATTTTATCTACAAGCGGCTGGCCGTCATCATCTTTTTTTGTCAGAATTTGTGATGTGATTTCGATCAGGTAGCTGCTCAGATCTCCATCGCTCCAGCGGGCGAACTGACCGGCCATCTTTTCCGCACCCATCTGAAGGCCGTTTTTCATGAAATGGTACGATTCTGCAATGAGCTGCATGTCGGCATATTCAATTCCGTTGTGGACCATTTTAACGAAATGTCCGGCGCCGCCTTCTCCGATCCAGGCACAGCAGGGGGATCCGTCGAATGCCCTGGCCGCAGCCGGTTCAAAAATGGGTTTGATATGTTCCCAGGCTGATTCATTACCACCGGGCATCAGTGAGGGGCCGTAACGCGCGCCTTCTTCTCCTCCGGAAACGCCCATTCCCACAAACAGGATTTTTTTTGATTTCAGGAATTCGACTCGGCGGCTGGTGTCTTTAAAGTTGGAGTTGCCTCCGTCTGTGATGATATCCCCGGAATCGAGATAGGGGAGAAGTTCATCGATTACCATATCCACCGGTTTGCCGGCTTTTACCATGATGAGAATTTTGCGGGGCGTTTCCAGTGATTCGGTAAAAGATTGGACGGACCCGGCTCCATAGAAGTTTTTTCCTGCACCGTCACCTGCAAGAAATTCTTCTGTGATGTTCTCTTCTCCTGATGTTTTGCGGTTAAAAACGGATACTCTGTTTCCTTTTTCTTCGAGGTTCAGGGCAAGGTTTCGTCCCATCACACCGAGGCCGTAAACGCCAATTTTGCTTTCACTCATAAATCTTCAAATCGTTGCATTTCAGTTTCAAGCAATAGCTACCGAAACAACCACAAATAAGCAAGCCCGATTCAGAAAAGTTTTAAATGCCACGGAAGCAAGGAGGCTACAGAGGCTGTAAATCATAAGCGTACCACCTTGTCCTCTGCCTGCCCCGATACAATAGATACATGTATGGCGCAAACGTCTCGTTTGTGCCCATCATAAAGATGAAATTGTAAAAACCGATAAGTCTTTAACCAATATAGATTTATAATGCCACGGAAACACGGAGGGTCACAGAGATTTTTGTTAACTAACTGAAGTTACGCATGGATTGTATTAAATTTTAGCCCAAAAAGCCCCTTATTGTGGAAAACTTGCTGGATTTATACACCGACTATCTGTTAACGACTCC
>SL_3KL_010_SEDDRAFT_10003464_pt1 | contig 14305 bp, 14 predicted proteins | sample SodLakKL_010_SED_2_FD_10381 | JGI IMG/M metagenome (IMG submission 10381)
AAGCTGCACGCTCAAAATCCCTTTGATCGCTGCTTTGATTGCAGCCTGCGAGTAAAAGCGGCAGAATCAAAAAACCGCCTAAAAGCGCAAATAGTGATGATATTCTGTTAAGATAAATGCTCTGCATCAATAAATTGTTTGCAGTTCTGAATCCAATAAGTTCACAATAACCTTAAAATTAAATGGTATTTTGGTAACTCAATTAGAAAATATTTGATCATATGATACAAGTTTACGGCATCAAAAACTGCAACAAAGTAAGGGACACATTTGCATGGCTAAAAGAAAATGACGTGGAGTATGAATTTATTGATTTGAAAAAGGAACCCCTGACAAGAGATGAGCTACAAGGATTCGTAGACAGGCTTGGACTGGACGTACTATTGAATAAACGCGGAATGAAGTGGAGGCAGCTTGGTCTAAAAGAAAAAGATCTTACAGAGAGCGATCTTTTTGATCAGCTTCTTGAGCATCAAACCATGATAAAAAGGCCTGTGCTCGTAAATGAACAAGCCGTACTTGTAGGATATGATGAAGACGCATTTGAGGCTTTTACTGATACTGAATAGAACACTGAAGGCTGCCCTTCTTTTTTTGGTAATGGCGGCGCCCGCCGAGGCACAATCCATGTTTACCTACGAACGTGATGGGCCGCCTACAATGCAGATGCTTATCGATGCCCGTGAAGTGTTTGAATACGAGGTACGATATGGATTTCTCACGCTGGGCTGGGTAGATGTGGAACTGATGCCCGATACAACCTGGAACGGGGAGAAAGCATATCATCTTCGTACCCGAATCCGTTCAAATCGGCGTGTTCCATTTGTGGGAACTCGAATCGTAAACTATGAAACCATTTTCAGTTTCAATCAGGATTGGCCTTACAGCCATGTTTTTTGGCGGGACGATATTCACGATGAGGAATACGACCGGGTACGGATTCTTTTCGATCGCGAAGATGGAAAAGTTCATTTCTATGAAAGCGGTGAACCGACCGATACGCTCGACATTACAGAGCCGGCAAGTGGGGGTGACCTTGTTTTCTTCTATTCGCGCTTGTTTGCAGGTAAAGAAGAAATGTATGAAAAGCCGGCATTTATTGAGGGGGAAAAAGGTTGGGTTCGTGCAAGCAGCAGGCCGGAAACCGAAATGCGCAGCTACGAACCATTCGATGAACCTATTGAGACTTTCTTCAGTGAAGGTGAGGCCGACATCGAAGGCCCGTTTGGATTTCGCGGACGATTTCGCTCATGGTTTGCAACCGACGACCTTCGTGTGCCCGTAGAAGCGCATGTAAGAGTTATTTTTGGAAATGTAAGGGTAAGACTTATTTCATATGAAAGACATGGAGCCAATTAAAATCTTATTTGAAAAACTTGATCATGGAAGAGATGTTCAGCTTCCATCCTATGAATCGACTGAAGCAGCAGGCATGGACATCCGAGCTGCGGTTGATACACCCATAACTTTGGATCCAGGCCAGCGGTCATTAATTCCGACCGGTTTTCGTATGGCACTTCCGGCGGGATATGAAGCGCAGATCAGGCCCCGGAGCGGCCTTGCCTGGAAACAGGGTATTACTATGCTGAACAGTCCGGGAACCATCGATTCGGACTACCGCGGCGAGGTGAAGGTATTGGCGATTAATCACGGCGATGAACCATTTGAAATCAAAAAGGGAGACAGGATTGCCCAAATGGTAATTGCACCTGTTTTTCGTGCTGAAACCGACAGCGTTGATAAACTGCCGGAAACGAACAGGGGAGATGGCGGGTTTGGAAGCACGGGAGTTAAGTGAACGATTGCCGGTAGCCGGTTGACCAGTTGCGAGGTGCGAGTTTCGGGAAACCATAAAACCGAATCCAACTCTATCAGTAGCCGAAAGGCGCGTTACGCTGGCAGGTTGGAACCCTGAACCTCTGCGTGCTGATTGCTTTCACAACTCTTACCAAAAAACCAAAAGAATTTAGAACCGCAGAACAGACGAACTGATTAACCGAATAAGTGTAATTCAAGTTTAAAATAAATAATTACAGGAAACGAGGACTTTTCCGTGTTACCTGTTCCCTGCTCCCTGAACTTTTAACCTAAAACCCAGACCTTCCCCGTTTGAGATTCAAGCTTAAACCATATATCGAGCTCGTCAAAAATAATCCCGATTACCGGAGGCTCTGGATCGCGCAAATTATTGCAAATTTCGGAGACTGGTTTGGATTACTTGCCGTGTACTCACTGATACAAACGTACAGTGGGTCTGAGCTACTGCTTGGGCTCATAATTGTGGTTAAAATGTTGAGCCTTGCTTCATTTTCGCCAATTGCGGGGTATATCACCGACCGGTTTAACCGTCGCAAACTAATGATCTGGTGTGATGTGGCGCGCGGAGTCATCGTGCTTGGATTCATTTTAATCATATCGGCTGAACTGCTCTGGCTGGCTTACGTGCTAATTGCCTTACAGATGGCATTTGCAGCAATTTTTGAACCGGCTAAAACCTCATCCATTCCCAACGTTACCACCTCCGAAGAGCTGGTGGTTGCCAACATTCTTTCTGCGGCGTCCTGGAGCATCATATTTACCACAGGGATGGCAATTGGGGGCTTCGCCACTGCACTGCTTGGCACCGATGTTGTGTTTATGATTAATGGTCTGACGTACTTTATCGCAACATGGTTCGTGTACCGGGCTAACATTCCGCAAGTAAAACTTTCGAAACGGGAACTGTACCGTACCAGAAATCCACTAACAGGAATACGGGAGGGAATAAACTACCTTTACAGCAACAAACATATTCTTCGCCCAACTCTTGCTAAAGGAATGTTCACAATGTGTCTTGGGGCATTGGTCTACATGCTCATTATCGTGGCAGAAGAAGTGTTGATGATGGGCAGTATAGGTTTGGGTATACTTTATGCTGCAAGGGGGATAGGTACCGGTATCGGCCCGGTTGTTGGACGCCGATTGTTCAAGAAGGAGAGCGGCTGGATAAAAGGTATGGGGTTTTTTATGATCACAGCCGGTTTAATGTACGGTGTTGTAAGCAGCATGCAAACGGTAATCATGATGGGACTATTTGTTGTACTGGCACACATGGCTTCGGGATCAAATTGGGTTATGAGTACCGTTTTGCTTCAGAGGCGTGCACCCGATAATTTCAGGGGCAGGGTATTCAGCCTTGAGTGGCTACTGTTTACACTGGCTCAATCAGTTTCGGTGACGATTGCAGCTCTCATACTGGAATTTGGGTTGCTGACCATTCGGGAGACGATGTTCCTTTTTTCTTCATTTCTGGTTGCAGCAGGCGTACTCTGGCTTTTCACAGTTGCTCCTGCCGAGAACCGCTACCTGGTTTCCGAAGGAGAGATATCTGCTGAAGCTGTCGGTTAACTCTCCCTGACAATAAGAAATCTGTGAGCGCATGATTCTTTTTGCCCGAGTGGAAAAATTAGAACCGGGATGTTTGCAGGATAGTGCTGAACAAAGAGCGCTACTAAGACTGCTTAATAATTTTGGGTACAACCCCGGGAAAAGATTACGGTCCCGTAAGCGTTAAATGGAACTGAAATTGCAGCTTCATCTGCTTTTAACAAATGGTATCTTGCCAAACTAAACATTATTTGTAAACTGAGCGATTAACTTTCCAATCATGATCTGGGAAAACAGCAGCTATCTATGGTTATTACTTTTACTGCCGGTTATTTATGGCGGCTATTGGTGGTACCGAAAAATACAGGTGAAGAAACGGGCAAAACTGTTTGATGAGCGGTTGGTGGAGCAGCTCAGGCTCGATTATTGGCGCACCGGCGACAAGGTGCGGCTCGCCTGTTTTCTGAGTGCGGCGTTCTTTTTTATCGTTGCTTTGGCAGGTCCTAAGCTGGGTACGGAAGTACGAGAAATACAGAGAACCGGACTAAATTTACTGGTTGCCCTTGATCTTTCCCGCAGTATGAATGCCGAAGATGTTCGCCCGAGCCGGCTTGATAAAGCCAAATTTGAAATCAACCGACTTGTGAACCGTTTGAGGGGCGACCGCATTGGCCTTCTTGTTTTTACCGACGAGGCATTTGTTCAGGCACCGCTAACCACCGACTATTCTGCGATGCGGCTCTTTCTGGATATTTCGAATACCGATCAGATGCCGACCAGCGGAACAAACTTCACATCTGCACTCGATCTTGCGGTCGAAGCATTTGAAGCAGTTGATCAGCAGCCGGGCGCGGCAAATGTGCTGCTTTTTGTGGCTGATGGCGAACACCACGGCCCGGATTTTAGCAACGCTCTAAGTAGGCTCACAGATGCAGGTGTTTACATTTTTACAGTCGGTATCGGTACCCGCGATGGCGCACCAATACCGATTTATGGCCGTGACGGACAGTTAACGGGCTACCATCGCGATGCCCAGGGCAACACCGTTACCACCCGACTCGAACCTGCAACCATGCAGGAAATTGCCATTGCCGGCAGGGGAGAGTATTACGAAATAACCTCGGGAAGTGATACAATTGAACCTTTCTTTGCCCGGCTTGATGAACTGGAAAGAGGGGAATTTTCTACACAGGAATTTGCCGACTATGAAAACAGGTACCAGTTGCTCCTTATTCTGGGTATGTTTTTCCTGATCTCCGGATTATTCTTTCCTGAAAGCAGAAAACAAAAAAACAGGCTGATGGGCCGTTTCATGGAATCAGATAAGAAATCTGAGTTATAGACAGTGAAAGGGCAAAGGCTGCAGGTCGCATAACTGGGTTGAAAGCGAGTCAGGAACTGAACGCCACGTGCAATCCCTTTATTCATTCAGGTGACTTCTTTTCGGCAAACGCTAATACTTTTAATCAATTTTCATTCGAAGCATGATCAAACTTTTTGTAACCGACCTTGACGGGTGTATCTCCTACCCATTTAAAAGCCCTGACTGGGAGGCGATCAACCTGATCAGGGAGCTGAATCAGCTGAGCCAAGAACAGGAAGAAGTACCGAAACTTACCATCTGCACTGGCCGCCCGTTTCCATATGCCGAAGCGGTGGCGCAATGGCTTGACATCCGCCTTCCATTCATATTTGAAAGCGCCGGGCTTTATCACTGGGACGGAAACCGGATTGTTACAGCACTCAAAAGTACCGACGGAGAACTGGAGCCGGTGAACCGAATGCGGGAGTGGCTTAAGAGTGATGTTATTCCCGATTATCCCGGTGTCATCATTGAGTTTACAAAAATGATGGATGCCGGAGTGGTTTGTATGGATGTAAAAATCATCGAAGAAATTCACCGGCGTGTACTCGATAAAGTGGATGAAATTCATCCCGGTATGGAGGTGCACGCCACTGATATCTCAGTAAATATTCTCATGCCGGGAAACGATAAACTGCAGGGAATCAGGCTGTTAAGCGATGCTTTGGATATCGAACTTTCAGAAATGGCTTACATTGGCGACAGCAGCGGAGATGTGCCGGCACTGAAGCATGTGAAGCTGCCGTTCGCTCCCAAAAATGCTCATGAAACGGCCAGGCAGCACGGCCGTGTACTTGATTATGAAGCCACCCGCGCAGTGCTGAAAGCCTACAGAGAGATTATTGAGTACAATAGAAAGGGGGGTTTTGGGTGATCTTTATTCGCTCCTGTTACAACGGTAATTACATTCCATTTTAGAAGTCATCCCATCAACTGCATTTTATTTTGTTCTTTTGTCTTGATATCCTACAGGGATCCCGGTGGGGCAAAAGAACGATCCCGAGACGTCTTATCGTGTGGACACATTTTTTTCATATCAATATTTATAAGTCTAAACATCGGGTATTGCATGGCACCGAATCATTATAAAACATTCCTTTTTTAAAAAAAATTCGACCTATCGCAGGCTTTCAGCCTGCCCAATGGATGCGCCTTCTACCCGGGGCGTTGCTCCGGGCTGTGTTATGTAAGGCTTTTCCTAAATGGATCCCTTGCGGGGCAGCCTTTTTTTATTGGCACGAATTTCAGGCTGAAAGCCTGAGAGAACAAAGCTTGGGGCATTCGCCCCAAGTAAACAGATATCACCCTTAGGGCAGGCTGAAAGCCTGCGACAGTACCAATATCGTCAAAATATCAAATCGATTTGCCTACGTTAGAGGTGTCAAATACTTAAGACGCCAGATTTGAGAGGCCAAAAGATGTGTCCACACGAGAGGAGTCGTCGGGACAAGGCGGTGAATTCCCGAAGCAGTTCGCCGCGGCTGCGCAATACGAATCCAGGGTCCCGCCTTGATGGCTTATAAATCATGGTTAATTCATACCCTGCGTGGCAAAGGATTCGTAAGGCTTCGCTCCGCCTTGCAAACCGGGAATTCAAGCCCGGTAAGGCTCATTACAAAAGCATAGAAATGAAAGTTATGGATGATCTCAAATCTGGAATTGAACCAAATCAGAAATCGATGATCCGCTGATCTTCAATCTGAGATCAAAGATACCGTCCGCACCCCTGCAATTCAGCCCCACCATTTTTCCGGATGGTAACGGTATGCGTGAATAGAAATCCGCTCATGCTATCGCGGCAATATCTCTCTTTTACGGTGAGTTGTACACTGCCGTACTGGTTTTCGGTGTGCCAGTATTTCAAATCATTTTCTATGCTTTCTTCAGGAAGGGGAAATTCGATATCGCTCTCCGGCGTGCGGTAGCGAAGAGTCTGCTTTCCGTCAAAATCGATCTGAACGTTCCAGAAGGGCTCATTGCCGGAGGCCAGAAAGTCGACTCCTTCCTCTTTAAGCTCAAGATGGCGCCGGCGGATGGAGCTCTCTTCCTGTGATTTTTCAAGTCTGTGCATATCGGCAAGTTCACCGGTCACACGCTGCTCTGAACGGTCGAGCAGAGTCAGGTGGTCATCATCGAAATGAAAGGTTTTGACCAATTCGTCTGTCTCACCATCAAAGATACGGAGCGTATCATCGCGGAGTACCCATTCACCCGTTTTTTTGAAAGGATCGGGATCCCTGTCCCGGTACCAGCTCAGTTCGGTGAAGCTCTCTTCTTCGATTACAATGTGGTAATCGATGGCCGGGCAGTCAGCACAGGGAAGTGTGCCATAAAATACGACAGGCAAGTTTTCTATCTCCTCGCTGATATGCTGTTCACCCTCCCGGTCCATTTGTGAACAGGCTACGTTCAGCCTGAATGAGATGAACAGGATCAATAGAAGCAGAATAATAATATTAATGGCTTTGTTGTCCATATCCTGATCGGCGGTCTTTGATTATGAAAATTTATGCGCTGAACTACCTGAATTCGCCTTCGCTTGCTGCCCGCATATATTCAAGCAGTTCGAGGGCTTCTTGTTCAGTGGTGCCAACACTCACCATGTTACCTCGGTAATCGCGAGCGAGTTCCTGCGCAACCGGGTGCTTTTCTTTCATCCCCTCAGGGTTCAGGATATAGTTCAGGATGAATTCAGGCGTACGGTTATTGAAAGTGTTTCTTAGACGCGGACCTGTAATTGTTGCATCGAGCTGATGGCAGGCCACGCACTGCGTGTTGAAGATCTGCTCGCCGCGCTGTGCTTTCTCCATATCCAGCTCGCTCAGTTCAATTGTTTCCGTAATCGGACCAACACCGTGTACCCGCTCAAAATCCGAAAGGCCGTCCGATTCACCTCCGCAAGCAGATAGAATCAAAATTGTTCCAATGGCTGTTAAAGCCATGTTTCTTAGGGTTCCGGGGTAATTCATTTTGTCAGGCTTCGTCTGTAGTGCTAGTGGAAGCAGATAATTTCAGACCAGGTTCTTGGTCTTGTCGATTGATTCATCCGCCATTCTGATCTGATAACTTTCGAGTTTGCCGGCCAGTTCCTGATCATTCATGGAAAGCATCCTTAACGCAAGCAGGGCGGCATTCTTCGCCTTACCAATGGCCACGGTTGCAACCGGCACGCCGTTCGGCATCTGTACAATTGAATAGAGGCTGTCAATGCCTCCGAGAGCAGTTGTCTGCACAGGCACACCAATTACCGGGAGTGTGGTGTACGATGCCAGCATACCCGGGAGATGTGCTGCACCACCGGCACCAGCAATGATTATCTTCAGTCCGCGCTCACGCGCAGTAACCCCGTACTCAGCCATTACATCGGGAGTGCGGTGGGCCGATACAACCTGCTTTTGGTACGGTACACCGAATTCTTCAAGGGTTAGAGCCGCCTCTTTCATGGTAGGCCAGTCGCTGTCGCTGCCCATAACTACGCCTACAATCGGTTTGTCTGACATTTTCTGCAAGTGATTTGTTCTTATTGAATTTTTCAGTCTTTTTTCGAAAACGTAATATCGCCTTGTTGCGATTGCGCAAGATACAACTATTGTTTGTTAAAGGTAATGCATGACGGGAAAGGCAGTACTGTCAGCTATCTGTAAAAATACAACCCAGGTGCTTCAGACAACTCTCTGCATTTTATGTTTTGAGCAACGCTGTTGCGGCCGAGGGCAGGAATGCTTCCGATACTGAAGCCCATCCAATAGTCGTTCTATAGATTTTGTCTAAATTACTCTTCAGATAAATCGATGGCTTACCATCGAAATTTTGTTTAATATTAAACGTTCTATCAAGCAAAATAGTCATCCCAAAATTGTATGGAAGAGAATTATTGATATGGAACTCGGAATTTACACCTTTGTTGAAAACACACCCTTTGCAGGTCAGGCTCAGCCACTGCATCCCGCTAAACGACTTGAATATCTGCTTGAAGAGGCAGAATTCGCCGATCAACTGGGTCTGGATGTTTTTGCTGTAGGCGAGCATCACCGGGACGAATATGTAGCATCGGCGCCATCGGTAATTCTGTCGGCTCTTGCGGCGAGGACAAAAAGGATCCGGCTGTCGAGCGCCGTCACGGTTTTGGGTTCGGAAGAGCCGGTGCGTGTATTTCAGCAGTATGCCACGCTTGACCTTCTCTCCAAAGGGCGGGCAGAAATTATGGTGGGACGGGGATCGTTTATTGAATCATTTCCTCTTTTTGGTTACGATCTGCAGAATTACGAAGAATTGTTTGATGAGAAGCTGCATCAGCTTCTTGAAATCCGTGAAAATGAAGTGCTGAACTGGAAGGGTGAGCATACTCCGCATGTAAACGGTAGGGGGGTGTACCCGAGGCCTTACCAGGATAAAATTCCGATCTGGAGAGCCGTGGGCGGAACGCCAAAGTCGGCATATCATGCGGGCGCACTGGGTCTGCCGATGGCGATCGCCATTATTGGCGGCTATCCGGAGCAGTTCAAGCCTATGGCCGAAATACACAAAAGAGGGGCAGAAGATGCAGGAATTGATCCACAGCCGGTGAGTATCAACTCGCACGGTTTTATCGCCGATACGCGCGAAGAAGCTATCGATATTGCCTATCCTGCATTCAAAACACAAATGGACAAAATTGGCCGCGAGCGCGGTTGGCCGCCCATGACTCGTCAGCAGTTCGAATCTTCCTGCGCACTGCAGGGAGCAAATGTTGTGGGAAGCCCAGATGACGTAGTTGAAAAAATTCTTTACCAGCATAAGATATTCGGGCATAGCCGTTTTTTGCTGCAGATGAGCGTGGGAAGCATTCCTCACCGAAAGCTGTTGCGCTCCATAGAACTCTTTGCAACAGAAGTGGCTCCGGCTGTTAAGGAGAAAACCGAGATCTTAGCAGAAAAGTGATGCTTTTCACCTGATTTTCCGGAACAATCTGCTTTTCCTGAAGTACACCTGCCATACATTAATAGGGGTAAGCTTTAGGATGAAAAAATACTTAGCAATCTGCATTATGGCCGGCTATTTCGCGCTGCCTGTAAACGTACATGCGCAGCAGTCAGAGTTTGGAATAAAAGGCGGAATCAGTCCATACACACTTACATTGTCCGGTGATTTTGATCAGGCTGTGAGGCCGCGCACACATTTCGGTTTCATGGCGCGTTTTGAGCTTGACAAGGAAGAGGCGTTCTCGATCCAGCCAGAACTGATTTACTCGCTGCAGGGCACGAGGATTAACGGCAGCGGCAGATCAATCACGCTCGACTATATCCAGGTGCCGGTGTTGTTTCAGATAGAGCCTGCGGAGGGTTTAAAAGTTCAGGGTGGCCCTCACATTGGTTTTTTGCTGACAGCAAGATCCGATCATGACGGCGCAGCTGAGGATCTCAGCAGGAAAATCCGATCGCGCGACTTTGGGCTCACTGCAGGTGTAAGTTACACGTTTCTGCCGGCACGAATAGGTGTTGATCTCAGATTTAACCAGGGATTCAGGATTATTTCAGAAAACAGCGACCTTCGCTCGCGCAACAGGGGCTTCCAGGTAGGTCTGTTTTATATTTTTGATTTTGGGCAAAGCAGCCGCTGAGGGCTAAGAAAAGAGTCACAATTCTCTCATTTTTTCTGAGCAATTATTGAAACTGAATATACTCTTCAAATTGTTATTCGGAGTTTTCAAGTGACCGCCAGGTCATAACAAGCCTGAGATTGGGGTATGTTTTTAGGATGTTCGCCAGGTTGTGAAGCCGCAATTGCATGTCAATATCAGAAACGGATCTATTCTGACCATTCCCGTTCGTCTGTATCGGCCTTTCAACAGCAACAACAAGATCACTTGCCGTACGGATGCCCAGCTGCCTGAGTGCAGTGCGGTTAATGAACGATGAACTATCGCCATTTTGGCCGGCTGCACTCTTAAATTTTTTCTCTTTATTATTCTCCGATCCAATCTGTGTATACAGAATAGCCTGATCAACCCAGTCGATGATACGTTCCGGTGGTATCCTTGTTTGAAGCAAAAGCTCTACGATATTAGCTGTCGACATGTTGGGAATGTTTTCAATATCCTCTTCCTCAAGCCTTGCTTCGTGCCACACAGTAAGCCCGTCAAGACCGCTCACCGGCATTTCTGAACGTAAACTTGGTACAAAAAATCTTGCACCGGTAATGAACCTGAAGGCCGACTGAATAATCTGCCAGATGATGGGTGGAAAGGCGCCGATCACAAATGCGATCACAAGCATCATAGGTACGTCGGTTTCAAAAGAAGAAGTAAGGTTTAAATATGGTGCTGTCTGTATAACTGCCCAGATACCTATTACTGCAAGGATTATTCTTATGGAGGCCGATGTGTAGGCGCTGCCTCGTAAATCCTTCCGGATGTATCGACGAAATAACATTTGGAGTGAAAAAAAGTAAGCGCCCAAAAATGCAAAATTTACAGTCGTGGTTTCCGGATGCAGTACCTGGGCGAGATCGTCCAGAATAATTTGGCTATGTTGCCCATCGATCAACTCCCATGGCGGCAGTGTTAGGAGCCAACCAAGGCCAATCAAAAGTGTGGCAAGTACAACCGGAATGGTTGTAGCTGGTGTGAATATTCCTCCCAGCATTTTATCGGTAGTATATTTATCAAAAGCCGGATGTGCACTGTCGGTATTATCAGGGTGTGAGGCTTCAATGATTTCATCTTTAAGCTCATCGGGAATACTGCCATAAACTGCCTCGAATTTTTCAAGATAGCTCATAATTCGTACACGTCTTTCAAGTTCAGATTCCTGTTTACCGCCTCTGTTTTGGGAATCTAACAGACCCAATCTTGAAAGATTGGTAAAGAACTCATGCAGTAGGCTGGTTTTACTGCTCACGATAAACAGATAGTAGAGTGTTGCCGGCAACAGACAAACAATCAACAGAAAGAATGATCTCAGAATAATTGAGTGGTACTGAGGCATGATGAAGATGGCAACGGCAAGAATAAGAAGAATGGGTATAGCGATGTAGATAACAAAAGCTATTTTCCGTCTTGTAGAAGCGATAGTATTTTTTTCTCTAACGAAGCTATTTAAGAGAAAGATTGCTAACAGTGTAATTGCGATTGCTATTGGCCAAAGATTTCGAAGCAGAAATTCTCGCACAGTTTCACTGTTCCAGGCAATAAAAACACCTAATATCAAGTAGAATAGGATGGCGCCAATTATGGATCTTCGGTCAGCCGTTGGCTGATTTTTCGAGTTAGATTGATCATTTGTGGCGGGATCGTTTTGTTTTGGAACACTTCCCTCTGAATTATTCATAATCGCTTCCCCGTAATTTTATATTTGGGAAACTTTACAAAATCCCTGTCTGAATTTCACTACCTAAAGTTTACAACCCGATACAATTCAATGCTATAGTGCAATAAGAGACTGAAAGATTTTCACATTAAATGATGTGACTCTTAATTAGACTGTGCTTGAGAAGCGGATAAGATCGAAATGCAGCATTTATTATGATCTGAAAACGTACATGAGTAACATCGAACCATCAGCTCACGTGCGTTTTATGCTATTCTTTGCTTCCGGTCTGACAACACCTGATAGGATAAACTCCGTCAGCTGCTTTTCAAGCTCAACCGGGTTCACTTCTTCAGAGTGATCGGTGTACCAATAGTAAATCCATCGTACCGATGACAGAACAGCGTGAGTGATAATGTCCATGTCGAACGGACGAAATTCGCCGCTGTCGATGCCCTCGCGGATGATGATTCGCACTTTATCCTCATATTCGCCTCGCCGTTCAACAAAACGGGTAAGCTTCGGCTCTTTCAGATTGCGCCACTCGTTCACCAGCAGCCCCACCTGGTACGGCTTTGTGGAGGTGAGCCGGATATTAAGGGAGACCAGCGCTTTCAGCTTTTCGGTGGGAGAGTAGCTCGATTCCAGGATGTGATCGATGCCCGAGTGGAAATCCTCCGAAATCTGGAACAGGTAACTTTCCAGCAAGGCCTCTTTCGATTCAATAAAATTGTAAATATTCGACACCTCGAAGCCCATCCGTTCGGCCAGGTCGCGCATGGTGGTGGCCTTGTACCCCTTTTCGTGGATCATTTTCAGGGATTCATCAAGGAACTGCTTTTTGCGTGGTGAGTGGTTTTTAGACATGGGCTCTGAATATTGGCTCGTTCCTTAAATAGGCTAAGGCACTCCCCTCCTTCTCAAGGAGGGGCCGGGGGTGGTTCCTTCCGAGCGTTGATACTGATTCTGTTATATTTTCATAGTTGCAGCCTTTACTTAAACACCCCTAACCCCTGCTTGGAAAGGAGGGGAATTCATTGTGAAACATTGATTTTACCCTGATAGAAAATTTGAAATTCACAACTCAACTTCTATATTAGGTGAACAAATGTTCATAAACCGGTTAACGTATGCCAATATATCATAAACTCGGAAAAATACCACCCAAAAGGCACACGCAGTTTCGTAAGCCCGATGGTGAGCTCTACCATGAGCAGGTATTCGGAACCATCGGTTTCGACGGAATGTCATCTATTTTATATCACTGCCATCCGCCAACGCTGGTTAAGGAAGTGAATGATCCCGTGGATGTTTCCCCGAAAATTGCCGTGCAGAACAACCTTACTGCCCGGCTTCTGAAGGGGCTGGATATAAAGCCCAAAGATGATTTCCTCGAGGCGCGCGAACCGATCCTCACCAATTCGGATGTGACGCTGATTCTTGCCGCTCCGAGAAAGTCGATGAAGGATTATTTTTATAAAAACTCGGAGGCCGATGAGCTCATTTTTATCCACAAAGGGGAGGGTACCCTCCGCACCATGTTCGGTAACATTGAGTTTGAATACGGCGATTATTTGCTTATTCCGCGCGGGGTAATCTACCAGATCGATTTTAAGGATGAAGACAACCGCCTGCTGATTACCGAGTCAAATTTCCCGCTCTTTACACCCAAGAGATATCGCAACTGGTTCGGACAGCTTCGTGAGAGTTCACCCTATTGTGAGAGGGATTACAAACTCCCTCAAAACCTCGAAACATGCGACGAGAAGGGTGATTTCCGGATGAAGATCAAAAAAATGGGAATGATGCACGAGCTGGTGTACGCTTCTCATCCGTTTGATGTGGTGGGCTGGGATGGATATAATTTCCCCTACGGAATATCGATCCACGATTTTGAACCGATTACAGGTCGCGTCCATCAGCCGCCTCCGGTACACCAGATGTTTGAAACATCGGCGTTTGTGGTCTGTTCGTTCTGTCCGCGCATGTATGACTACCACCCGAAAGCGATTCCTGCGCCCTACAACCATTCCAATGTTGACTCCGACGAGGTGCTATATTATGTGGATGGCAATTTTATGAGCCGCAGTCACGTGGAGGTGGGACATCTCACCCTGCACCCGGCCGGCATTCCGCACGGACCGCATCCCGGCGCCTACGAAGGCAGCATCGGCAAAAAAGAAACCAACGAACTCGCAGTAATGGTCGATACCTTTAAACCGCTGATGGTCACCGAAAACGCCCTGAAGATCGATGACGGGGAGTATTATCGGTCGTGGATTGAGGAGTA
>SL_3KL_010_SEDDRAFT_10003465_pt1 | contig 14302 bp, 10 predicted proteins | sample SodLakKL_010_SED_2_FD_10381 | JGI IMG/M metagenome (IMG submission 10381)
TGAGATAAATGCCATGGCTGGAAACGGTGGATCCTCCGCTTTCATGTACTGTTCCGCCTGTAATTGCAGAAGTGGCTTTTACTTTTTCAGGGGGGGTGGTGCTGATAATCGGAAGGTTAAGGGCGGTGAAACTTTTTTCTTCTCCTGATGCCATCCCCTTTTTATTTACAGCATAAGCTTTTATATAATATTTTGTCTCATTTTCAAGACCGGCAAGTGTTTCTGAAAACTCGCCCGTTCCTTTACCTATAATTAATTTCTCTCCCGTCTCTTCCGGGTTTGATTGTGTTCCCCAGAAAATGCCTCTTTCACTTACTTCAGCACCACCGTTATCTGAAACTTCTCCCCTTACAAGTGCTGATGATGAAGTAATGTCAAGCACTGGCAAAGTTTTTACTTCCGGAACGGAAGGAGAGGTTCTGAAATTCAACCTTTCGCCAAGAGATCTTCCTTTCTCATTTACGGCATATGCAACGAAATAATATCTTGTGTTTTCCGATAAACCGGTAATTGTTCCGGAGAATTCGCCGCTTCCACTACCCAAAACAAGCTTTTCTCCCCAATGCTGAGGTAAATGGTGTTTGCCCCAGTATACTCCATACTCGCTGACCTCCGATCCTCCCTCATTTAATACCTCTCCTCCCAGGACAGCTGTAAATCCGTTTACATCAACTGCATTAAACGTTTTGACTTCAGGCAACCTGACCGACGGTTCTTTTTCACATGAATTGATGAATATCACCAGCAGAATTAAGGCAGATATATTAGGGATTTTTAGCATTGGTTTGATTAACAGATATAAAATATGTAAAGATTCAAAAGAATTTCTGACAAATGGTTTTACCAGCGTCCGGAATACTATTACGTTCAAAACATATCAATTATTTTGTTCCGATCGGTAAATAAAGCGTGCCAATTAGTTTTTAATGAGAAGATGGTTGCGCTGTTTCATTTTCGTTTATAAATAAGGCCAAAATAATAAACCGGTATTCCTGCAATAAGAAAAGCCGATCCTATAAGTGCACCGATACCTGTATATGCAAGACTTGAATAGAGCAAGCTTATGCAGGCAATAAGAAAAAGAATTGGTGTCACCGGATATAAGGGGACCTTATATGGAAGCTCACTGGCACCATTTTTCATTCTGAAAATGAAAAGCGTCAAGGTTGTAAGCATCAGGAAAAACCAGAATACAGGTGCCGTATAATCTACCATTGTGCTTATTGTCCCTTCTGACCAGGCACCGATGAAAATCAAAAACAGAGCTATTATCCCCTGTAAAAGCAGTGCATTAACAGGGGAGTTCTTACTGCTGTTCCATCTGCCAAGGAAGCTGAATAGACTGAAATCCCTGCCAAGTGCATAATTAGTCCTCGCACCGGTAATAATGGTTGCATTGGCAGTTGAAAGCGCGGAGAAAATAACTATAAAAGCCACAACCAAAGATCCGGCCCTGCCAAAGATTTCACCGGTGAGATCTGCGCCGGCTGTTGTTGAAGCCTGCAGTTTTTCAAAACCAAGTACATGCAGGTATGCAATGTTAACAAGCACGTAAAGAGCTGTTATTATTAAAATTCCGGAAACCAATACTTTGATCATGTTTTTCCTGACATTCAAAAGTTCTCCGGAAAGATAAGCTGCTTCGTTCCACCCACCATATGTGAGAAGCACAAATATCATTGCAAGCCCTGCACCGCTCACTGAAAATATTGCCCCCTCACCCCATGAACCGTTTGTCTCAGCAGGAACAACTGTTACAATCCCTGAAACGGAAATTACCACCAGTATTAATACGATCAGTGAGGTAAAAACCAACTGAGTTTTTCTGGAATGTTTTGTTCCCATTATATTCAGCCCCGTAAGCAATATAACCGCAGAGGCTGCATAAATGGCGGAACTGTATTTACCGAGGTTAAGGATAAGCGAAGCGTAATCTCCCAGTATGAATGCAACCAAAGCAATAGACCCTGTCTGTATAACTGTCATCCTTCCCCATGTAAACAAAAAGCTGATAAAAGGGCCGAAAGCCTTGTAAAGAAAATGGTACTCACCCCCGACATTGGGTCTGGATGAAGCCAGTTCAGCATAACAGAGCGCCCCAAGCAGTGAAATTAACCCACCTGCTATCCAGAATGCGATGAACTGTATACCGTTTGCCGAATTACCTGCAACTATAGGAGGTAAGCTGAATATACCCGTGCCCACAACAATACCTACAACAACAGCTACAGAACTGATTGTTGTAAAAGTAGGTATGGGGGCGCTTCCGGATGAATGCCTCATAGATTATCGAATTTTTCTGCTGTCAGGGAAAAGGAGGGGTTGAAAACTAATTGAGTATTGCCGTCCAGTTTTCAACGTAATTATCATTCCCACTCCTTGTTTGAATTATACCTGTTATTTGGTTTCCGTCAACCCTGCCGCTGTAAACATATCTGTTACCGTTTGAAGGGTTTTGAGCTGTAAAGCTTATTCTTTCTCCGGACAGTAATGCATTGGAAACATTAAGCCTTCTGTTGCCTTCATTAACATTAATGTCTATTTCCTGGTATTTCCGGGTTACCGACATTGAAAAGCTGCTTTCTTCTGAGTTCCACTGCCATCTTCCTTCAACTTTGGCAGGAATTACCCAGTAATAGACATCCCGGTTATCAACCCTGATATGTTCGTCGGGCTCCCAGTCACCCATATTGAAATCGTGGGAAACTATACGTGAACCCGGTCTCAGATTCTCAAGCAGGTAAGGCCTTAATTTCAGATTTACCGTACTCAGGAGGTACATTGTAACAACATTTGCCCGGCTGAAATCTGCCTCAAACAGATCGCCTTCAATGAAAATAACCCTGTCTGCAACACCTTCCTTAACGGCGTTTTCTTCTGCTTCCCTTACGCGAACAGGGTTAAGGTCAATGCCGTGACCGAAGGCACCTCTTTTTGCAGCAGCAATTACTATCCGTCCATCACCTGAACCAAGATCAATTACATAATCTCCGGGCCCGACATTTGTCACATCCAGCATCTTCTCTACAACTGCTGTAGGTGTTGGCACATACGGAACATCAAGCTGCTGGGCATTTATTCCACTGAATATGAACAAGAGTAAAACAATACCCGAAGCTTTTAAATAAAAGTGGTTTAACGACACTTTTCCTCTGAAAAAGTTTAAACCGGATAATGGTTGGGGAGATACAATTTGCCTCTTCATTCTAATAAATTATGTTTAATGCGACTAATTTTTTTTCTGTTTGTCTGATATACAAGTCTGTATGCTTCAGACGCATGGATCCCCCGTGATTATTAAATCTGTTTTATATGCCTCGGCTGATGGGGGATCGATCCAAAAGTAAATATTTCCATCAATTGATATCTTTTTTGAATAAATCGATATTTCAACCTTCAATTATAAGAATAAAATTCCGAAGTTCAAATTTTGAAATAACATAATAATGTTAAATATAATAGATAAATGGCTGAACATTTTTAAATCTGGAAGGTATTCCCGCAAGGGGTGAATATATTGATTACTATCTCAGAAAAAGTTGTAAAACCAGGCTTGACCGGCATGCATATAAATCGAATTCAGCAGGGTAACAGCTCAGCAGGTGTGATAAGATTTTTGTTAAATAAAAAGGGCTGCAACTTTATAAAGCTGCAACCCTTTGATTTTCACGTGGGCGATACTAGATTCGAACTAGTGACCCCCTGCTTGTAAGGCAGGTGCTCTGAACCAGCTGAGCTAATCGCCCGGGAAATGATCTGCAAATATAATTATATTTAATTATTTCAAAAAAAATTTACAATATTTCTGAGACTACAAAGGTACTCCCCCCGATAAATATCAGATCGGAGGGAGAAGCATTTTTTCTTGCCTCCTGAAGGGCATCCTTTACCGTTTCAAATCCGGAACCGTTAAGCCCTGTCGCCAATGAAGCTTTTATCAGGCGATCAACGCTCATGGCCCTCGGTATTGAGGATTTGGTGAAATAGTAGATTGCATCCCGGGGCATCATTTCAAGTATGGGAGTAACGTCTTTATCTTCATTAAACCCAATGACCATGTGCAGTCTGTTTTTTTGGGTGAGGGATAACTGGTCGGTTATTTCTCTCAATGCTTCTATATTGTGCGCGATATCACAGATTGTCATGGGTTTTTTCCCCAATACCTGCCATCTTCCGAGCAGTCCGGTGTTTTTGATCACATTTCTGAAACCTTTTAAAATACTTTCCTTAGGGATTGGAATTTTTTGTCTTTTTAATACATCCAGTGTCTGGATTACTGTTACTGCGTTTTTTTGCTGATACGATCCCATAAGATCGGTCTCCAGTTTTCTGTAAACAGTTTTTCCACCTTTTTTTACTTGAAAAAACTGACTGTTAACGCTTTTCCCTGGTGATGAGCTGCAAGTGTAATTATTCTGTGCAAAAACGATACGGGAGTTGTATTCCTCTGCCCGGGTTTTGAATACTTCGGTTGTTTCCGGGTGACTCTCCCCGATAATAACCGGTATCTTGTGCTTAATAATTCCGGCCTTCTCAAGAGCTATTGATTTTGGTGATATGCCGAGGAATTCACTATGATCGGTCCCAATATTTGTAATTACTGAAGCCATCGGAGTGATAATATTGGTTGAATCCAGACGCCCTCCCATACCGGTTTCAATTATCGCAATATCAACATTTTGCTCTGCAAAATATTTGAAAGCCATTGCTACTGTCATTTCAAAAAATGATGGCTCGATGCTTTCAAATATCTTTTTGTTTTCCCTGGTAAATTCAATAACAAATTTTTCAGGCACAGGAACACCGTTCACTTTTATTCTTTCCCTGAAATCCTTAATATGGGGAGAGGTGTACAAACCTGTTTTAAGGCCTGCCGACTGGAAAATTGATGCAAGAATGTGCGAGACACTTCCTTTGCCGTTTGTTCCGGCAATATGGATACTTTTGAAATAACGGTGAGAATAACCGAAATGTTCATCCAGTGCAAGTGTATTGCGCAGATCGTCTTTGTATGCGGCTTTCCCTATTCTCTGATACATAGGAAGCCTGTTAAATAGATATTTTAATGTTTCCCTGTAGGTCATCGGTTTTTGTTGATCCGTTCAAATTTTGAAATTTCTCCGGACAGGATAATTCAGGAGTTCCAGGAGTTCCTTTTTATGCGTTCAGGCTTGAAACGTTCAGGCTGATCTTTTTGTTCATCAGGCACACCAATTGCAACCAGGGAAAAAGGCTCAACATGGGAAGGAAGCCCGAAAATTTCCCTGATAGCCTTTTTGCGCTCTGTACGGGGATGCACGCCAAGCCAGACTGCCCCCAGTCCGCTGGCATGTGCAGACAGAAGAATATTTTGCGTTGCTGCTGCACAGTCAACCGGCCAGTAGTCGGGACTTATCTCCAACTCTTTGTCACCGCAGACTAGAATGGCAACAGGGGCTTCGGAGAGCATTTTTGCGTGGGGATGGGCATTCATCACCCTGTTTTTCAGATCAGGGTCATCAATTACAATAAAATGCCACGGTTGCTCATTTCTGGCAGAAGGGGCATACATAGCCGACTTCAAAACAAGTTCCAGTATTTCGTTGTCTACTTTGATCTGTTTGTATTTTCTGATGCTTCTGCGGGTAAATATGGCTTCAATTGCGTTCATGTCTTTACTCTTTTTAGTGGTAAATGAACGTTCCGTTAATAAGAAATATGAACAGCACATATGCTGATTTGGAATATTCTAATGTTGTCTTCTGTGTCGTCAGTATTGAATAATTTGTAAAAGTAATCAAAAAGTTGACAAATGTCATGAAAATTATAATGTTTTACATAGTGAACCCTTGATCTGAAATGGTTAATTATTAATATTTTATTGTATGGCAGTCAGAAAGGGGAGATAAAAATTCCTAATTTTACGAAATATGTTCATGGAATAATCCGTAATGAACTGTTATATACAATACAATTTTACCGGATGAGAGTTTCTTTTTACACTTTGGGATGCAAGCTTAATTTTTCGGAATCATCTGCTGCTTCCAGTCTGTTCGCGAAAAAAGGGTTCCGTACCGTCCCTTTTGGGGAGGAAACAGATGTAGTTGTAATAAACACATGCACTGTTACTGCAAAGGCTGAGAAAAAGTGCAGGAATATTATCAGGAAAAGTGTAAAAATGTATCCAGGAGCATATATAATTGTAGCAGGATGTTATTCTCAGCTTAAATCTGATGAAATAGCTTCCATCCCTGGAGTTGACCTTGTCCTTGGGTCGGGTGAAAAGTCAGATATATTCAAATATATCAAAGGATTTGATAAAACGGAGAAGCCTGATATATTTACCGGGGATATCAGCCGGGAGAATATTTTTTCACCTGCCTACTCCCTTTCCGGCAGAACCCGTTCTTTTTTGAAGATCCAGGACGGATGTGACTATTTTTGTTCTTATTGCACAATACCTCTTGCAAGGGGGAGGAGCAGAAATGCCCCGGTCGCAGATATAGTGGAACAGGCAAAAATCATCGCTGAAAGAGGGATTAAGGAAATTGTATTAACGGGAGTTAATATAGGAGATTTTGGGAAAACCACGGGGGAATCTTTTATTGAGCTTGTAGGTCACCTTGACAAGGTTGAAGGTATTGAAAGGTTCAGAATATCTTCAATAGAACCAAACCTTTTAACAGATGATCTGATAATGTTTGTTGCCGGTTCACGAAGGTTTGCACCACATTTTCACATTCCGCTGCAATCCGGCTCTGATGAAATCCTGGCAAAGATGAACCGCAGGTATAAAAGGGATCTTTTTGCAGAGAGAGTTAGCAGGATTTTCTCCGTAATGCCTGCGGCGGGAGTTGGGGCAGATATTATAACAGGCTTTCCCGGAGAGGACGAAAAGAAATTCTACGATACTTTATATTTTCTTGAAAGACTTGATCTCTCCTACATCCATGTGTTTTCATATTCCGAAAGGGATGGTACGAGAGCCTCTTCTTTAGGCGAACAGGTAAGTCCGGAAGAGAAAGAGAGAAGAAGCGGTATTTTGCATGACCTCTCAGAAAAAAAACAGCTTGATTTCTTCCGGCGTAACTACGGTTCACAACATTTTGTTATTTTTGAAGAGGGATCTGAGGAAGAAAAAATGACAGGTTATACCGGCAATTACATAAAAGTAAAAACAAACCGGGATGCCGCGAGGATTAACCGGCTTACCCGCGTGAAACTGGCGGGTATTTCCGGAGACGGCTTCATGTCAGGTGAAATTGGATGAATTATTATCTTTAAAAATTATTATACTTTTGAAACCCATCAGTTACTGGCAGACAAAAAGATATGAACAAACATGGGTGTTCCCATGCTACAAAAAGAATGTAATTAAACAAACTATAATAAATCATTGAATGTTAGTTCAATTAACCTTATTTATACGAATAATATGGATCTTGAAAAAATATGCATGAAAACTGTTTCCCTGGCAAGGGATACAGGTGAATATATCAGGAGTGAGTCGGGTAACCAGAAACCTGAAAATATAAAGGAAAAGGGTGTCCATAACTTTGTCACAACGGTAGATACCACAACCGAAAAAAAACTGGTAAAGGGGCTTTCCGCCCTTTTGCCCGGAAGCAGTTTCATAACGGAAGAAGGTACAGCCGGAGGTGAAAAAAACGGATATATATGGATCATAGATCCGCTTGACGGGACTACAAATTTTATTCACGGCCTTCCACCTTATTCCATAAGTATTGCATTAATGGAGGATGATAAGGTTATCCTCGGGGTTATTTATGAGATCAATCTGAAAGAGTGCTTCTATTCATGGAAAGATGCCCCGGCCTTCCTTAACGGTGAAAAGATTTCAGTGTCCGGTACATCAACGGTTAATGAATCACTTATTGCTACCGGATTTCCGTTTACCGATTACAGGTACCTTGATCCGTTTATGAAATGTCTTGAGTATTGCATGAAAAATTCCCGTGGTGTCCGGCGGCTAGGATCTGCTGCCGTGGATCTTGCATATCTTGCCTGTGGACGTTTCGATGCTTTTTATGAGTACGGTCTGAGTCCGTGGGATGTTGCAGCCGGTTCATTCCTGATACAGCAGGCAGGAGGGAGGGTCTCAGATTTTTCCGGAGGGGATAACTATATATTCGGGCGTGAGGTAATTGCAGCAAACGCAGGGGTATTTAATGAGTTTTTTTTAAATATAAGCGAGTTTATGCGTAATACCCCTAAGTAACATTGAGCTGCTTTTCAGGATTTGTTTTATATGAACCGGTTAACCGTTTCCATTTTTAAAGGAATTTACCTAAACAATGATTATAAGAAATTTTTTTAACTCTCTGCTTTATTACTTTTTTTATGCCGTTTGCCTGTTTATTACTTTTCTTCCTATGCGGGTACAGTATCTCTTTTCAGACCTGCTCTTTCTTTTTGCCTGCTATTTTCCCGGCTACAGGAAAAAGTTGGTTTTTGAAAACCTGCGGAAAGCCTTTCCTGAAAAATCCGAAAAATGGATAAAAAAAACTGCAGTAGCATTTTACAGGCATATGTGCGATTCCATTATAGAGACTTTTTCAATGATGAATTTCGGCAAAAAAGATATAATGAACCGTTACAGGTATAAGAACATTGAAGTGCTTAACCGCTATTTCGAAGAGGGGAAAAGTGTTGTTGCGGTATTCGGGCATTACGGTAACTGGGAGTGGCTTGCAGGATTGCCTCTTGTGACCCCTTTAAGGGTGCTTGCTTTGTACAAGCCCTTAAAAAACAGGCATTTTGACAGGCTTGTTATATCATTACGGGAGAAATTCGGACTGTTAACGGTGCCGGTGAAAAAATCTTTCAGAACACTATTGGATTACAGTAACAGGGGCGAGCAGACAGTTACCTTATTTCTGGGTGACCAGCGTCCGGCAGCCGGCAGGCTGAATTACTGGACAACTTTTTTCAACAGGGAAACTCCTGTTTTTACCGGTGCTGAAAAGGTTGCCGTAAAACTTGACCAGCCTGTAGTATTCCTTGATATTCAGAAAGCGAAAAGGGGGCATTATGTAACTGAGATTATACCCCTGTTTGATAAACCGAAACTTACTCAGCCGGGTGAAATAACCGTGGCACATACCAGGTTGCTGGAAAAGATAATCATGAAAAGGCCTGAGTACTGGCTCTGGTCGCATAACAGGTGGAAGTACGCAAAAAATGATCCGGAATGACCAAAATTGCAGTTGTAATCCTTAACTGGAACGGTAAAAATCTTCTTGAGAAGTTCATTCCCTCGGTTTTGAAACATACTGCGGATGAAAACTGCGAAGTATGGGTTGCTGATAACGGATCCGGTGACGATTCGATCTTTTTTCTGAAAGAAAATTATCCGGAGGTTTCGATATTTGAACTCGGGAGGAATTACGGTTTTGCTGAAGGTTATAACAGGGCGCTTGCCGGGATCAGAGCTGACTATTATGTCCTTCTGAATTCCGATGTTGAAACCTCCCCCGGCTGGCTGGAGCCTATGCTTGAACTCATGGAGTCGGATAATTCTGTTGCTGCATGCCAGCCTAAGATAAAGTTTTATGAAAACCAGGATTATTTTGAACATGCCGGTGCTGCCGGAGGGTTTATCGACTTTCTGGGATATCCGTTTTGCCGGGGGCGCATATTTGATGTGATTGAGAAAGATAGAGGCCAGTACAACATCACATCAGATATATTCTGGGCAAGCGGCGCCTGTATGATGGTCAGGTCCGAAACATGGCGTTTAAACGGAGGATTTGACAGCAGGTTCTTCGCTCATATGGAAGAGATAGATTATTGCTGGAGGTTAAAAAACAGAGGGTATAGAATAATGTCATGCTATAAGTCGGAAGTATATCATGTGGGAGGTGCAACACTTCCGAGGTCAAATCCGCATAAAACCTTTCTGAATTTCAGAAACAACCTTTTGCTGCTTCTAAAAAACCTTCCAGCAAAACAATTACCCTGGATCATTATGCTTCGTATTGTATTCGACTGGATGTCTGTTGTGAAGTTTCTGTTTGCATTTTCAGCTGCTGACGCCTTTGCCGTAATAAAATCCCACCTGGCTTTTTTCCGTCTGCTCCCTTTTTATATAAGAAACAGGAGGATTTTGCAGAAAAAAAGAGAAGTGAATTTTCACAGTGAGGTATACCGGAAGAGTATAGTTTTTGATTTTTTTATAAGAAAAAAGAGATATTTCAGCTCATTAATATTTACAGGCTGAACACAATATTTTTTCACACTTCAATCAAAAGGGAGAAGAGGCCTTACCTGTAGGGGAACAGCACAGTGATAACCGTCAGAAATAAGTTTAAAACAGTATTTTGTTAAAATGCAGTGCAATGATACTGTCAGAGATAAGTTAAAAATAAGTTCCCTTTAAAATGTAAGCGTGAAAGTGGCTCCTTTGTCAGATTCCGAATGAGCAGTTATAGTTCCCCCGTGCAATCTCATTATCTGTTTGGAAAGACTGAGGCCAATGCCTGAGCCCTTAGGCTTTGTTGTGAAAAAGGGTATGAATATCTTGTCAAGCACTTCAGGCAGAATACCCTGTCCGTTATCTGTAACTTGTATTGTGGCTCTTCCCCTTTTATTTATAAATGCTCTAACCTTGATAACAGGGTCGGGATTATCGGAGAGAGATTGAATTGCATTCTGCATAATGTTTATCAACACCTGTTCAAGCAGCTGTTCGTCGGCTGACAGCTCAATGTTTTCAGGCTGTATTGAAACTACTACTGTCACCCTGTTTTGTTTAAGCTCTTTGTCAAGCAGCAGCTGTACGTTGTAAATCAGATCACTTACCCTGAAAATCCTGAAATTGGGTTTTGGAATTCTTGTAAGATTCCGGTAGGTGTTTACGAAATGAAGCAATCCGGTACTCCGTTTGTTTATTGTCTGAAGAGCCTGCTGTATTTCGTCTATGTTATCACAGTCAAATTGATCACCGGTTTCATTTTCAGTCACATTTTTAAGCATTATACCGAGGGTTGAGGAGAGGGAAGCTATGGGGGTTATTGAGTTCATTATTTCATGAGTAAGTACCCTGATCAGTTTTTGCCATGCTTCCGTTTCCTGTTCCTCAAGAACATTCTGTATGTTTTTAATTGTTGCCAGCACTATCTTCTTGTTGTGTATTTTCAGCTCGGTTGCAAAAATTGCAAGTTGCAGGATGTCATCATCTTCCTGCACCTTAACCAGTTTGTTCTCTCCGGCATTTATTTCAAGAAGGGTTTGCACAAGTTGCGGACTGAGACTTTCAAGTGATTTTATGTTTTTCAGGCTGCCTACCTGGAATAGTTTTATAGATGACTTGTTTACCATTTCAACAGTGCCGTCCCGCTGAAAAGCGATAATGCTGACATCAATGTTTTGAACTATACTTTGAAGGTATTGATAGTGCTCTTCCTTTTCCGTGCGGACTTTCTGGAAATCCTTAATTACATTGTTGAATGCATTGTTAAGTTCGTCAAAGGACGAGCCGAGTTTTTGCATCTCAAAAGAGCGTGTGAACTCGGAATAACGAATGGATTCAAGAAAGCTTGCCAGTTCACGATTTGTCCTGTCAACATACCTGAAGAGCTGGTTAATCTGAAGTATGATCAGAATTCCGGTCAATACCGGTGTAATACGGAAACTGTAAAAGAAAACAGTGTAAAATAAGATGAATACGGTTGCTATTATCAGGATTATCCTGATCAGAACAACCATTCTGAAATTTTTATAAACCATATTTTTCCATTCTCCGGTATAATGATGTTCTTGTCAGACCCAGTTCACTGGCAGCCTGTGAGACGTTCCCCTGGTTTTGTTTCATTACTTTCAATATGATGTTTTTTTCAATCTCCTCCAGGTTGTAAGTTTCAAGATCAAGACCATCAGCTTTTTTCCTTGGGGAGGAAAGCATAAAGTCATCTGACTGAAGTGTGTCCGCTTCACTCATAATTACAGCCCTTTCGATGGCATGCTGTAGTTCCCTTACATTACCGGGCCAGTGGTACTGGTTGAGCTTTTTCATAGCATCCTGACTAATGCGGGAAATACTCTTTTTATATTTTTTGCTGTAGGTTTTCAGGAAATGATCTGCAAGAACCGGAAGGTCGCCGGTACGGTCACGCAGAGGGGGAAGATGTATCTCTACAGTGTTGATCCGGTAAAGTAAGTCCTGTCTGAATTTTTCCTCAGCAACCATATCGTGTATATCGTTGTTTGTTGCACAGATAAGACGTATGTCAACCGGCAGGGGTTTGTTGGAGCCCACTCTTACAACCTGTTTCCGTTCGATGACGGTTAGCAGTTTTGCCTGAAGGGGTAGCGAAAGATTTCCAATTTCATCAAGGAATAGTGTGCCTCCGGAGGCTATTTCGAACCTGCCGGCTTTTTCTTTTATTGCATCGGTAAAGGCTCCTTTTTCATGTCCGAATAGTTCGCTTTCAAAAAGAGTCTCGCTTATCGATCCCAGGTCTACGCTGATAAATACTTCCTCACTACGGGGGGAATTGCGGTAAAGTGCCCTTGCAACCAGCTCTTTGCCGGTTCCGTTCTCTCCAAGTATCAGAACGTTTGCGTCTGTTTTGGCAACCTTGTTAATTGTTGCAAAAACCTTTTTCATTTCCGGTGATTCACCGATGAAATCGTGAAAAGGCTGGTCAAGCACTTTGCTTATTTCCTTTTGCTTCATCCTGAGGCCGCTTGCCTCCACACGGGATCTCCTTAACTGAACCGAGGAGGAAACTGTAGCAATGAGCTTTTCATTTTGCCAGGGTTTCAATACAAAGTCAGTTGCACCCGCCTTAATAGCCCTTACCGCTTTTTCAGCATCTCCGTATGCGGTAATGAAAAGGACCACAGCCTGCGGGTCAATCTCAAGGATCTTTTTCAACCAGTCAAATCCTTCCTGGCCGCTTATAGCATCCTTGGTAAAGTTCATATCAAGCAGGATGACATCAAAATCTTCAGATTTTAACAATCCGGGAATGTCAGATGGGTCGGTGGTCGTTTTAATCAGTTCAACATGATGTTTAAGAAGCAGTTTCAATGAAAAAAGGATATCTTCATTATCGTCTACTGCAAGCACTTTTCCATTTTTTCCCATTATGCTACTTTTTTGTTCCATTCCGCCACATAAAGACTGTCAGAATGTGGAATATTTAGATTGTAAATATATTATATAATTTGCATCAATAAACCAATTTAAATTAAAATCTGTACGAAATCGTACGTTCCCTGTTTCATTACCGTACACCAAAACAGCAATAAAGAGTTATTGATACATGCCCAAGTTCAACAATATCAGGGATTAACACTATTTGGCATAATTAATGATTAACTAAAGAGAGAATAATTAAAATTTGCATAATTATGGGTATGGATCGCAAAATAGAGAACAAAGCCAAAAAAAGAAGACAGATCATATGGATTTCTGTGGCAACCGTTTTTGTGCTGGCTGTATTTTACCAGATAATTTTTGGAGACAAAAGTTCGCGCCTGAACGTTGATATTGACAAGATAACGGTCGAGGAGATACGCGCAGATTCTTTTCTCGATTATATTGCAGTTAACGGCACAGTGGAGCCGATACAGACAATATACCTGGATGCAATAGAGGGTGGGAGTGTTGATGAAGTTATTAAAAGGGACGGAATGGTTACGGAAGGGGAGAAGCTTGCCAGTCTCAGCAATATAAACCTGTTACTTGAAATATCGCGTCATGAAGCTGATGTGACAAGAAATGTGAATGATTTCCGTATGACCAGGATTCAGCTTGACCAGCAAAACCTCAGATACAGGAACGATCTTCTTGATCTCTCCTATTCTTTAAAACAGGCAGAAAGAAGGTATAACAAGAACCAGGTGCTTAGGGAAGAAAATCATATATCACATGAGGATTATGAACTTTCGAAAGAGCATTACGAAAATATCAGAAGAAGATACGAGATTATGCAGGAAAGCTATAAACACGACTCAATTTACCGTGTTGCCCAGCTTGAATCAATGGAGGAATCACTCGAAGCGATGCAGAACAATCTGGGGCTGGTATCAAGAAGGCTGGATGCACTTGATCTCAGAGCTCCTGTTGACGGCGAGCTGGCTTTCCTCGATCTGGAGGTGGGACAAATTATCAACCGGGGCGAGAGGCTGGGCAGGATTAATGTCCTTGATTCATATAAGCTGAGGGTAGAAATTGATGAACACTATATTTCGAGGGTTGTGACAGGGTTGCCCGGAGAGTTCGAATTCGCAGGCGACAGTTATGACATTGAAATAACAAGGATATATCCTGAAGTGGAGGCCGGACGTTTTGGCG
>SL_3KL_010_SEDDRAFT_10003466_pt1 | contig 14298 bp, 14 predicted proteins | sample SodLakKL_010_SED_2_FD_10381 | JGI IMG/M metagenome (IMG submission 10381)
TCACCGGTTCCGAGGCCGCGCTGGACCGTTCGCTGGACGGGCGGTTGAAGGCTCTGCACCGCGCTAACATTTATCCTGGGCCCCTGAACACCGTGGAGATCGTGGTGCAGCCAGGGACGCAGCGTAGCGAGGGAGCGGTGGTGGTGGGACTGGGCACGCTCGGGCAGCTCTCGGCGGCGAGCCTGCGTGACACCCTGCGGCATGCGCTGATCCGCTTCAGCCTCGACCATGGCGCACGGCTGCGTGAGGGTGGTGAACCCGGGAGCAAGGCCGCAGGCGATCTGGCGCTGGCCTCGCTGGTGATCGGCTCGGGCGTGGGAGGGCTCGTCCGGGTCGATGCAGTCAAGGCCCTGCTCGAGGCTGTCGCCGATGCCAACCGGCAGCTGCGCGAACTGGATGCGCCTTTGCTGCAGCGCATCGACATCATCGAGCTGTTCGAGGACGCGGCGATCGCGATCGCGCACGCCTGCGAGCGCGTCTGCCGTGAGCTGGGCCAGGCGCTTACCGTCGATCTGACCGTGCGGCCCATGCCCGGTGGGCTGCAGCGCCCGTTCTTCGACGAGGCCGAACCCTGGTGGCGTCGCATTCAGGTGACAGGGACCGAGGACGGACTGGATTTCGCGCCGCTAACCGACCGGGCCGGCATCGATGTGCGCGCGCACCCGATGCAGACGGCGCTGATCGACCGCTTTCTGGAAGTCGCGACGGCGAGTACGGCCGCCAATCCGGCGCTCGGCTCGAGCCTGTTCGAGCTGCTGATTCCGGTAGCGTTCAAGTCGCAGGTGGAGGCGCAGGGCGGCATGGTGCTGCTGGTGGACGATCGCGCGGCGCGCTACCCCTGGGAACTGCTGACGGACCGGCGCAGCCGGGATTCGCGTCCGCTCGCCACGCGCATCGGTATGGTCCGGCAGCTCTACGACCGCTCCAATGAACCGCCCCGGCCGACCGCGCGCAATGGCCGCGCGCTGGTGGTGGGCGACACCCAGGCCGGGGAGGGCTTCCCCCCGTTGCCCGGGGCCGTGGCCGAGGCGTCGCTGGTGTCCGAGCACCTCAATCATGGAGGGTTCGATTCCGGTCAGCCGATGATCCGCCGCCGAAGCATCGAGATTGTGATGGCGCTGACCAACGAGGATTACCAGGTCATCCACCTTGCCGGCCACGGCGTGGTCGATCACCCGATCAGGGACGCCGTCACCGGCGCGGATCGGCCCAGCACAGGAATGCTGCTCGGCGACGGCATCGTGCTGGGTCCGAAGGAGATCCGTGCGCTGCCCTGCGTACCGGAGTTGGTGTTCATCAACTGCTGCCACCTGGGGGCCAACCGCGAACCGCCGGCTGGCGGGCCGCGTTACACTCTGGCGGCGAACCTGGGTACCGCATTCATCCGGGCCGGCGCCAAGTGCGTGATCGCGGCCGGCTGGGCGGTGGACGACGCCGCCGCCGCGCGTTTCGCCGCGACCTTCTACGATGCCATGTTGTCGGGTGTGAGTTTTGGCGACGCGGTGACTGATGCCCGCAGGGCGGTGTTCGACGCCTACGGCGACAGCGACACCTGGGGCGCGTACCAGTGCTACGGCGACTATGCGTTCCGCCTGCGCCAGGGATCGGCGGCGGCTTCTCCCGGGTCTCGATCCGTGGTGCCCGGTGGGGCGGGGGGCGACACCGGCCCGCAGGTTCCACCCGGACCGACCTTTCACAGCACGCGCGAGGTCGAGGTCGCGGCGTCGAACATCCGCAGCGAGGTCTACACGCGCAGGATGGAGCCGGACGGGCTGAAGCCGCGAGATCCCGTGGCCCGATTGAGACATCTGGAAGCCCTGCTGGAAGAACGGCCCCACCTCAAGACGGGCGCCACCAGCAGTGCCATCGGGGCCGCCTGGCACGAACTCGGCGACTTTGAGCGGTCGGCCGCATGGACCGAGCAGGCGCTGGACTGTGAGGACGGCGGGACAACGGTCAAGGCCCTGGAGAACCGGGTCAACGCATTGGCCCGGCTGGCGGAGCGGCGCCTCGCGGGCGTCGATGCAGAAGCGGGAGATGACGCCGTTCTTGCCCAGCTGGAAGAAGCCAGCAGGGTCGCCGGGCAGGCGGTTGCGCTGGCCGATACCCTGATGACCCTGGGCGAGAACACAGAGCGGGCAATGATCCGGGCCAGCGCCTACAAGCACCATGGAATTGTCCACGCTGCGCGGGCGGCGGCGACATCCGACCCGGAGGTGACGGCGTCCGCGCGCGAGCAGGCTCGTGATTCACTGCTGACGGCCTACACGATCTACCGCGACTCCGCGAACCGGGCGCTATCCGCCACGGGCCGCCTGGCCAGTTATCCGCTGCTGAATGCGGTGGCGCTCTGGATCTATCTCGCCCGCCAGGGCGGGCGGGCCCGAAAGGTTCGGGACGCGTTGCAGAGCACGGATGCGGTCATGGACGAGCTCGAACGACTCGCGGAGCAGTTTGCGGGCGCGCCGCCGGCCGAGGGCGCCAAACGTTTCTGGGATCGCACCGACCGCATCAATCTCGAGGTCCTGCGCTCGCTGGTGTCCCGGCGCCTGCATCGGCCTCCCTCGTCGCCGGAGTGGCGAGACTTTGCGGCGCGCTTCCGCGAGGAGTTCCAGCGGGCATCCCCGCGCGAGAGCGACTCGGTGACCAAGCAGTTGCGTCTGCTGACGCTGCTTCTGGGCACGGACGCCCCCGAGCTCGCCGCGCTCGCCCGGCTCTACCAGGAGATTGCATAGCGGCTGCTGATCCATCTCCTCCGACAGGTACCCTTCGGCAGGCCCCGTACGAACGGCGCCTACACTGTTGGCGAAGGGGGTTGCATGGTGCGCCCTGGATTTTCAGGCCCTTGACCGACAAACCCTTTGGGAGCAGGCACGATGTCCTTAACTGCATGGTCCACCGATCCGCGCCTGCAGCGGATTCTGACCCATCCCGATGACGACACCGCAATCTGGTGGAGCGACCTGGAGCGATTTCTTGCCGGCGATGCGGGGCTGACGCGAAGGTCCGCCGGCGAGGCGGCGATCATGGCCGTGCAACGACTGATGATTTTTCTGGGCTATTCCACAGCGAGTTCGGGGGCCTTCCTGGTGGATGGGGATTTCGGACGCGGTACCAACCGCGGCGTCGCGCAGTTTCAATTCGAACATGGGCTGACACGGAAGATCACCCGCGACATCCTCTGCTATCCCAGCCGTTGGAATACCGCCAGCCGCTTGATCACCAGCATTCCCGACACCACGCTGACCGTCGCGACGCTGGAGCGCATGGCCGCAACGGCGGTGGAAACAATCGAGAGCGGGCAGGCGATGAGCGGCGACCTGGACGACGCGATCTTCCATCTCAACGCCCTGCACAAGCGCCGTTTCCTGGATTGCCGCGGCATCCTTGCACGGTACGGTGGCCATGCCGTGTCCGCCTGCGCGGCACTGAAAGCGGAGGAGGGGGTCACGGTTCAGCCGGAATGGGTGCTGGCCATCATCCGGCAGGAGACGGCCGGCGTGATCCGTCCGCGGTTCGAACAGCACTACCTGTCCCGCCTGAACGAGCGTCATCCCGATGCGGATCTGCAGGAACTGCGGTTGCGGTCGATGAGCCTCGGGCTCGGGCAGATCATGGGTGAGAATCATCGGGCCGTGGGTGCGCCAAGCGCTGCCGCGCTGTTCACGGCTCCGGTCACCGAGCAGGTGGCCTTCATCGCCCGCTTCCTCCGGCCGCGGCAGGACGCGGTGGGAAAGACGAGACCCACCGAGGCCGATTTTCATCGCGTGTCGCGCTTCTATAACGGCCCGGCCTACGAGACCCATCGCTACCACGAGAAGTTGGCGCGCTGGTTCCGGGAGTTCCGGTTGCTGATCGACGAGGAGGGCTTGCCGGAGCCGACGGAGGCGACACCCGCCGAGCCGGCTGGCCCGGTGCGCTATTCGCGTGCGAACCGGCCTCCGGATTTGCCCTGGTTCCGCAAGAGGACCCGCGTCCAGTTGCTGTTCGTATCGGAGCCCTTCGAGGTCGATACCCAGGAGGGCGTGATGCGCATCAGCCCCGATACCGTGGACGACTGGGACGGTGGTTATTACATCGCCTTTCCCGATGACGGCAGCAAGCCCTATGGCATCGCCCCGGCCTACGTGCGTGGGAACTACGAGGCGGNGGAGTGACCGNCGCCGGTCGTCTGCCTCGGAAGAGGATTCTTTCCGGTGTCCTTGCGCGTGCGGATGAGTTTTAACGTGCCTGGTGATCGGTCCTGATCGACGCCTGTCNTGGTGTCGCTTNGCGTCAATAAGACGTGACAANCTAATCATTTTGATGCAAGCTGGCTGATACCAATCCACCCAGAGCAGATCCCATGGAAGCCACCCACCCGTATTCGGTTCTCGACGAGTTCCCCATCCCGGCGTCCGCCCTGAGCGACCAGGCCGACTATATCCGGCTGGTCCGCACCGGTATCCCGGGAGAGGTCGTGAAGAAGGCCGTGAATCTTCTGGGCAACCGGGAGATGTTCGTGCGGCTGCTGCATACCACTTCCGCCAACCTGAGCCGCTTCTACCGAAGGAAGGCCCTCGATCCCGTGGCTACCGAGGAGGTGCTGGACGTGCTTAGGCTGTACGCGGAGGCCACTCGCATCTGGGGCGATCTCGATACCGCGAATGCCTGGCTCGACACACCCGTTGCGGCGCTGGCCGGCGAAAAGCCACTGCAGCTGTTCGACACCTTCGAGGGGCGCAAGTGGGTCCGGGAGGTACTGCGCAAGATCGAGTTCGGCGAGTTCACCTGATGCGGCTTTACCGGATCTGCCCCGAGCGGTTCCTGGAAGACTACAGCGGCCTGGGAGCGAGCTTCCAGGACGGCGCCCGCTGGAACACCGCTGGCCATCCCGTGCTCTATTTCGCCTGTTCGCCGGCCACCGCCCTGCTGGAGCTGGCGAACTATGTGCCCTCACCCCGTCTGATACCCAGCGATTACCGCCTCGGTGTGTACAGCCTTCCGGACGACGCCAGCCTCGAGAGTCTGCCCCACGGCAAGCTCCCGAAGCATTGGGCAGCCTATCCCTACCCGGAGTCCACCCAACGGTTGGGTGACGTCTGGCTGGAAGGCGTGGGCGGCCTCGCACTACTGGTCCCCAGCGCGGCGGTCTCCGGTGGCCTGGAGAACATTGCCGTGATCAATCCGAAGCACGCGCAGGTTGCCAAGGTCCAAGTGCTCAAGACTTTCTCCGACCTCTTCAACGAACGGACCTTCGCCGGCATTCAGGGCAACAAACAGCCTTAGATCGCAGAGCTTCGCGCAATGTTGGACCGAGACACCTGGTCTTGGGGCTTCCATCCGCCATGAAGCTCGTCCTCCTGTTCGTGACCGGCGGGCGCAAGGACATCTCGGCCAACAAGGGCCAACGCACGCGCCGAGGCGCGCGGTGTCGCCGGAAGGCTGCCGTCACCGGGCCGGGTCCTGCACGGCGCGCCAGGCGTCGAACCAGCGGCGCGGGCGCAGGATGCGCAGGGTGGGTTCGCTGTCGTTCAGTTCGACGCCGAGCGCCAACGCGCCCAGCCGGGCGTACAGCGCGCCGTTGGACGTGCCGTCCGCCAGTGCCAGGTCGGCGAGCAGCGTCAGGTTCTCGCCCACGAGATCGACGTCGCTGAGACGGATCCGGGTGTCGTTCAGGTCCAGCTGCGCGCTGCCCTCGATACCGCGAACGTCCAGCAGCCGGCCCAGCCAGGCGCTGTCCCGGGCACGGGCGAGAAACAGGCGGGCCAGCAGGCCCGTGTCGCGCATCGTCAGTGCCACCCGGCTGGCGAGGCGGATCTGCTCCGTCCAGCGCAGTTGTGCGTCGTCGAAATCCAGTTGCACCCACCAGCCGGCATCGCCCGCTTGCTCGCCATTCTGCCGCTGCACCTGATCCAGGCGGAGGAAGGACCGCGCCGCGTTGAACTGCCGCGTCGCCAGCTCGCCCTCCGCGAGCCGTAGGGCGAGCTGCAGGTCCCCGCGCAGGTGCTGGTCGAGCAATGCCAGTTCGACGCCGCTGGCCCGCAGGTTGACTTCGCCCCGGGCCTCCAGCCCCACCAGGGTGAACTCGCTGGCGACGCGCGCCGTCCCGCCGAGCAGCGTGACGCCCGCGCCTTCAGGCAAATAGGTGTTGTACCGGGTGAAATCAGGCACCTCGGTCTCTGGGAGGGAGATCCATGTGGTGAAGTGCCGGGGCTCCGGTGACGCAAGCACTTCCGAGAATTGCCCGGTTTGGGTTGTGACGACCAGCTCACGCCCCTGGAGGTGCGGCCGTTCGTCGTCCCGGCGCTGCAGCGCATATTCCGGAATCTCGAGCGTGAGACGGGCCTGTTCCGGCGTCTCCAGCCGTGCGCTCAGTGCGCCGCGTCCGGCCGCACGATGGCCGAGAAATCCCACTTGTAGCTGCTCGGCCGCCACCAGCAGCCGGGTCCCCGGCAGGATCCGGTTGCCCGCGAAGCTGCCCTCGAGGTGGAGCTGCCCATGGCCCTGCACTGCGAGACCGTGGGCATCGGGCAGGAAAGCGTTCAGGAACCCGAGCTGCCGGACCGTGCCTTCCAGAACCAACTGCCCACCNGGCACACCGTCAAGCCGGTGCAGACGCCCTTCANGCAGAACCAGATCGCTCTCCAGACGTTNNGCATCCGGTGTCTCGCCCTGGGCCTGCCAACGCAGCCGGCTGCCGCCAATGTCCAGCCGCGTTCCGTCCAGCGCGGCCTCGTTGAGGGCCAGCGTGAACTCGACGTCGTTTTCCACGGTGTGCCCCCCCAGCCCGGTGCGCAGCTTCTCGCCGGACAGCGAGAGCGAACCCCGCAGGCCGTTCTCCGCCACGACCATCTGGCCCTCGCTCAACGCGCTGCCGCCGAGCAGCAGCAGGGGCGCGGGGTCGGAAAGGTAAGGGTCGAGGTAATGCTGCAGCACTGCGATGTCGGGCAAGCGCGCAGTCTGCCAGACGATCTCCGCGCGGGTACCGTCCCCGGCCTGTTCCGGGTCGAAGGGGCCTGTCGCCGCCAGCCGCAGTTCGGCCCCGGCGAGCAGTTGGCGCGCCTGGTGATGCAGGGTGGCCCCGACCAACAGCATATCCAGCGAGACCTGGTCGTCCTCCAGTCCGGCGCGCAGCGTGCCTTCGCCGCTCGCGGCGTAACCGAGCCCCTTGACCTCGAGTTGCGGCGCGCTGATCTCCAGCCGGGCCGCAGCCGGGTGCTGGCCCAGCGTCTCCAGCTCCGCCTCAAGCTCACCCGTGCCGCGGAGCTCGATGCCCTGGCCTTCGAACAGGTGCGCCAAATAGGGATCGAGCATATCCAGGCGCGTCACGTCGCCGCGCAGCGCAAGCCGTGCGCCGGCGGGTTCCTCCAGACGGTCCAGGCGCCGGTTGTTCAGTTCCACGCTGAGCGTCAGTTCAGTCCGGTGGGCGTAGGGGTCTGCATCGGCCAACGTCACGTCGCGCAACCGCGTGGTGAATGTCAGCCGCTCCGGATGTTCGGGGGAAACCGCCAGGAGGACCGCGCCGGCGCCCTCCGCGCGGTGTGTGGTGCCGAGCGCCCCGGGCGCGAGCGGGTCACGGTCAGGCCAGAGGCCTTCGCGCAGCCGCGGTTCATCGACTTCGACACGCAGTTCGGGCGAGTCCAGGCGCAGGGCGCTGCCCGGCGCCAGTATTCCCCGAGCCACCGTCAGATCGCCCTGCAGCCGGCCATGGCCGGACAGCGCGAGCCAGGGCAGGGTTTCCAGATAGGGCATGAAGACATCCCAGGCGTCGGCGTGGGCATCCAGCTGCACGGTGCCGGACAATGCCTCCAGCACCGCCGCGCCGACCTCCATCGGTGCGACCCGAGCCAGCGACGCCTCGGCGGCAAGGTCGATGTCGCGCACCAGGGTGGCGCCGTCGGCATCGCGCTGCAGCCGGCCACCCTCCAGGCGGAGCGCGAGGTGGGAGATCGCCAGTTGCCGGGCCGTGAATTCGGTGTCCTCCAGACGCAGCTGGCCGGCACCGTCGAGGACCAGGTCGTTCAGGGTCAGGCGCCGGATTCCGTGGGCATCCAGCGAACGGATGTGCAGGCCGCCCCGCAGCAGTGCAAGCAGCGAGAGCTCCAGCGTCGCACGTTCCGCAGCGACAGAGAGTGCGAGTTCTTTATCTGCACGGGCCAGGTGGAAGCCCTCGACTTCCCAGCGGCCGGGATGCCGACTGCGACCGTGCTCCCAGGCGATGTCGATCCCCTCCAACTGGGAGAGCCGCTGCGGCAGCCATGAACTATTGAGCAGCCAGTAGCTGCCCGCGAACCAGGCCAGTGCCAGTACCACCAGCGCTGCCAGCAGCGACAGGGCGAGGCGAGAACGGGAGCGGGGCAAGGGATCGGACATGGACGTTTTCTGGTTTCGCTACAGAGTCTCGACGAACCCATCTTAGCGGGTGTTCCAGGTCTCGACGTCCGGTCGGTTCGGACCACGCTGTTTTGCGGCCATGGGCGCAGCCCCAAAGGGCTGCCAACGGTCTCAGGCATTCAGGTCCGGTGCGCTGCGCCGCCGGTTGCGCAGCAGCCGGATGAGCCGGATGAGCAGCCACACGAGAGCCAGGATCACCAGCACGCCGAAGGCCAGCGGGATCAGCAGCGCGAACGCGATCGTGAGCAGGCTGCCCCCGGTCTCCGAGGTGGCAATCAGGGGATTGGCCAGACCGCCGGTCGAGGCAGTGGATACCCCGCGGGCCAGCACGGTCGTGCCCTGCACGATGCCTGCAGCACCGCCGCCAAGCAGCGCCGCAGTGCCCCACTGCAGCAGCCCGTTCATCTCGGGTAGCAGCGAGGCAACGATCACCGTGCCGCCGCCGATCGCTGCGGGGGTGGCCAGGGTGTCAAGCAAGTTGTCGACCACCGGGATGTAATAGGCGCCAGCCTCCAACAGGGCCGCGATGCCCACCACGATCAGTACCGGGTCGGAGGCCAGCCAGGCGAAGTCCTCGCCCAGTTCCAGCAGGCCGAGGCGGGAGGCGAGGCCCAGCGCCAGCACCGGCAGGAACACCCGCAGCCCGGCCGCCGCGCTCAGGCTGATGCCCGCCATCAGCGCGGAAAGGGTGCTCAGGTCGCCGATGCCTTCCATGGCCGCTATTCTAGCCACGACCCGGTTTCGGGCCCATTTGTTGTCTCGAGTGGAACGGGAGTGCTCATCCGGGACAGATCTCCTGATCGTGACCGTGGTCAGGGTGGGCCACCGGTCGACCCCGGCTGAATTGGCGCGCTTGACATCTACTCCATTGGAGTAGATTCTCCGCTGATGATCACGATCGCCGAAACGGCGCCATTTCAGCGCAAAATCGCAAGTCTGCTATCAGATGAAGAGCGCGGTGATCTGATCACTTACCTTGCTGAGCACCCGAGTGCGGGGGTTCTGGTGGAAGGTACGGGCGGGATTCGGAAGCTCCGTTGGGCGCGCCAAGGTGGCGGAAAGAGGGGCGGGCTACGCATCATTTACTACTTCCACAGCGAAATGATGCCACTTTACCTGTTGGCAGCCTTCGGAAAGAACGAAAAGGCGAACATCTCGGCTGAAGAAAAACGGCAGTTGGCGAAGGCTGTGAACGAATTGGTGGCATTCTGGAGGCAACGACATGGGCAAGGCATTCACTGATATTTCGGAAGGTCTCAAGGATGCGGCCAATCATGCGCAAGGGAAGAAGTCTGGTGTGGTGGAGCATACCCCGGAAGTCCTTGACGTAAGGGCAATCCGGGCGAAAACCGGGATGAGCCAGGAGCGGTTTTGTGCCACGTTCGGTATTTCACTTGGCACGCTTCGTCATTGGGAACAAGGTCTGCGCACACCGCGGGGAGCCGCAAGAGTTCTGCTGAAAGTGGTCGACCAGAACCCGAAGGTCGTCATGGCTGCAGTGAAGGAATGAGAAGCAGCCCGATGCGGGCATGGGCGGTCGCAGCCTGGGCCGATTCGTCCGGCTGCATGAACGCCAAACGGTTGGACGTCATGGCTCAGTTCCATCGGCCGTAGACCCGTTCATCGGAGTTGGTTCATGAGTGGAGACAGGACGATGCAGCCCCTGCGAATGCCCGTCTTGTTCGTCGGGCACGGTAACCCGATGAACACGATCCAGCGAAATGAGTTTCATCAACGGTGGCAGGAGCTTGGGCGGCTGCTCCCCAAGCCGAAATCCATCCTGTGCATGTTCGCCCATTGGGAAACGCGGGGCGTCTGCCTGTCAGCGGCCGAAGAGCCGGAAACGCTCCAGGACTTCTTCGGTTTCCCAAAGGCCCAGTTCGACGCGTGCTATCCAGCGCCCGGTGATCCCGCATTAGCGGATCGCGCGAAGGAGCTGATGGGCGCGGCAGGTACACGCCTGAGGGTGCTAAGAGACATCCGCTTTCTGGGCGATCGCGCGCATCGGTTTCTCGAGCAGGGGCGACAACCTGGGTGTCCAATAGTGTGACGTCTGAGCCCGTATCCGCTGAGAACAAACGGTAGGTGTTGTGCTATTTTTGGACCATGAAGCCGACCTCCTGGAACCAGGAGAAGAATGCCCCGCCCGAGGCCAAGAGAGAGATGCGATGCACGGAACGCCATGGGGATTCGTCGATTACGAAAACGTCGGCTCTCTCGAGGCGGTCGATCTCGGCAAATACCAGCGCGTGTTCGTCTTTCTCGGACCCAAGAACACGAAGTTGAAGCTCGGCGATGCTTCGTCAGCAGCCTTTTGTACGCTGGAAATCATGGCGTTGAAAACGACGGGAGCCAATAACCTGGATTTCCATTTGGCATTCCACTTGGGCCGCTTTCACGAAATCGCCAACGAAGGGGTCGAATTTCATGTGATCACCAACGACTCCGGGTTTGATGGGCTGATCAACCACATCAAGAAGCTGGGCAGGAAGTGCAGGCGAGTCCCCACGAACAAGACCGAGAAACCGGCTAAGCCTCCAGCTGCGGAACTGTCGCCGTGTGCAGCGTTGATTATCGATCGGCTGGCCCCAATGGACGGGCGCACACGACCTCGGAAGAAGGCGAAACTGGTGAACTGGATCAAGTCGCAATGCGCGCAGCTACTGAATGGTGCCGAACCGGCCAGCTTCTACGAAGAACTCAAGCAAGCGAAGATCATTCGGGAGTCCGGATCGGATATCACGTATGAGATCAAGCGTTGACCTGATTATCACGCAAGCTCCGCATGGAATCCGTTCGTGCGCAACGCTCTCTCACCGCATAGCCGTCCCCTGTGGGAGGCGAGCCCACTCGGCGACCGAACGGCGGAAAACCTTCGCCCAGAGGCTGGCCTCCCACAAGGGTGTCCCTTGAAACAGCGCCAATCTGACGGTCTGCGGAGCTTGCGTGATAATCAGGAGCGTTGATGCTGCGCTCACCGGAAAAAGCATATCCGTCCCCTTTTTCTTCAAACCGCCCCGTCCAGGGTTTGCAACGACCTTCGTGCATGCGATCAGGCTGGAGGAAGGACGCTTGAGACACGAAGCGGGGCAACCGGAGTTCCGGTTTGTGACCGCCAGCGTGCGCAGGGTACCCGCGTTAGAATGCTTGATGTGACTGCATACGGAGCGTCGACGGCAGAGCGATCAACGATTGTGGAGCGGTAAAAGTGTGGCAAAAGATCAATCCGGCCCTTTCTTCTATGCCAACCAAACGCCTGAGCAAGCCGCTCGGGACCGGATCGATGCCCGTCTGCGGGCGTCTGGCTGGCACGTGCAGGACAAGGACGCGCTCGATTTCAACGCCGGCCCGGGAATCGCCGTCCGTGAATATCAGACCGACATTGGCCCGGCCGACTACGTCCTGTTCGCCGACCGGCAAGCCGTCGGCGTCATCGAGGCCAAGCCGGACACCTGGGGCGTTCGCCTCACCGCCGTCGAGGAACAATCCGAGGGCTACGCCAACGCCAGGCTGAAATGGATCACGAACGCCGAGCCGCTGCCATTCCTCTACGAGAGCACCGGCCAGATCACGCGTTTCACCAACGCCCGCGATCCCAACCCGCGATCACGCGAGGTCTTCAGCTTCCATCGCCCGGAAACCTTGCAGGCCTGGATGCAGGCACCACGCCCGCATCCAGGCCGAGCGCGAAGCCCGCTACAAAGCCGCCCTCGACGACTGGCAAAAGGCCCTCGCTCAATGGCGCGCCGATGGCGAGAAGGGCAAGAAACGTGCGAAGCCGAAGCGGGCCAAAACGCCAGATACGTTGACAGCAGAGCAATTGTCGTTGCTGCCTTCACTTCCGACGGGCTGGTTGCACGCAAAGATTGGTGACCTAGCGCAGGTGGGCACTGGCGTTACTCCACTCAAGTCGAATAAGCGCTTCTACGAACCACCCGAAATCCCTTGGGTCACAAGTGCGGTTGTCAATAACAATTTTGTCAATGAGCCCGAGCAGTTTGTCTCCCGACTCGCTCTTGAGAAAACGAATCTCCAGCTTTACCCGCCCGGCACTCTGCTTCTCGCAATGTATGGAGAAGGCAAGACACGTGGTAAGTGTTCAGAGTTGCGATTTCCTTCTACGACCAATCAAGCCCTAGCCGCTTTGCAGGTGGAAAGCGTGGAGCCACAGCTAAAGCCATACTTGAAGCTCTTCCTACTGAAAAACTATCACGACATGCGCCTCTTATCATCTGGCGGGGTTCAACCAAATCTCAATTTGGGCATTATTGAAAACCACTGGATTCCAATCTGCTCCCCCGCCGAACAAGCCGAAATCGTCCGCATCCTTGATGCCCGAATCGACGCTGCCGATGCGCTGGAGGCCGAGATCGACACCGCCCTGACCCGCGCGAACGTCCTGCGCCAGTCCATCCTGAAAAAAGCCTTCTCCGGCCAGCTCGTCCCCCAGGACCCCGGTGATGAGCCCGCCGCCGTGCTGCTGGCCCGGATCCGGGCCGAGCGGGCGAAGGCACCGAAAGCCGCGGGGAAACGCAGGGCCCCGGCGTGATCTGCTGTCATCTTGAAAATTTGCTGGCATTGCTGTCTAGTGGATACTTTGACAGCACTTATGGAAAATCCGTACCATGCCGACCATAACCGTGAGAAACCTGCCCGACGAGGTTCACCGCGCGCTGCGCGTTCGTGCCGCCCGGCACGAACGCAGCATGGAAGCCGAAGTACGCGAAATCCTCGCGGCCACCGTCGTACCGGAAAGCCGACCCAGGCTCGGCTCACTTTTGGCCGAAATTGGCCGGCAGGCCAGGCTGACCGAGGAGGAAGCCGCCGTATTCGAAAACCTGCGCGACAACAGCCCCGTGCGCGTCATCGATTTCGAATGATCATGCTGGACACCCATCTGATTTCTTGAGCGTTGGCTCTCATTGGCCTCATATCTTTCCAACGACAGCCTGCTTCAGGAGGCTCAACATGCCCACCATGACCGTGAGAAACCTGCCCGAGGACGTGCATCGCCGCATCCGCCTCTATGCCGCCGAACATGGCTTGAGCGCCGAGGCTGCCGCGCGCCGCCTGCTGGACGAGGCCACCCGCCCGGCCGAGCGCCTTGGCGATGTCGTCACCGCCTTTGCCCGCGCGCGCGCCGCCGAATTCCCGGATGTGCCGCGCAACCCCGCGCCCATCGAACCCGCCGATTTCTCGTGATTGTTCTCGACACCAATGTGATTTCCGAACCGATGCGCAGCGAACCGGATGCCGCCGTCGTGCGTTGGCTGAACGCGCAGACCGGCGCGGCGTTGTTTACCACCAGCGTGACGGTGATGGAGTTGCGCTTCGGCCTCGAACGCCTGCCTGACGGAAAGCGCAAGGACAGATTGTGGGAGGTGCTCGATTTCACGCTATCGCGCCTCGTCGGCCCGCGCATCCTGCCCTTCGACGCGGCCGCCGCGACCGAGGCCACCCGCATCGCCGCCGAAGCCGAGGCCTCGGGCACCCCGATCGGGGAGGCCGACGCCCAGATCGCCGCGATCACCCGGGCGAATGGTTTCGCCATCGCCACCCGCGATACCGCCCCGTTTCAGAGCGCCGGTGTGACCGTCATTAACCCCTGGAATTTCGCATGAACACCGCCCCCATCGTCTCCAGGGTCTGGAGCTTCTGCACCACGCTGCGCGACGACGGTGTCGGCTATGGCGACTACCTCGAACAACTGACCTACCTGATCTTCCTGAAGATGGCCGACGAATACGCCAGGCCCCCGTATAGCCGCGATGTGGGTATTCCGGAAGGATTCGACTGGACCAGCCTCACCACCCGGCGCGGTGCCGAGTTGGAGGTGCATTACGTCACGCTGCTGCGCAAGCTGGGCGGGCAGAAAGGGATGCTCGGCCAGATCTTCACCAAGGCGCAGAACAAGATCACCGA
>SL_3KL_010_SEDDRAFT_10003467_pt1 | contig 14297 bp, 13 predicted proteins | sample SodLakKL_010_SED_2_FD_10381 | JGI IMG/M metagenome (IMG submission 10381)
TTAGGACTGTTTTTTTTTGATTGAAACCAGCTTTTTTTGCGTAACCTTAAAACGGCTAAGGAAAAAGGTGCAAGACAATTACCATGAGGTATTGGCGTTTTCCTGGTGAACCGATCTATAAACGCATTGGCTTCGGATAACTTCCGTGGCTTCCTAAAATCTGATATTGTTTGAACAAAAAAATTGATCCGGAGGTTCCGGTGCGGTTTGGCAACCTTGAGTTGTTGGCCCGCCAGGTGGTGGAGGGCTTTATCACGGGTATGCATAAAAGCCCCTTTCATGGGTTTTCTGTGGAGTTTGCCGAACACAGGATCTACAACCCGGGCGAAAGTACACGCCATATCGACTGGAAGCTTTACGCTCGTACGGAAAGGTTATATGTAAAACGTTTTGAAGAAGAAACAAACCTGAGGTGTCAGATCGTGATCGACAACTCCTCTTCAATGCATTTTGCCGGCAAAGGCGATCAGGGCCGGAATTTTTCCAAACTGCAATTTTCCGTGGAATGTGCTGCGGCACTCATGTACCTGCTCAGGAAGCAAAGGGATGCGGTGGGACTCAGCGTCATCTCCGACAGGATGGAACTGCACACCAACGCCCGCTCAAGCAGTATGCACCACAAGATGCTGTTTGGCCAACTCGACGGTCTGTATCGCCATGATGAAGAACAAAGAAACAAGACCACCAATACAGCAGAGATGTTGCACCTGCTGGCAGAAAAGATGCATAAGCGGTCACTGGTGATCATCTTCTCCGATATGATGGATAACGAGGCCAGGCCAGAGGCAATGTTTTCTGCATTGCAACATCTGAAACACAATAAACATGAGGTCATACTCTTTCATGTGTATGAAAAACAGAAAGAGCTGGACTTTGATTATCAAAGCCGTCCGTTCCGGTTTGTTGATATGGAAACAGGACAAACCGTCAGGCTGAACCCCGGCGATCTGAAAACAAAGTATGTGGAAAAAATGGAAGAATATTTCCGGCGCCTGCGCCTGAAATGCATGCAGTATAAGATAGATTTCGTACCTTCCGGTATCAATGAAGGCTATGAACAGGTGTTGCTGTCTTTTCTCGTGAAAAGATCCAAATTGTACTAAACGTTGCTTCATTGCTTGAATATCGGCATCGGTGCGATGAAGCTGCTATAGCTCGTAAACCGTAAACCATCACTCCATTGAAAACAACCCAAATACCACCGGACCTTGTTTCATCTGAAATGATCATGGCGATGGCGGCGATAGTGTTTATCGCATGGCTCATTACCCTGATTGTTTACCTGAAATACCGTAAACGATCCAAAAAGAAGATTCACAAATTATTGGGTCGTATCGCAGTAAAAAATCATCAAACGGTAAAGGCCATGATGGTCAATGAGGAGAAATTCAGAAAACTGATCGGTCATATGAACGAGGGGCTTCTCTTAACCGATGCCGGACACAAGATCGTGTTTGCCAATCGTTGTGCATGCAGTATGTTAAAAGTATCGCATGACAAAATGATCGGCAGGAGGCTGTCAGACTTTGCTGTTGGTGCGTCAGAAACAGCCAGACTGGAGGAAATACTGAACAGGAAACGATCGGGATGTAATGCAAAGGAAGAGTTGCAGTTGCTCAGGGGCGACGACGAGATTATCTGGGCAAGCCTCAGCTTCAGCTATCCCCGGGATATGAAGGAGATCATAGACGGTGCCATCATCGTCATGGTGGATATCTCCCAACATATCATGCTTGAACGAAAGATGCATAAGCTAACGGGCTGTATGGTGCAAAAAGTAAAACAGCTTGACTGCACTTTCGACATGCAACAGATGATCGGTCAATCCGGCATCACGGCAGACGAAATATTTCAGAATGCCCTGAAGATCATTCCTGAAGGCCTGCGTTATGGCAATGATATGCGGGTGGAAATTGTTTATCAGGATAAAAGATACGCCTCTCCGGGATATCATGAAACACAATGGATGTACAAGGCCCCCATCAGAACCCGCAATAAATTAAAAGGACATGTGGCTGTCTGCTTCCTGGGCAACAGATCATCCCGCAACATTCAGCCGTTCCGTATTGGTGAAAAGGTGCTTATAAAAAACCTGGCCGACAAACTGGGCAATGCCCCTGCCATTGAACGGTTAACAAAAACCCCTGAAGCTCAACTCTGACAACGCCTGACCCGCTGATCTCCCCATGCTGTCATGGGTGTGGCTGTAATCTCCGGTTCACGTTTTATTCAACAGCTTACAACACGTCCACAATCTTTCCGGTGGCATAGACTCCATTGTCCAGCTTGTCTTTGACTTTTGAGAAGGCATCGAGGGTATATTCAACGTCTTCAAGGGTATGGACAGCGGTAGGGATCAGCCGCAGGATGATCATCCCTTTCGGTATGACCGGATAGGCCACCACGGAGCAAAAGATATTGAAATTTTCCCTGAGGTCGTGGGTCAGGTTTGTGCCTTCAGAGGTATCACCGCTAAGTACTACCGGTGTTACGGGCGACTGTGTAACTCCAATGTTGAACCCCCTTTCTTTCAGTCCGTTCTGGAGTGCGTTGGCTATCGTCCAGAGTTTTTCCCTCAATTCAGGTTGTTCACGGATCAGCTCCAGGCGTTTGAGTCCGCCAACGACCAGGGGCATGGGAAGCGACTTGGCATAGATCTGGCTTCGCATGTTGTACATCAGGAAGGTGATCACTTCCCTGGGACCGGCTACAAAAGCCCCGATTGAGGCAAAAGCTTTTGCAAAGGTGCCAAAAATGACATCCACCCCTTCTTTGACGCCAAAGTGCTCAGCGGTACCGGCACCGTTTTCACCCATCACACCAACGCCATGGGCATCATCGACCAGCAACCGGAAATCGAAATCTTTTTTCATGGCCACGATCTCATCGAGCTTGCCCAGGTCACCGGACATGCCAAACACGCCTTCGGTGATCACCAAAACCCCGCCGCCCGATTTTTTTGCCAGGCCGGTTGCCCGCTCCAGCTGCTTACGCAGGCTTTTCATGTCGTTGTGTGGGTAAACGAAGCGTTTGCCAATGTGCATGCGCAGTCCGTCAATGATGCAGGCGTGAGACTCCGAATCATACACCACCACGTCTTGCCGGTCAAGCAGGGAATCGATAATGGAGACCATGCCCTGGTAACCGTAATTCAGTAAATAGGCGGATTCTTTTCCTGAAAAGGCCGCAAGCTCACTTTCCAGCTGCTCGTGCAGATGGGTTTGTCCCGACATCATCCGGGCACCCATCGGCAATGCCATACCGTATTGCCTGGCTGCCTCTGCATCAACCCTCCTTATTTCGGGATGATTGGCAAGACCCAGATAATTGTTAAGACTCCAGACAAGTTTTTCAGTTCCCTGGAAAAGCATCCGGTTGGAAATCTCTCCCTCCAGCTTGGGAAAAGTGAAATATCCATGCACCTGGCTGGCATATTGTCCCAAAGGCCCCATCTTGGCCGTCGCTTTTGTAAATATATCCATGCTAAAACAATCTTTAGAAAAAAACACAAACCCCGTGGCAAAAATAACGGATTATCCTTTGTATACAAAGAAAGCCAATTCAGTACCTGAAAAAAAACACATTTTTTCTGATGGGACCTGTTCTGCCCAAGCCGGCAAAAACACCTGCAGGGTCTGAAAAACAACGGATTGGCTATTACCAGATTAACCGGTTGTCCGTACAGTTTTTTTGGATGCCATGAATTGCCCTTGTGCAGGATGTGGTTCAATACCGGCCTGTCTTACCAGGCTCTTTTCCGCGACTTGTTAAACCGGCTTTTTGAGCCCTCCGCTTAAACCGCCGGAAATAATTTTTGAAAAAAGAGATCCGGATTTGGACAAATGCTTTGGTAATACGTTTTGTCTTGCGGAAAGCATACGCCCGGAAAATCTCCCTTGTTTCCCTTCATGTCGGTAATGACCTGGAAATGCAGATGTGGCGGCCAGTCTCCATTTTCCGGAGCGTCACCAATTGTACCTATGATGTTGCCCGCCTTGACCGGCCGCTGCTCTTTGAGACCCATCAGTGAAATTGCTGCCAGATGACCGTAGAGGGTATGAAACTTCACTCCATGCAAGCGATGCTCCACAATGATGGTGGGACCATAATCCCCGTATTGAGTGTTGTTTTGAAAACTATGGATGATCCCTTCCAGGGGGAGGTACACGGCAGTCCCGGCAGCAGCCCACACATCCGTTCCCAGATGAATACTGCGGGCTGTATCCTTTGCACCGGCAAACAAAGGACTGCGGCGGTACATCTCCCTGTCTTCCATATACCCCCCATAGGCATATATTGCTTGCCTGGCAAGCAGCGTGTCAAAAATGTATTGTCCTAACATGTCCGGATCACGAAATGGTACGCCTGCCGGTTGTCCGTTGCCGCCGGAAAGGTCAAGCAGAAAGGTGTTGTCAGGAATGAGATCCGGACTAAAGAGGGGATGATATTCATTCCTGTACCTGTTGAGATGATCCCGGATTTTCATCATAAAAACTTTTCATTAAAGATCTTTTCCAGCGCATACATCTCGTCTCTGTAATGTGCCGCTTCGTTAAAATCGAGTGCTTTGGCGGCTTTTTCCATGAGGCGGCGGCTCTGGTTGATGGCTTTTTTCAGTTGCTCTTTGCCCATGTACTGTATCACGGGGTCGGCGGCGATGTCTGTTGTTTCCTGACCGATATAGGCTTTGGTTTTCTTTTGCCTGTCTACCACGACGGTCTGGCCATGGATGGCTTCCACTGATTTCATGATCTGGGCCGGCGTGATATTGTTTTCTGCGTTGTATTTCAATTGCTTTTCACGTTTTCTGTCGGTCTCGTCAATGGCGGCCTGCATGGAACGGGTTATGTTGTCGGCATACATGATGACTTTGCTGTTGATGTTCCTGGCGGCGCGACCAGCTGTTTGTATCAATGACCTTTCCGATCGCAGGAACCCCTCATTGTCGGCATCCAGGATAGCAACCAGCGACACTTCCGGCAGGTCCAGTCCTTCCCGGAGCAGGTTCACGCCAATGAGGACGTCAAAGTTGCCCAGGCGAAGGTCGCGCAGGATCTCAACCCTGTCGAGGGTATCCACTTCTGAATGAATGTAGCGGCATAATATGCCCGCATTGGTAAGATATTTGGTCAGCTCTTCCGCCATCTTCTTGGTGAGGGTGGTCACCAGCACACGCTCGTTCCTGGTGTTGCGCTGACCGATCTCTTCCAGCAGGTCATCGATCTGGTTGATGCTGGGTTTTACCTCAATGGGCGGTTCAAGCAGCCCTGTGGGACGTATCAGCTGCTCCACCACCACGCCCTCACTTTTGTTCAGCTCATAATCGGCAGGGGTGGCGCTCACGAAGATCACCAAGTTCATCAGCTGTTCAAACTCGTCAAATTTCAGTGGCCGGTTATCCAGTGCCGCTGGCAGGCGGAAACCATATTCCACCAGGTTCTTCTTCCGGCTAAAATCGCCGCCGTACATGGCATGTACCTGGCTAACTGTAACATGGCTCTCATCGATCACCATAAGGTAATCTTCCGGGAAATAGTCAAGCAGGCAGAAGGGCCTGGATCCCGGCTTGCGGCCGTCGAAATAGCGTGAATAGTTCTCTATCCCGGAGCAATAGCCCAGTTCGCGGATCATCTCCAGGTCGTAGTTGACCCTGTCTTCAAGCCTTTTGGCTTCCAGGTCTTTGCCGTTGTTCCGGAGAAAGGCTGCCTGTTCCACCAGGTCGTCCTGAACATTCCTGATCGCCATTTTCATACGGTCGGGCGAGGTGACAAAAATATTTGCAGGGTAGATTGTCAGATGTTCGAGGGGTTCTAAGGACCTGCCGCTCTCCGGATCAAAGAACTCCAGCGACTCTATCTCATCGCCCCAGAAAGTAACCCGGCAGGCTTTGTCTGCATAGGCCGGATAGATGTCCACAGTATCGCCCCGGACGCGGAAATTGCCCCTGCTGAAGTCGACGGTTGTACGGCTGTACAGGCTGCCCACGAGCCGGTGCAACAGCCTGTTGCGGCTCATCACATCGCCGGTGTTCAACAATATGGTGTTTTTGTTGAAATCATCAGGATTACCAATACCGTATATACATGATACAGAGCTTACAACGATCACATCCCGGCGACCTGACAACAAGGCGCTGGTGGTGCTGAGGCGCAGCTTTTCAATTTCATCATTGATAGACAGGTCCTTCTCTATATAAGTATTGGTGGTGGGGATATATGCCTCAGGCTGGTAATAGTCGTAATATGAAACAAAGTATTCTACGGCATTTTCCGGGAAAAAGTGCTTAAACTCACCATATAACTGGGCGGCAAGGGTCTTGTTGTGACTGAGGACGAGGGTGGGTCGCTGTACCTCCTGCAACACATTGGCAATGGTAAAAGTCTTGCCGGAACCCGTTACCCCCAGAAGCGTCTGAAATGGCACGCCATCCCTGATGCCGCCTGTCAATTGCGCAATGGCTTCCGGCTGGTCGCCAGTGGGGGAGAACCCTGAAATGAGTTTGAAAGGCATGATATGAACCTGTTCGCTGACCGGCAAAAGCTTATTTGTCTTCCATCTTGAAAAGCAGCTCCTTCTCTTCACGGGTCAGGCTGTCGTAACCACTCTGTGAAATCTTGTCCAGAATCTTGTCAATCTTTTGCTGGTGCTCGGCACGCTGTATGTTGTATTCTTCGTCAGTCAGCGGCCTTTCGCTGTTATATTCTACCCTGAACCGTGGTTTTTTGCGAAACAGCCTGCCGATCTTTCCGAGGTAAAAGCCAACCACCAGGGCAGGATCCCTGCCGGCTTTCAGCATGGTGGCATAAACAAAGCCCCACAATGCACCACCCAGATGCGCCAGGTGACCTCCCGGATTGCCTTTGTCAATACTCACCACATCCATTATGACAAAGAAAATGGCAATGTATTTCAGACGGATACGCCCCAGCAGCAACAATGGCAGCTGGTAGTTCGGCATGTATACGGCAATGGCGATGAAGATGGCCAGTACAGAGGCTGATGCGCCGATGGCCACGGAATAGGCCACTACATCTTCAAAAGCCGGAAAGATATTGAAAGAGACAATGTAAAACACTGCACCTGCAAGTCCACCAACAAGGTAAGTCGCCGTAAGGCGGTCAGGTCCAATGAAGTCACTGAACAAGCGCCCGCCCACGTATAGTATGACCATATTGAAAAGGATGTGAAAAAATTCCAGATGCAGGAACATGTAAGTGATGAGGGTCCATGGACGGTGCAATACCACATGGATATTCGAAGAGATACCAAGCCAGTGCGTCATGGCATCACCTGCACCGTCTATATTCCAGAGGAAAAAGAAAACACGGAAAAGGTTTATCAGGACAAATACTGCCACATTCAGCCCTATCAGCCTTGCCAGGACGGAACCACGCAGAAAGAATTGCTTAATCTCTTGAAAAATAGACTGTTGCATAATTACAGATGCTCTGAAAAGCTAGTAATAGATCTGCCGTTTTCTTCGCCAGTATTTGATCAGCAAATATCCAAAGAGCATGCCACCAAGATGGGCAAAATGAGCTACATTGTCACCGGGACGGCTGACGATCCCAAAATAAAGCTCCAGTATACCGTAGGCGATGACGAAGTATTTGGCTTTTATTGGGATGGCAAAGAACAGGTAAATATAGCTGTTTGGGAAGAACATGCCAAAGGCCAGAAGAATACCGAATACGGCGCCTGACGCTCCTACGGTGGGAATAAGGAACTTTCTGATATAACTTGCCAATGTGCCCGCAATATCGGACCGGACTGTTTCAGGCGGTGTTTCCACATACTGTCTTAATTCAGCAGGTGATAATCCGGCGGCGATCAGTTCGTTTCTCAGGCTTAGCAACTCAATGTAGTTCACGCCCAGATGCAGAAAGGCAGCACCAAAGCCTGTGATCAGGTAGTAGATAAGGAAGCGTCTGGACCCCATGAGGTTTTCTATGGCCGTACCAAACATCCACAACGCAAACATGTTGAAAAATATATGGTTGAAGTTGGCGTGCATGAACATATGACTGACCATCTGGTATGGCTCAAAACTGGGAGAACCGGGCATGTACAATCCCAGCAACCTTATCAGATCCAGTTGAAAAGCACCGGCAAATGAGATCGTGGCAAGAAAAAACAGCCCGTTGATAATTAAAAGGTTTTTTACCACCGGAGGCATCAGGTTAAAACCGGCAGGTCTGTATTGCATCATTGTATTCCTAATTTATTATTGTATATAGCTTTTGGAATGTGAAAAAGTTTGTCGGTACACTTTTTAAATCCATTCATAAAGTGCAAAAATACGATTTCTGTATTATTTGAATTTTTCGGACAATTCGTCGTGGCTGATGATCTGCAATACAGGTTTACCGGCAGGCGTGTACTGGGGCATCTGGCATGCGAACAGGCTGTTGGCCAGTCCCGCCATCTCCTCTTCCGACAAGGCCTTGCCATACCTTAAGGAGAGGCGTTTGGCCATGGACCGCAACACGTTACCCTGCAAATCCTGTTTTAAGTCCACCCGGTTTTTCTGTACGTTCTCTACGATGCCTTCCATTACATCCTGAAGGGCATGGTCCTCCGGCAGGTCATGGGGAATGGCGTCAATGACAAAGTTATTTTTCCCTAACTCGTTGATACCAAAACCCAGGAACCGCACAGATTCAATAATTTCCCTGAGTATTGCGGCATCATTTTCCGTAAGCCTGATATTCTCCGGGAAGAGCAGTTGCTGTGAGGCTGCATTTCTCTTCTCCAACACATCCTTTAATTTTTCAAACAACACCCTTTCATGTGCCCTTTGCTGGTCGATGACCATCATGCCCGACTTAACCGGTGTGATAATATAGCGGTTGTGCAGCTGGAAAAACTTTTTTTGCCCATTGTCTTCCTGGATGCCCTTGTCCCAGTCGGGACTGATCAGGTACTGTTTTTTTTCCGGCCCCTCTTTTGGCGCCGGAGTGTCTGCATCGGCAGGAAACAATTGTCCCCATTGCCCGGGGTCGGTTCTGCTGCGGAGGCTCTGCAACGGAGGGGACTTGCGCTGGTTGTCCTGGACAAATGGATTATAACCGGGATTGACACTGATCGTGGGTGGTTTCACAGGCCGCTCTTTTGAAGGCCGTATATCGTCAAAGGCACTTTCCCTGTCAAAATCAATGCCGGGCGACAGATGATAGCTTCCCAGAGCATGCTTGACAGCCGTTCTTACAATCTGGTAAATGTATTTATCATCCCTGAATTTGATCTCTGTTTTGGTGGGGTGGACGTTCACATCGATCTGTTCAGGGTCTGTCTCAAGGAACAAAAAGAAAGAAGGGTGGGCATCATCGGGGACCAGATCTTCAAAGGCATTCTCAACCGCGTGGTTAAGATAGGGAGAACGGATAAAGCGATGGTTTACAAAAATGTACTGTTCCCCCCTGGTTTTCTTTGCATACTCGGGCTTCCCGACATAACCGCTTACATGAACGATCTGTGTCTTCTCTTCAACCGGAACAAGGCGTTGGTTGTAATTGCTTCCAAGCAGGTTTGCAATGCGTTGTTTCAAATTGCCTTTGTTGAGTTGATGGGTTAGCTGGTTATTCTGATAATATTGAAAAAAGATGTCGGGCCTGGCGATAGCAACCCTCTGTAATTCCTGCAGGATATTCCTTTTTTCGACATTATCGGATTTCAGAAAGTTACGACGGGCAGGGGTGTTAAAAAAGAGGTTTTTAACGGAGATGTTTGTGCCTTTGGCGCAGTTGCAGGGTTTTTGGGAAAGAAGTTTTGCTGCTTCAATGATGACCCCGGTGCCGATCTCCTCCCCGGCAGTGCGTGTTTTGAGCTCTACCCGCGCGATAGCGGCCATGCTTGCCAGTGCTTCGCCCCGAAAACCCATCGTGCGTATGGCAAAAAGGTCGCTGGCTTGTGTTATTTTCGAAGTGGCATGGCGTTCAAAACAAAGCCTGGCATCGGTCTCTGTCATCCCTGCACCGTTGTCCACCACCTGAATTAAAGTTTTTCCGGCATCTTTAATGATAAGCTGAATGGAATCTGCACCGGCATCGATGGCATTCTCCAGCAACTCCTTCACCGCTGAGGCCGGGCGCTGTATCACCTCTCCTGCAGCGATCTGGTTTGCCACGGCATCCGGCAAAAGCTTGATCACATCTGACATGTATTTTTTTGTTTGGAATTAGATAAAGAATATCAGATACAGCAATAAAAACATCACCACGAATATGATCACCAGACGCTGGTTGGATGCACGCCTGCTCCTGGCACCTGAAGTACGTTTCCAACGCATTTGCAAGCGATCCCTGAGGGCTTTTTCATAATTTTCACTGTCCTGCTCCAGTGCCGCTTTTTCCCGCTTCTCACGCTCTTCTTTCTTTTGATCATAATATACCGGCCGGTAATTGTATTTCTTGTTGCGTGGTATTTTGAAAAATGTCAGTGCCATGGCCCCTGATGGTTTGTTGAGGGATTTTTCCCCCTTACAAAAATAACCATAATAGATGGGAGGGACAAATCGGACAATGATTGTATCTGCTTCGTATAACGCGAAATATGCTGAAATGCTGATTAAGAATGAATTGTGATTGTATTGTATCAAAGCGGACAGATGCACTGTCAACAGCGTACCTTGAAAAACTGTTTATCACGCGCGCAGCGGTTTATGAAGCTACCAATGATGCTTAATGTTTAATCTCAGCAGTTCTCAGTACGGGGTATCTTTGCTGAATGAGATAAAATCCGCCAAAGAAAACAGCATTGTAAAACAGGTCGCCGAGGATGCTGGTATGGAAAAATGGGATCGCCATGGTGTAAGAGGTGGCCAGACCCTGCAGTGTATTGGGATAGTAAGGGGTAAAAGCCCATACGGCGAAATTGGTTATCAGAAAGAACATCAGGGATCCTGCCAACGATCCGCCAATCACAAAAGGGACCCGGATGTTGCCACGCATCAGGCTTCCCAGTAACACTACCAATGCAAAACCCAGGTAAACGGGGATCATCAGATTGTGAAAACCAAGGAAGAGATCGCTTATAAACAGGGCTGCGAGCGGTATCATGAACGCGAGCCAGCGTTTTCCCAAATGGGCACCGCCAAACAGGGCTATGGCAGCTACCGGGGTAAAGTTGGGGTAATGCGGTATGAGCCGCATCATGGCAGCAAATAAAATAATCGCGCTAACAATCAGTATTTTGGGTGTAATCGCTTTCCAGTCCATATGAGCTTTGATTAAATATTTCAGACAAGATATGTGCACAAAAGTAAAGATCATTTTCATTTAAAACAACAGCATTCGGATTTTGTTTTAACCCCGTAATGATCATTAGGACTTCGTGTCCAATTTTTTTTGTCTGCATTAAACTTTTATTCCTAAAAGGAATCAAAAGAGTGAACCAAATAAGGAACTTTTAAATTGATTCACTATGAAAACAAAGATGTTTGTAATCTCATTCCTGTTGTTTACCATGCTGTTCTCATTCGATGCGATTGCCCAGAGGGGGAGGAGGGCGCCGGATGCGCAACCCCGGCAAAGAGCTGCCGAACGTCCTGTAGAGCGTTTTGAAAGGCCTCTGCGGACTGCTGCAGAGTACTGTTTGATGCTACCTGACCTTACCGAGGAGCAACAAGCAGACATCAGGGAGCTGCGCCTGCAACAGATTGAAAGGAACACAAACCACCGAAACCAGATGGCCGAGCTGCGTGCACGCAAACGCACTTTGATGACCGCTGCGGAGGATACAGAGAGCATGAACGAACTGATTGATGAAATGACGGCTTTACGCAATGTACATATGAAGGAAAATGTACAGCATCGTCAGGCCCTTCGTGAGTTGCTAACCGACGATCAGCGCATCATCTTTGACAGCAAGCCCATGTACCGTCATGACAGACGCCATGCCCCAGGCCGCAGAGGCAATCTCCACCTGCGGCAGGGCTCGCGGCGATGGTAAACCATTGGTTGTCCATGGCTCACTGCTCAAGTTTGCGGAATGATTCAAATGGATCATGCACCAGCCAATAAACCCTGCAATGAGTCTTTAAACACAAAAGGCCGTTCCCTGTTGGAGCGGCCTTTTTTTTCCATGATCTTTGAGGCCGCCCCCCCCTTACTGGCAGTGATGATACCCTGTATGCCATACATCTCCGCTATGCGGCCCATTGCCTGCATGAACGGCAGTTTGTACAGCAAGGCACACCAAAGGCGGAAAAATGGCCCTCCCATTCGTCCATGCCCGCGAAAGGTAAGGAGCCTGCAAATGACGATGATCCACATGCAATTTTGAAAGGTCTGAAATTATTGTTAAATTGCTTGGATAAAAGAGGAAAAATGATGGTTGATTGTTTACAATGGCCTGATTCATAATATATCACCATTAAAGCTGATCAACCTGCAAACAAAAACAATGCCTCGTCAGGAAAGCGACCCATTGTTGAACTGAATACATTGTCAATTAAAAATCATAAACCCTAAAAAAATCAATCACAATGAGGACAATTACAATCATGAAGACATTTGCACTATTAACGGGGTTCTTGCTGATAGCTTCACCCGTATTGAGCCAGGAGTTGTTTTCTACAAAATTTGAAAATGAGAACAGCTGGGATAATCCCGGCGGAGCATGGGGCGGTTATAATGAGAAAACATACACGGAGGGTGGTTGGCATTTTCATAGCACGAGTGCTGTACGCGGCACCCCAGGATACGATGAGACATTCGATGGTTCACCCTATTCTTTCCGCGACAGGGATGTTTTTACGGTGTATAATACCACAACGGTTTCAGGCATGGCCGGCTTCAGCATGCAGCTGCGCGACTGGATGACTGGCGCAGGCAAGCAAAGGGACCTGAACATCAGCATGGATGGAGGGAGTTCATGGCAAACGGTCATTATCATCAATAAAGACTGGTTTAATGAGTATCAGGTCTACCAGGAATATGTGTATATGTTTCCCGGCGGCCCACAAAATTTTGCTGCGGAACAATTTCAGATAGAATTGGGTGGTGGTGATAATGAAAATCTGGGAAGGATCAACATCGGCCAGTTTGTAGCCCTTGGGGAATCGGATGCTGTGGCCACTCCTTCTATATCGCCCAGTGGCGGGACTTTCTACAGTGCTGTTGAAGTAAGCATTGCCACCGCCACAGATGGAGCGACAATCTATTATACCACCGATGGCAGCGTGCCTACGGACCAGGATAATGAATATTCTATTCCCTTTACGGTTGACGGTACAGAAGAAACCATCACGGTAAAAGCCATCGCGGTGAAAGACGATATGGAGGACAGCAATGTGGCAAGCGCCGACTTTGTGTTTCCTGCAATTACCGAGGTGGCATCTATCGCAGAACTGCAAAATATTGCTGCGATTGGCGATGGCACAGCTTACCGTATTACCGGTGAAGTGTATATGACCTATAAGAACGACTCCCGTAACCAAAAGTACTTCCAGGATGCCCTGGATGGCGGTGCAGGCATAAAGATTGATGATGACCCAGGGCATCTTACCACGGTCCTGGAAATCGGTGACGGTGTGAAGAACCTGATGGGAACATTATCGCAATTCAATAGGATGATACAATTCCAGCCCATTGCTGGAGAATCCCCTGCTCAGGCCAACTCAACCGGTAATACACTGGTGCCGCTTCCGGTTACCCTGGCAGAACTGATTGACAACGATAACTTCTTTGAAATTGATGGCGATGAGTTTTCTGTTTTCCAGGCTGTTTTGATTGAAGTTGAACAACTGCAGTTTGAACAAACAGGCAATTTTGACCACAACATTGACTTTGGTGTGGTTCTGATCTCTGATCCAACCGCTTCCCTCACCGATATTGAAGATGCCGACAAAGGGACACTGTTCAGGGTTGAGTANGCAAATCTTGAATATAACGGTGAGCCTATCCCGCAAAACCCGCAAAACCTTACGGCAATTGTTGATCAAAGATTCAATGATACCAGGATGTTTGCCCGCGACTGGGACGATTTTGAAGATTATGAAGAAGTCCCTGACACCTACACTGTGACCTTCATCGTTGAAGATACAGAGGGCGATCCCATCGCCGGTGCGGTGATCACCCTTGGCGAGGTCACCAACGATGCGGGCGACTACGTGTTTGAGGACCTCCTTCCGGATACCTACAGCTACCTTGTCACCGCCGAGGGCTACGAAGACGCCATGGGTGAGGTGACGGTGGTGGACGCGGATGTCACCGAGACGGTGGTGATGACAGCGATCGAGCCCGACACATACACCGTAACCTTTGTTGTGGAGGACACAGAGGGCGACCCCATCGCCG
>SL_3KL_010_SEDDRAFT_10003468_pt1 | contig 14294 bp, 15 predicted proteins | sample SodLakKL_010_SED_2_FD_10381 | JGI IMG/M metagenome (IMG submission 10381)
GGATTTACAGGATTTGAGAGATACCTTACAATTTAAGGATGATTCATTATTGTGGGATGACATATCTGACAGCCTGTTAAATTCAGAATTTGAAATACTTAATTGAATAAAGAATTATGAGCCATACAGAAGTAAATAAGGAAAATTCTGATCAGGCTAACCGGTCATTTCATTTTACAATAAAATGGTCGGTTATAATATTCACTTTGTTTATCCTGATAGGATTTTTATTCCGGTTCATCAATCCAACTGAACTCCGCCTCGATTCATCAGAGTATATTCAGAAAGTGTTTACTCAAGAAAGAATCAAAACTTGGAACGACTCGTCACAAATAGAGGAACCGGCCGGGATGTTTGAACCTGGTTCAATTTTGTATGTTATTCATATTGATAAAGAGTGGGTGATGGTGAGGCCACTAAGAGTATCATTTCTTGACAGTGTCTGGGTTAAAGCTCATGAACTGTCCTTGTATGAAGAAGAAACTTACAGGGCGTGGGCCAGGGAATATGAAAGAAACATCGTCAGTGATATGTGATAGCGGATTGTGATTGAGATAATATGGCGAATTTCATTTCAAATTTGATCAATTTTATTTAATGGATTTATTCCAAGTTCCAGTTCATTAGCATATTCAATGATCAAATTCCTTTTATAATATTCAATGTAATCGATTTTACCGGTAATAAGATCTGAAATGATCCGGTTACTGAGTATAAAAGAAGCAGTCTCCTTGCCGTAATCTTCCGCGATTTTATTTTTAATCGGGATAAAATATTCTTGCTTCACTCTGTTTATTTTTTTTCGAATTTCCATATCACGGGCAAGTTCACTTTCACTGGGAGGTTTATTTGCTGGTTCAGATTTAGATAAACCCAGTCTTTTTGCCTCCTCGTTTCCGGATTTCAGTATTTGTAATAATTGTTTTTTAAAAGATTCGGTTTTGATGCCCCTGAACACTCCCTTCCTTGAAGTCCAATTACGAAGTACCTGACTATCCCTGGCTATTTCTTTGAGTAGTTTTTTATGTAAAATCTGATAACTCGGTTTATTCCATTTTTCGGCAATCTCCTCCCTGAATTCAACTAAATGTTGGAAAAGGTGCCATTCATATTCTGAAAGCCCGTTTTTATCCTTTTCTTTCAGGTACTGGTTGTCATCTAATTCGGAGTAATCGAGTGAATCGAAGAGTGCATTTTCTTCCTCTATCCAATCTGCTATATTTTTTTGATTTGCTTCAGTTTCAAGAATGTGCTTTAATTCAGATAGATGAAGTACATCTTCCGCTGCATATTTCATCTGATTATCGGTAAGAGGGCGCTTATACCAGTTGCTTTGCTGAGATGATTTACTTGTTTCCCGGTTAAGAATATCAGAAATATAATCAACCAATGATTTCTGAGGATAGTTTAACAAACTGGTTGCAATACTGAGGTCATAGATATTTTTTGGATAGCATCCCAGTGAATGAAGTAATCTCAAATCTTCACCGAAAGCAAATGTAATTTTTTGAACTTCTTCTGCTTCAATAGCGGGAAAAAGTGCTTCAATATCAAGATAGTTGCTTAGCGGATCTATCAAAAAACAGTCGCCGGAAATACAAATTTGGATGAGACACAGATTAAAACCGTAACGGTAACGGTTTTTATCAAATTCTAAATCTATGGCGATCTCTTTTTGGTTGTTAATCTTTTCAATAATTGGGAATAGATTATCATCACTGTCGATGTATTGAATCGTCATAGGTTAAAATGGGGAAATGATGGTTTTTTTACTAAAGAGTGAATCCGGAACTTATGGTTACTAAAAATTTTATTTTATCTAAATATAGTCGAAGAACGGATGTGATCATGAAAACATAAAGTATTTCAATTTCAAATATAATGTCAAACCTCAAAACACTGAATATCATTTATTCAATACTAACAATGAGTCTGTTTACCGGCTGCTTTATGCCAGATGGACCCGTTCAGCCAAGTGGGGATGTTCCGGAATCATCAGGATGGGACATTGAAATTGTGGTTGATAATCTGGAACATCCATGGTCTATGGCATGGGTAGCGGAGGACCTGGCCTTGATAACAGAAAGGCCAGGAAGGCTCCGTATATTCAGGGACGGTACTCTGCAGTCAGAACCCGTTGACGGACTGCCTGAAATCCATAAAGGAGGGCAGAGTGGCCTGCTTGATGTTACACTTCATCCCGATTTTAATGATAACCGCCTGGTTTATTTTAGTTATGCCTCAGGAAATGAAGACACGAATCGGACAACAGTCGGCCGTGCAATGTTTGACGGCCAAAAACTTCAGAATTTTGAAGAAATTTTTCGTGCGGAACCTGATAAAAGTGGTAATCAACACTTTGGGTCCAGAATCCTTTGGATAACCAATTCATCATTTCTGTTGTCTGTCGGTGATGGCGGCAATCGCCCTCAAAGTCTTGATGGAGAGTTGATCAGAAAACAAGCTCAAAAAATGGATTCACATCTCGGAAAAATTCTTCACCTGTATGAAAATGGTAAACCGGTGACCAGTAATCCATTTTTTGATCAATATGATGTATTACCTGAAATCTGGACCCTGGGTCATCGAAATATACAGGGCCTCGCAATTGATTCTCTTACCGGAAATGTATGGGCTAATGAACACGGTTCAAGAGGTGGCGATGAATTAAACCATATATTACCGGGTAAAAATTATGGATGGCCTGAAGTAACTTACAGCCGGGAATATTATGGCCCAAGAATCTCCAGCAGAACCACTGCGCCAGGGATAGAAGACCCTAAAGTGGTCTGGACCCCGGCTCAGGCACCCAGTGGCCTTGTATTTTATTATGGGGATAAGTTTCCGGAATGGGAAGGAAACCTTTTTAGCGGGGGTTTACGGGGCCAGCAGGTTCGCAGATTGGTTATCCATGGAAATGAGGTTGTCGGAGAAGAAGCTCTAACGATCGATAGAAGGGTCAGGGATGTTTCTGTTGGCCCGGATGGTTTTCTTTATCTTCTGACCGATGAAAACAATGGCGCACTTATTCGTATTATTCCGAATTAATACTTTCCTGTACCTTGAAATTTTCGAATGAGCTGAATTTTCGTTCCCCGTTTTTTTTAAATGCTTCTCTTGGCTTCAACCCGAGTATTTCGAACATTTTGTTATCTTCATTCAGATCATTATTGCAGGTTGTGAGTAGTTTTTCACCGGTAAAGATAGAATTAGCTCCTGCCATGAAACAATGGGCTTGCTCTTCCATACTCATGTTAACGCGTCCGGCAGATAACCGAACCATCGATGCCGGCATTGTAATTCGTGCTGTAGCAATCATCCGGGCCATTTCATGCCATGGAACTTTAGGTTGGTTTTCCATCGGGGTACCTTTAACTGCTATCAAGGCATTAATCGGGACTGACTCAGGATGGATTTCCATTGTTGACAAGGTGTGAATCAGTTCAATTCTGTCTTTTTCTGTTTCACCCATACCTATAATCCCACCGCAACAAACTGAGATCTCATTATTTCTGACTGTCTGCAGGGTATCCAGCCGTTCCTGATACGTTCTTGTAGAAATAATTCGATTATAAAAGTCTTCACTGCTGTCAAGATTGTGGTTATAGGCATACAGGCCTGCCGATTTTAATTTCTTTGCCTGTTGTTCCGTGAGCATTCCTAAAGTACAGCAAACTTCCATATCCAGATCGGTGATTTGTTTAACCAAATCAACAACACGGTCAAAATCACGATTGTTACGGGCATTTCTCCATGCGGCTCCCATACAAAACCGGGTAGTACCTGCATCCCGGGCTTTGCGGGCAGATTCAAGAATTACCTCTGAATCGAGCATTTTTTCAGCATCAACCTCTGTTTGGTAGCGTGCTGATTGGGGACAGTAGGCACAATCTTCGGGACAACCACCGGTTTTTATAGATAAAAGTGTACAAACCTGTACTTCCCCGGTTTCATGATATTCCCTGTGAACTGTTGCAGCCCGATAAATCAACTCAAGAAGGGGTGAGTGATAGATAGAACGAATTTCTTCCTTTGTCCAGTCTGTTCGAATATCCACAAATTTCTTTTTGATTGTTAAGTCTGTTTGATGTAACCTTTTACAACGTTCAATGAATTCAGTAGACGGCAAAAATTACTGATTACTGAAAGTATATCAAATTAAAGCGGGTTGACCTGTAAAATTAGATTACAGGATTGATGTTGGATAATCGAGCTTAAATCTGCTTTATGCAACTTTACCTGCCATAAATATGAAAATTCGATATGTACGATGTACTTGCTTCAGGAAAGGAGTCATTCAAAATTGAGACTCCATATAAATTAATTGAATCCGGCAGGCCTGGCAGTGAAAAACCGTTGATTGTGTATTTGCATGGTTTTAATCAGAATTTAAAAGGTTATGAAAAAATTATATCCGGAATTTTTCAGATTGAAGCTTTTCATCTTTTGATTCAGGGTCCATACCCGATTTACGATCAAAAAGGGAGAAAACGAGTTTCTGAATGGGGTCATGCGTGGTACTTATATGATGGACACCAGGAGCAATTCATAAAGTCAATGGAAATAAGTTCTGAATTTATTCAACATATTATTGATCGACATCTTGAGCTGATCAAAGCTTCAAGAATTTGTATATTCGGTTATTCAATGGGTGGTTATCTTGCTGGTTATTTTGCAATGACAAGATGGAAACATGTAAATGAACTGATTATATCAGGCTGTCGCTTGAAAACAGAAATCCTCAATGATGACTGGACAAATATTCGTCATATGAATATTCTTGCACTTCACGGGGTGAATGATGAAAAAGTAAAACCTGATCCGCAAAAAGTTGAAATAGAAAAATTGCAAAAACACGGCGTTTCGGCTACATTCAACACTATCAATGATTCACATAGACTAAACGAACTTTTTATTGATGAAGCAAAAAAGTGGTTGATTTCAGTTGGCTACGAGAAACTAAAAATTTGACTACGTTTTATTACCTTAATTGACAACCGAAAATTTACTTTGAAATAAATTTCCATGGAAGAAAAAGAAACTGTAGAAAACCATGAAATGGATATACTGGTTGTAGAAGATGATCCAACCGTTAGAACCCTTGTTAAAGCTGTTTTGGAACACCAGGGTAACTCTGTATTTGTAGCTGAAACTGCTGTTAAAGGGGAAGAAATGGCACTTGAGAATAATTATGATATGATTATTCTTGACTTACGGCTTCCGGATGGTAACGGCTATGATATCTGCTCTGCAATTCGGGATCAGGAAATTAAAACACCAGTTCTTTTTCTGTCAGCTGAACATGAAACAGATGTAAAAATAAAATGTCTCAAAGTAGGTGCAGATGATTACATCACCAAACCATTCAACAGTGATGAACTTCTGGCACGGATTGAAGCCATTGCCCGTCGAAGTTCAGCCCAGGGTGCGGAAAAGGAAATCAATTGTGGTGATCTGAAAGTCGATCTCATCGCCAGGGAAATGCATATCAATGGTAGTGAAATTCAACTGACGAATAATGAATTCAACCTGCTTGTTTACCTGATGAGAAATCGCAACAGGATTATTTCCCAGGAAGAACTCGCTAAAAATGTATGGGATATCCATTTTGATACACAAACCAACTATATAAACGTCTATATCAGTTATCTTAGAAAAAAAATCAGGGAGAATACTGAAGAAGAGTTTATTGAAACAGTGAGGAAAAAAGGTTTCGTTCTCAGATGTCCTGATGGTAAAAAAAATTGAGTCAAGTCAGGTTGGTTAACCCGGGTAGGATCCGCTGATATAGCTTTTCAGATCGTTGATTTCAATTTTTTGATGATCAATAATTGCTTTTACTATATCTCCAATTGAAATTATTCCCGACAATTTACCCTCATCGATTACAGGCAGGTGGCGTATTTTTTTTTCGGTCATGATTTGCATGCAGGTTTCAAGGGATTCGCGGCTGTTTACGGTAACCAGGCTGGATGTCATAATATCACTAACTAACGTCTCCCTTGATGTCCGGCCTTTGAGAACAACTTTATTTCTGTAATCTTTATCGGAAATGATACCTTTTAGGTGGTTATCCCGGATAACAAGCAGTGCGCTGACATCTTTTTCATACATCTCGCTGATTGCCTCATAAACGGTGGCATTGGGATCGATTTGATAAATTACAGTTCCTTTTTTTACAAGTATGTCTTGTACAAGCATTTGCCTCCTGGTTTATGTAGGGAATGTTTATGTAGGGAATTTAGGGGGTAAAGCAACAAAAAGGCCCTATTACATTAATACTACTAATTTTAATGACTGTCAATAATGGATGTGGAGGAATTGAAGAATTTAGATCAAATTACCCTGCAAAAACTGATTGATTATCTGGCTCAGTTTATTTCACCTGAGAGACTGCAAAGAATTGATACTGTTATAGCACAACGAACCCGTTTTATCAATATCGTTCTTGAAGATTTGTACCAGCCTCATAATGCAAGTGCAGTAATGCGCAGTTGTGATGCTTTTGGAATACAGGATCTGAACGTAATAGAACAGGAGCATCGATTTAAGCCCAGTGCCGGAATTGCTCTTGGAGCAGAAAAATGGCTGACTGTTAACCGGTATTCAGGTGATGGAGCTCTCGAAGAATGTTTCAAAAAATTAAAAAGAGAGGGATACCTGTTAATAGCCACATCGCCGGATCAATCGAGCCCTGATATTTCTGAAATACCAGTTGATCAGAAAATCAGCCTGATATTTGGTGCGGAGTTAACCGGTTTAAGTGAGGAAGCTTTCGATATGGCAGATATCAAGTGTAAAATTCCAATGCTGGGCTTTACTGAAAGTTTCAATATATCCGTGAGTGCTGCAATTTGTATGTATGAATTGACAAACCGATTAAGAAATTCCGGTGTCCAGTGGCGTTTGTCTGATGAAGAGAAACTGATTTTCCGGTATCTTTGGCTGAAAAAAACGATCCGTGCCGGAGAGAAACTGGTTCACAAATTTCTGAATGGAACCTGATTCTCTACTCCTAATCTATCGCGGAAGATTTTCATCCATTTGCGCTACCACATACGTGATAACAGCCATTACAGCGACACTTTTATTAAATTCATCCTTGTCTAATTTATCAATCGTATCTGCGTGTGTGTGATGATACCAAAAGTATTTAGTCGCATCCGGTACTAATCCGGCACCCGGGATTCCTTCTGCAATTAATGGAGTCAGATCGGGTGCCCCGAATCCAGGTTCGATTTCCAGGTTCGAAATTGGCTGAAGCAATTTTACATCTTCAGGAGTCAGGGTAGCATGAGGAATTTTTTTAATCCCTTCTTCATAGCGGGAATTTCCAGTATGAGGAGTCTGCATTGAAGCATTTCAAGTGTCCAATCGATCGATTCTTCAAGGATTTCTGATCCGCTAAATCTACCTGGAAAATAATCAACAAAATATGTAAGCCTTTCCCAGCCAATAGTATTTGCGAGAGACTTTTCAATGATTTTATCCGATATATCCTGAAAATCGTCTAAGTTTAAGCTTTGTGAGTATACGAACTGTGAGTGGAATACAAATACGAGTGCGAAAGCAAAAATAATATAAATCCGACAGAGTTTATATGCCATGGTGATTACAGATATACGGGTGAAGTTGTGTAAATGGAAAAGCTGTAAAAGTAAAATGTTACCCTGTCAGCTAATGATAAGGTAAATACTTTATTTAAACCTTTATATCCAGGTTAAGAAATGTATGTTGTTTTTAATGATTGACCAATTGGTAAACAAAAAATCGTGTACAAATTAGATTGGCTGTTCAATCATTAATCCATAGACATCGGGTTGTTTCTGGCAATATCCTGATACATAAGGTACTCTTCAGGTGTAGTATCAGCTATCAGGTAGTTCATGGGGTCTACAGGGCTCCCATTGATATGAACTTCATAGTGCAGGTGAGGGCCCTGAGTCATACCTGTATTGCCGGAATAGCCGATGACATCACCTCTTTGAACTTCTGTGCCGGATCGTATGCCATCCGCAAAACCGGACAAGTGAGCGTATCGTGTTTCGATTCCCTGGCCATGATCCAAAACTATCATCAATCCATAATTTCCGCGGCGTGCTGCAACTTTGACAGTCGCATCTCCTGTAGCGTAAATAGGTGTACCTATATCAGCCCTGAAATCCAAACCTTCATGCATTCGTCTGTATTTGAGAACCGGATGCATTCTCATACCAAAACCGCTCAAAACGATTCCGCTTGTAGGCTTGATTGCAGGCACATGTCTTAAAAAATCCTGGTTTTCATTGTAGTATGCCTGAATTTCTTCAAAGGATACTTGTTGAATTCCCAATCGTCGTTCCAGGTTGTCGATCTTACTGGCAGTCCAGCGTAAAATTTCTGATGTCTCCTGGCTGTAGATATCAAAATCGGAATAAGGGTCAGAACCACCAACACCAGCCATGCGTTCTTCCGGGGAAATTGGATCCATGCCAAGTACGGAGCGGTACATTTCATTATCCATTTCGACAATCGATTCCATTTGGGATTCGAGTTTTACAATCGATTCCCTGGTATATTGCATTTGTTCCAGAAGCGTTTCATTTTCAGCTTTAAGTGCTAACTCAGCGGGAGTTCCAATATAATTGGAAAGAAGTGTAAGTCCGATAGCCGCTAATACAACACCATTCAATATCCATAAACACGCTGTATAAACGACCATGTCAAATTTGTTCTGTATTACAGGTACAAATTCACATTTCTCTTCGTCGTAGTAGTAGTGATTATTGAGAGACATAGTTAGTTATCGTAGGTTCTCAAGCGAAAATTCAAGGTATAAACTTAATCTCGTAGTTAAAAGAGTTACTTAAAATGAATTTGTTTCACTCAAAATCCCCTTCAAAGTATTCGATTGCTCTTTTGGGCATTTCACCGCCATCTTTTTTCATGGCAATATGATGTTTTACTTTATCCTGAAACGCTTTCGCTGCATCATACCCGTAGTGTTCAAGAAGGTAATTCATTGCAATGACTTCAGCAATGACAGTTATGTTTTTTCCTGGTGTAATGGGAAGGTGAATCAAGGGTATTTCTGTATTTAAAATAGAAACTGAATCGTGATTCAGGCCGGTACGTTCTACATTCGCACTTTCTTCCCACAAAGAGAGATTCAAAACAACTTCAAGCCTTTTCTGATACCGGATCGACCGTATACCAAACATTGACATTACATCAACAATTCCCAGCCCCCTGATTTCCATAAAATGTTTATTCATCTCTGTGGCAGATGAAATCAGAACATTACTTTTCTTTGACAGCATTACCACATCATCTGCTACGAGCCGGTGTCCTCTTTCAATTAAATCAAGTGCAACTTCACTCTTACCAATACCGGACTTTCCCGCAATTAATATTCCAATCCCGTAAACATCTACCATGGTTCCGTGAACCATCGTCTGAACGGCAAACTGATCATCAAGAAAATCCCTCAAAAGGTGCATAAATTGTGTTGTTTCGAGGTTTGACGAAAATACAGGAATACCAGCTTCATCTGCCATTCTCAGCAAATAACGGGGGAGAGAGTTTTCACTTGTAACAAAAATTACCGGTACATCGAACTGAAGAATGTTGCCAAATGATTTTTTCTGTTCTGCTCTCGAGAGATGTTCGAGATACCGGGATTCAGTATTACCAATGATCTGAATACGTTTATAGGTAAAAAGTTCGATATACCCTGCAAGAGCAAGGCCTGGCCGGTGTAAATCAGCATCAGTTACAAATTTTTGATCACACACCGATTCACTTGCTAAAGCAGTCAGCTCAAGTTTCACTCTTTCACGCAGTTTCTCAATGAGATAGGAAACCTTAATTTCCTCCTTACGGGGAATCGGAGTGTGATCTTTAAATGGCATAAATCTGTATAAGGTTGATATTAATTGTGTTCGAATCTTTTGGTTTTATACTTACGAATCTGTCTTACGATTGTATCTACAACACTATTGATCGCCTGCTCATAGGTTTGCCCGGTCTCTTTTGCATTCAATAACTTTTGCGGCACCTTGACCCTCAGCTCTGCAGTGCAGGGATTGTCATGGTCTTTACTTGGTTCCAGGATAACATCGCATGCAATGATTTTATCAAAGAATTGCTCAAGTTTTGTGATCTCATCCATGCTGTATTGTTTAAGGTCTCTGCTTGGTTCAAAATGTCGTGCTGCAAATGTCGTTTTCATAGATAGTACTCCGTTGTGATTTATGAATTTTTAGCCCTTGGGTGAGCCTGTTCGTATACATTTTTAAGTCGTTCCACACTGGTATGAGTGTAAATCTGTGTAGCAGAAAGATCTGAGTGACCGAGAAATTCTTTGATTAGCCTGATGTCAGCCCCTGCATCGAGCATATGTGTGGCAAAACTGTGGCGTAAAACATGGGGGCTTTTTTGAGTAATTTCACTGGTCAGGTCAAAGTATCGTTTAACCATTTTTTGAATGATTCTCGGATAGATCCGGTGTCCGCCGGAAGCAATAAAAAGGGCTTTACGGGCGTCGTTATCAGTTCGTTTCCCAAATAGTTCACTTCTTGAATTTAAATGCTTTTTAAGTGATCTAAGTGCTTCATTCCCAATAGGTACAATACGTTCTTTATTACCTTTTCCAGATACTGTTATCTGTTTTAAATTGAAATTCAGATCTGATGTATTGAGGTTTACAAGTTCGCTTAAGCGAATACCGGTAGAATAAAACAGTTCAAGAATGGCTCTGTCCTGAACCGATTTGGGATCATTATCGCCTGCAAGTTCCAGCATTCTCCGGATTTCTTCAGGGTGTGCTGTTTTAGGTAATTTTTTTTCTTTTTTTGGTACAATCAGCAAATGTGCAGGGTTTTTTTCAATCAACCTTCGTTTGAAAGCATATTTAAAGAAAGAACGTATTGCTGCTACTTTTCGTGCGATGGAGCTCCTTGCAATACCTGATTCTGATAATTCGCCAAGCCAAAGCCTGATCATAAGTCGGTCTATTTGCTCAATTTGAACTACTTCTTCACCACAATTCTGCTGCGTGGCGCAATGCATTAAGAATTGCTCCAGGTCTGTCCTGTAAGCAGTAAGGGTATGAGGTGAGCTATTGCGCTCTACCTTCAGGTATTTCAGGAATTTTTCAATGAGGTTTCTCATACTAATGAATATGCCTACAATGTCTGTAAAAATAAATTGAAAAACTATCAGACGGAACGTTGTTTCCAATTAATTTTGCGGCCGGTCAATTTATCGATCACTGTCATAATACCAAGAAATTGAAACCAGGCAACCCCTATAGGGTGAGTGANGGAATAGAGGGGATTCCACTTAAACCAGGATGCAAGAATAAATCGGTGAACCAGGATCAGAACTATTGCAATGAAAGAAAGAATGCCCCAAAGCAATTGTCCAAAAATGACAGATACCGGAAGTATAATAAAAGGGACAATATAGACGATTATATGCAAGAGGGCGGCAATTATAAAATTAAAGTAGGAGTAATTGAATCCCGCAAAAAAATTTTTTCTGAATCCTGATCTTATTTCCGATTCATTCCTGTACATTCTGCATGAAACCTGATCATTTCCTTCAAACATTCTGATTTTTAGTCCAAATCCCATAGCGGCTCTTGCAAGGCCTACATCTTCAATAATATTATTTTTTACAACTTCATGAGTACCAATATATTTATAACTTTCCCTTCGAAAAGATATGAATTGACCACACGCAGCAGCAAACATCTTTCTCGTTCTTGATGAGATGAATTTTGGCATCCAGCGGGGTGAACGATATACATAGACGGATGGAAGGATTGAGATGAATGCGTAATAGACCATTGGGATCAGTGTATTTTCCCAGAAAGTGTTAAGTGTTTGTCTCGGCCAGACTGTAAGCATTTCAAGGTTGTATTTTTCAAATGCCAGGGCAACCCCTTGCAATGCAGACTTATTTAACGTTACATCAGCATCGATGAAAACAAGTATTTTTCCATTTGCGGCGTCTGAGAGCTGTTTGCATGCCCAGGGTTTACCCAGCCAGTTATCCGGCTTCTTTCTGCCGTTTATGGCCGTTAAATGCTGGAATTCCTGTTGTAGTTTCTCCATAATTTCTCCTGTACTATCGTCAGAGCGGTCATTTAAAACGATTACTTCATAATTCGAATAATTTTGATTGCAGGCATGCCGGACACAATTTTCTATATTCATTTCTTCATTTCTGGCTGGAATTAGTACACTTATTGAAATATTTGGAGACTTATTGTCCAATGGCAATGGCTTGAGTTCAAATCTGTTCCTGAGCAGTATTACTGTTGTAATTGCAAGGTAAATGCAAGCTGCAGTAAGTATTGTTACGAAAGTGATCCCGGTCATTTATTGATAAGTGTAAATGCAAGTTGAGTTGTAAGTTACCCTGGAAACGGATTAACATGAAAAAGCATTCAATACATCACCCTCAATATATTTAAACCCAAAAAAGTCGTTAGACTTTTTTTAAACAGGTTTATCATACCTGGAGACAGGTCATGCCGGAATCTACATCAGGTGAATCAAATTATCATTGAATATGAAGATTATATCAGACTATACCAGGGATACTGCAAGTAAAAAGAAAAACAGAGGCAGTTATGAATGGTGGTATTTTGATGGAATATCAAAAGATAGAGAGTATAGTTTTGTAATTATTTTTTATGAAGGAAATCCTTTCTCACGAAGATATATACAGGCTTTGTCATCGGGAAATAACTACAAGTATCAGAATGCAAAAGAATATCCGGCGCTTAGTATTTCCATCTACAGTAAAGGTAAACCTGTCTATTACGGTTTTTGTGAATATGAAGCTGAGAATGCATTTTTCGATTCTGAAAAAATAAAAGGTAAGGCCGGTAATAGTGAATTTAGCTGTAGTATAAGAAATGAAAAACTTATATATGAAATCGGGCTTGATCAGAAATTGCCATCAGGTGATAGTGTAAAAGGAACATTAAAATTTACTTCAGATATAGGTGATAATTTACTAAATAGTAAATGGTTAGATAATCATACTTCGAGCCATATATGGAACCTCGTGCAACCGCAATCAGATGTTGAAGGTGAGTTTATAATAGGAGGGTACCTGCCACGCACGATCCGATTTACCGGACAGGGATATCATGACCATAATCTTGGCCTTGAACCGATGGATAATAGTTTTCTGGAGTGGTATTGGGGGAGGTTCCACTTTGAGGATTCCACATTTGTCTATTATATCATGAAGAAGAAATCTGGTGATCAATTCCAGGCCTGGCACCTGGGCAAGAATGGATCTTGTGTTACGATTGACAATACATTTGATCTTGAGTATAAATCATTAAACTTATTTGGCTTATATAGCTCAAGGAAAATTGTCATTGTCGGAAACGGAACAAACTGCCTTGTTCAGCAGGATCAGCTTATGGACAATGGCCCATTCTATCAGCGATTTTCAAGTTCAATTGTTATGAAGTCGGCAGGTGGGGTGAAGCAAACAAGAGGAATTACTGAATATATCCATCCTGGAAGAATCAATAATCGGATATTTTGGCCACTCGTAAACATGAGAATTGTATATCCGGGGAAGAAAAGTCATTGGGTACAGCAAAGCCCAAGGCTTTACAGGTGGACCTGGTAAATTTCTAAAATATTGAAATGAAACCAGTTGAGATATTTTATCTTTAATAATTATAAAAAAAGGTGACCTGCTAATAAGCAGGCCACCCGGGTTTGGGATGTACGAAAGTTAACCTCCCGTAACGCTCATTGTAATTCAGTTAAATTCAGGAAGTATTACAGCATCGATTAAGTGAATTACACCGTTTGTCCCTCCAAGATCGACAGTAATTACATTAGCTCCATCAACCGTTACACTGCCATTCGAATTATTGATCGTTACTGACTGGCCATTCACTGTTTCGATCATTGTTTCACCGGCAGGAATATCACCTGATTCAATTCTGTCAGCGATTACGTGATATGTCAGTGTTTCAGTGACTTGATCTTCAGTGAGCCCTTGAAGTGCCTCAGAAATGTCTTCAAATGCGGCATTGATTGGTGCAAAGACTGTAAATGGGCCTTCTCCTGAAAGCGTACCGGCAAGGTCGGCGGCAATTACCAGGTCAACCAGTGTAGTCAGCTCATAATTTTTCTGTGCAATCTCAACAATATTCAGGAATGAATTTGGGATAAGCACTTCATCAATTGCGTGAATAGTTCCGTTACTGGCATCTACATCTGCAGCAACAACACTTGATGAACCATTTATTGTTACACCGCCATTTGCGGTAA
>SL_3KL_010_SEDDRAFT_10003469_pt1 | contig 14294 bp, 10 predicted proteins | sample SodLakKL_010_SED_2_FD_10381 | JGI IMG/M metagenome (IMG submission 10381)
CAGCTCCCAGCTCCCAGCTCCCAGCTCCCAGCTCCCAGCTTCCAGCTCCCAGCTCCCAGCTCTCAGCTCCCAGCTCCCAGCTCCCAGCTCTCAGCTCCCATAATCATCCCCCTGTGTGTCAAAAAATCCTGTCATGGGCGTTTCATGTTATTTGTTACTATTTTGTTTGTGAAAAATTCATTTTTTAAACATAAAAGCCTGTCTATAAATATATAGACAGGCTTTTCTATGGTAGCGGGGACGGGAGTTGAACCCGTGACCTTCGGGTTATGAATCCGACGCTCTAACCACCTGAGCTACCCCGCCGGTTAAGGTGGTGCAAAATTATAAAACAATTTTAAACTACAAACGCTTTTCTGTTTTTTTACCAAAATCAGCTTCCCGGCTAAGCAAGGCATCCTTTCTTCGCTTGCGCAGTTTTGTCAACTGGGTCAGAAATAAACCACCAATCACGATCAGCATCCCGATGATACGGCTCAAATCAATCACCTCCTTCAAAAACAGGAAGGATGTTATGGCCCCCCCCCCCCCCAATCACACGAACACCTGATGTATAGAACATAAAAGCAAGGGTTGATCCGAATACCGCAAGGGCAAACAGGGAGGCAACAGCCTGCCAGGACGGCCGGATGTGTATAAATTCACTTAGGTCCATCACCAAAAAAACAGGCAAAAAGAAGAGTGCCCCCAGGAAATTCTGCACCAGAATAATGGTGAATGAAGAATATTTGGCAGCCAGCCTCTTCAAAAATATAATATTCACCAACGCAGAAAAAACGGCGAAAAACAGCCAGAAAACGCCCACCGGTGAAGCTGTAAACTGCAGGTCGGCATCCAGAACCATGATCAGAACCCCGGTAAATGAAAGAATAAAACCCATCACATTGAGGTAAGTAACTTTTTCACGGAAGGCCACATACCCCAGTATGGGAGAGAAGACCGGGATGGTGGCGATAACCACTGCCGCCACCGTTGGCGAAACATGATACACACCGAAATTCTCCCCGATAAAGTAAAAAAACGGCGAAAAAAGGGACAGTATCAGGAAAGCCTTGTAGTCAGAGCGATCAACCCGTTCCGTGTAACGCCTTACCTTAAAAATGATGAACATCAGGATGGATGAAATCGTAAGCCGGATCAGCATTACCGTGATGGGCTGGTAATAAGTAAAGGCCGTTTTTGTCCAAACATAGGATACCCCCCAGAAAATCACCGCAAGGCTTATAAGGGTGTATATATACCATATGTTTTGTTGCCGTTGAATCATCCCGGACGATGCTTTTTAGTTGAAATCTTAATTGTATTCGAAAAAAACATGTTTATAACTCCTGATCAATCCTGCATGGCGACGCCATCCGTTTTCGCCCGCAAAAGTAATCAATTTGCCCCTTTCAAATGTTAAAGTCTGGATAAGCTGATTTTTAAAGTCACCACATACTTCCCAAATTATTCGGAAGCAATATAAATTATAGTTTTGTTTGATGATTGTTTTTTGGATGGTTATTTTTGTATGACAATAGGACTTATATCAATCAAAGATATTTTAGAACACGACAAGTGCATCAAACCCGCCCAAAAATCATCAATATGAAAATCATCTTGTTTATTAGTCTGTTTGTTTTTTTTATTTCAGAGTTAACCGCCAGCACACCGCCCTTTGATTTTGGCAGCGTTTCACAGGAGGAACTCGATCTGGAATATTTTAGAAATAAATTTCCCGACGAGCCGGCTGTGATTATTGGCGATATCGCCGATTGTAAATTTAATTTTAACAACGACTCACGCCGTTTTCAGTTTGTGTTCGAACGACACACCCGCTTTATGATACTAAGAGAAGAGGGCTTGAGTTATGGGGATTACAGTATTCCGTTTTATGTATCCGACATCGGACAAGAGAATATTCGAAGGTTCAGGGCTTATGTTCATAACCTTGACGGCGACAGGATAAGAACAACAAGGATAAGACCAAGGGAAGGGTTTGAAAATGATTTGGGAAACAACTGGAAAGAGCTGGTCTTTGCTTTTCCCAACGTTAGGGTAGGAAGCATTATCGAAGTAAGATATGAGCTTAACTCGGATTTTCTTTTTCATTTGAGAAACTGGAGATTTCAGCACCGAATACCCATCATGCACAGCGAATACAATCTCAATATTCCGTCATTTTTCAACTACCTCGCCAGGTTCAAAGGCTTTTTCGATCTTGATGTGAACGAACGGCGAAGTTCGCTGCAAACTTTCCGCTATGAACGGCAGGTCTCCATCGGTTATGGGTCGCAAACCGGAACGGGTGGACAAACTTATAATATTTCGGCTTACAGCACCCAGTTCAGATGGGCCGTCAGGAACCTTGAAGGCCTGAGAGTAGAACCCTACACCGATAACATCAATAATTACCTGGGTACGATGTTTTTTGAAATGGTAAGTGAAGAGTTCCCTGACCAGCCAACTGTTCATTACACAACCACCTGGGAAGACGCCGCAAACTACATGCTGAACCACAGGAATTTTGGCGGATACCTGGAAGATGCCGTTGCGGTGACGAGGTCTTTGGTTTCGGGAAATGACAGTGATGATAAGAGAGAGAAAGTGGAATGGGCTTTAAAAACCATTCATGAAAGAATCCGATGGAACCGGAACGCTTCTTTTTTTGCCGGAAATTCACCTGATATGGTATTGGCTGACGGTTCAGGTAATAGCGCAGAAATTAATCTGCTGCTTGTGAGCCTGCTGAGAAGTTTGGGGCTGGAAGCTTATCCTGTTGCCGCAAGTACTGTTAGGAACGGTAGGTTGTTTTCTGAAGAACCCACAATAAACCAATGGAATTATGTAGTGGCGCAGGTAAGATTACCCGGGGAAGAACCATTGCTGCTGGATGCAACAACTGCCTTTCCTTATGCGGGCTACCTGCCGCAAAGGCTAATAAACGGCAGAGGCAGAGTTTTTGACAGGCAGGTCAACGAATGGGTAAACCTTGAAAACAATATTTCATTTGATTTCCATAAAGCCTATGAGATGGAAATTGATTCTAAAGGAAACCTGGATGGGACATTGATTTATACATGGAAGGATTTTGGTGCATATTCCATACTTCAGGAGCTGTCCACTGCTGACAACGACCGTATTTTGGAAGAATTTACCAAAGAAACAGGTGCCCGGATCACGGATATCCAATTGGGTCAACCCACCCATGAAAACGATACCCTGCAATTAAGCCTGACAGCAACTTTCCATATACCGTCTTACGCACAGGTGTTGGGTGACGAGATTATTATACCAGGCTTCCTTTTTGAAGCCCGCAGGGAAAACCCTTTTACCAGGGAAGAAAGATTGTACCCGGTGGTTTTTCCTTATAATGCCAGCTACACATACGACTTTTTGCTGAAACTTCCCGAAAATGCAAACATTGACCACCTTCCGAGGCCAAGATCAGGACGATGGGGTAGTTTTTCACACAGGTTTAATTTCAGTGAAGAGGCGGGTGCAATCTTAATCAATGGGTTTGTAGAAAACCGCACCAGGGTCGTCAATGAACCCCAGTACAGGAATTTCCGGAATTATATGATCCGATTGGTTGAAAATAATTCAGATCACATTGTAATCAGTCTAAAGTGATTGCTTTGGCAAAATAAGTCTGCCGCGCTGTCCGGCTTTTCAGATTAGCCAGATGGAACTGAGCGTTTGATCCTGTCAAAATTTGTCCGCTGAACATAATTCCGCTTATTTTAGGGCGGGTTGTTCATTACTTGTTTATTTTCCGGGAAGGCTATTGCTTTTTTTTGCATTTTTGCATAAAACTTTAAGGAATGACCCGGCTGGAAAATTATTTTAGACCCTTCAGGAAAAACATTGTAGGCATTGACCAGCGCTACAAAACGCCTTACGGGAAACAGAAGATCATATATGCCGATTGGATTGCCGGCGGACGGATGTACCATCCCATTGAGCGGATACTGACAGAACGCTTCGGTCCCTTTGTTGCAAATACTCATACAGAAGCCAGCGAAACCGGCACGCTGATGACCAACGCCTATCATCATGCCCATCAATTGATCAAAAAGCATGTCAATGCCGGCCCAAACGATGTCATTATCACCGCCGGGAGCGGAATGACCACAGTCATCAATAAGTTTCAGCGTATGCTCGGACTTCGTGTGTGCGGGGAGCTGGCCCACAAAGTTTGTTTGAAGACATCAGAGCGGCCTGTGGTTTTTATTACACACATGGAGCACCATAGTAACCACACTTCGTGGTTTGAAACCATGGCAGATGTGGTGCAGCTCAAACCAGGCGCTGATCTGTTGGTCGACCCGGGTGAGTTGCGTCACGAGCTTGAAAAATACAAAGACAGGAAACTGAAAATCGGATCTTTCACGGCTTGCAGCAATGTAACGGGTATAGAAACGCCTATCCACGAACTGGCACGTATCATGCACAGCTACGGAGGTGTTTGTGTTGCCGATTATGCCGCCTCCGCACCTTATGTGGATATCAACATGCATCCCGGTGACCCGATGGAAAAGCTGGATGCCGTTATGTTTTCACCGCACAAGTTTTTGGGTGGGCCAGGAAGCTCCGGCGTACTTATCTTCGATTCCTCTTTTTATACCAGCAAAGTGCCGGACAACCCCGGAGGAGGTACCGTTGACTGGACAAACGCCTGGGGAGAGTACAAGTATATTGACGACATTGAAGCCCGCGAAGATGGTGGCACGCCCGGATTTATCCAGGCTATACGAACAGCCTTGTGCATTGAACTAAAGAAACAGATGGGCACAGTCAATATCCGAAACCGGGAAGATGAAATGCTGGAAATCCTTTTCGACGGTATCCGAAAAATTCCCCATACCCATATACTGGCCGACAGTGTTGAACATCGGCTTGGTGTCATTTCCTTTTACTTCGATCACATACATTACAATCTGGTGGTAAAGTTACTCAGCGACAGGTTTGGTATACAGGCAAGAGGTGGTTGTGCCTGTGCGGGAACGTACGGACATTTTCTTCTCAACGTGGATTATGAAAAATCCAAACAGATCACGGAAAAGATCAATACCGGCGACTTGTCCGAAAAACCTGGGTGGGTGAGGCTTTCCGTACATCCCACCATGACAAACAAAGAATTATTTGCCATATTAAATGCCCTTGAAAAAATCCAAAAACATCACGAAAGCTGGCAGAAAGACTATGATTATCAGCCCCGTAGAAATGAATTTGTGCATAAGCAGGCTCCTGCCGATAACGTGGATAGAATAAGAGAATGGTTTACACTGCCCGACGCCGCCAAAAAACTCCCCGGCAATTTAGTTGTTAAATAACCGTTGCAGCTTTTTTACCTGTGCGTCCCAGATCCGCTGGCTGAAATCAAGATCGACATCCTCCGAATGGTCTGTGATAATGAGCGCTACTTCTGAAGATACCGGTTCATTTTGGATGTGCATTTCTATAAAACGCTCACCACCAATATCATCCAACCATGTAAACTGAACAAATTCGTTTTCCTTAAACCGGGTCAATCTGGCCTTTTGCTCCGAATCCTCCCATTTAAAAACGAATATATCCTCCTCTTCGGTCATGACCATGTCTGCAAACCAACGTGAAAGCCCCTCCGGCGTGGATATTGCCGTATATAATAACCGGGGAGTGGTTTTGAACCCATATTCCAGGGTGAATTTCTTATAGGCGCCCATGACAATCTTGTTTTTATCTACATCTTGCAATATACAAAAAAATAATATCTATTCACAGTTTTTTATCGCTTAAGACAAAGTTTTATTAACCATTTGCTTCCCGCGTTTAGCATTGAAAGGCTTTGGGCGGCACTTCATCCGTCTTCTTTTCTCCGGGCCTGCATTTATGGTTTGATTTTTAGTACTTTTGATGAGCAAGAGAACAAAGTATTTATCCGGTTGTTTCTATTGTAATGAAAGATTTTTGTTTGGAACAGTTTTTGCTTTTTTAGAAGCAGGCAAATATTTGCCGATGGTGTATCTTTTGCAGCCTCTTAAACTCTAACAGAAAGATCTGCTGGTTGCGATTTGTAAGTTATGCAAGACAAAAAAACATCCATCCTTTCAATGGGCTGTGAGTTGCCAGATACCGGAAGTAATGGCAGTTTACCTATTCTCTAATTTAAGTAGAGCAAATTATGAAAGCTATGGGATTGACTCGATATTTTAGGTTGTTGATATCATTTATGATAATCATTGTACTGGCACCCATTGAAAGTTCAGGTCAGTATTTTGGTCGTAACCGGCCAAGTTATCAGCGTTTTGATTTTCACATGCATCAAACGCCCCACTTTGATATCTACCACTATTTTGAAGATGACTCAGTGGTTACGGCTATTGCCAATACCTACGAGAAATGGTACATCAGGCTCCAGAAGGTTTTCAAAGATACCTTTGAAACGAGGAACCCCATTATTGTATATGCAAATCATCCCGATTTTCAGCAAACCACAGCCATAGGCGGCATGATTGGTATTGGCACATTGGGTGTTACGGAGGCACTCAGGAACAGGGTTGTTTCTCCAATCCTTGAAACAAATGCCGGTACTGACCACGTTATGGGTCACGAGCTTGTTCACGTCTTCCAGTTTCGGTCCATGTTTCTCAACGACTCACTCTCCCTGAACTCTTTGCGCAACTTGCCCTTGTGGCTTGTTGAAGGAATGGCCGAATACTTTTCCATTGGCAGTGTCGATCCCCATACCGCCATGATCATGAGGGANGCCATCCATCAGGACAAGTTTCCGGATCTCCGTGACATGACCCGCAGTTATGAGTATAATCCTTATCGCTTCGGGCATGCCTTTGTGGCGTTTTTTGGACGTACGTGGGGTGACTCCCTGATTGTTCCTTTGTTTTCGGAAACAGCCAAGTTTGGATATGAACGTGCAATGGAAAGGGTGGTTGGCTTGAGTGCCCGCACCGTGTCAACACTCTGGAAAACTGCCACAGAGAATCATTTTGCACCATTACTGGAAGATACCACTCGCCATGTGGCTGTTGGTCAGCGAATTCTTTCGAGAGACAATTCGGGAGCCATGAACCTGAGTCCTTCGGTAAGCCCCGACGGTACTATGGTAGCTTTCTTTTCAGAAAGAGACCTCATTTCCATAGACCTGTTCCTGGCCAATGCTCAAACCGGAGAAATCAAGCGCAAACTAGCCAGTGCAACCCGCTCCGGTGATATCGACGGCTACAACTTTTTTGAATCCATGGGAACCTGGTCGCCCGATGGCAGCAAGTTTATCCATGTTGCAGTTAAACGGGGACGCAACTACCTAATAAAGGTAGATGTTAACAGGCCCCGGCGTACCAGGGAGATCCGCGTACCCGGAGTCCCTTCGCTCAATAATCCAAGCTGGTCTCCTGATGGAAGCTATTTGGTTTTCAACGGCCTGGTGGAAGGCCGTAACAATTTATTTAAGTTTAACCTGGAAACCAGGGAAGTTACCCAACTGACCAACGACCGATATTCATATATCCACGCTTCTTTCTCACCGGATGGACGATGGTTGACCTTTGCCACCGACAGGCCCCAGTCAACACAAGCCGAAGATAAGCTAAACCTGAAGATGAACCTGGCCGTAATGGACCTCTCAGATCCCGACAGGCCCATTACAGTGCTGGATGTCTTCCCCGGAGCTGAAAACATTAACCCCGTCTTTACTCCCCAACAGGATGCCATTTATTTCTTGTCAAACAGTGACGGATTTCGTAATTTGTTTCTCTATGAAATGGAAACAGGGGATGTTTACCGGCTGACTGATCTATATACTGGTATCAGCGGTATTACACATATGACCCCATCCATCAGTGTAGCAAGGGAAACCGGTGAAGTATTATACAGTCATTTTCAGAAAGGGGGATATTCCGTATACCGTGCACATCCCGATGAGTTTGACAGGGTACAGGTAGACCCTATGCAGCTGGATATGCATGCTGCAACCCTCCCACCCTATGAACGCCTTGTGCCGGCCATCGTGGATGCCAGTCTTGCCATAGAGCCTATGGAACCCATCCTTCCCCCGGATGTTTTTGAGGAAAAACCATTTGACGGCCGCTTTGGACTGACATTTATCGGCAGTTCGGGTGTCGGTGTAGCGACCAACCGTTTTGGTACCGGTATGGCAGGAGGTGTAAGCATGATGTTCAGCGACATTATCGGAGACAACCAGTTGTTTACCACGCTGGCGGTGAACGGCGAGATATATGATTTTGGTGGAATGGTTGGCTATCTCAATCAGAAGAGCCGTATCAACTGGGGTGCTTCGGTTTCCCACATTCCCTACACATTTAATACATTGAGATTTATACGGGATACCCTTATGACAGAACAGGGGCCCGTGGGCGTGGATAACCTGCAGCTGCTGACGCAACGAACGTTTGAAGACCAGCTGGGATTATTTGCCTCTTTCCCCATCAGCACCACCCGCCGTATCGAAGCAGGCGCCAGCGTTGCCTGGTATTACTTCCGGATTGATGCCATCAACAATTATTATTTTCAGGGCTTCCGTGTTGGTGAAGAAAGGGAGCGCCTTGATGCCCCCGAAGGGTTTAACCTTCAGCGTGTGAACCTTGCATACGTTGGCGATAACTCCTTTTTCGGGATGGCATCTCCCATGGCAGGCTTCCGCTATCGGCTCAGCGGTGAACGGATGTTTGGAGAAATAAACATGTACAACGTGGTGGCCGATTACCGGCATTATCTCCGCAGACATCCCTTTACTTTTGCCTTCAGGGGTATACACTATGGACGCTATGGCAAAAATGCCGACAACAGCCTTTTTTATCCGTTGTATCTGGGTTATCCGGGATTTGTCAGGGGGTATGATTATACCACACTCCGCCAGATCGAGAAAACCTTTGATGATGCATTTACATTTGAACAGCTTCTTGGCAGCAGGGTGATGCTTGGCGGGCTGGAAATTCGTGTGCCATTTACCGGCCCGGAACAACTTGCACTTATCTCCAGCGGATTCTTCTTTACGGAGCTTGCATGGTTCCTGGACGCGGGGGTAGCGTGGACAGGCGATACACGCATTACGCTTGACCCATCAAAAGGTATGGACCCCGGCCGTCGTTTCCCTGTGTTCAGTACCGGTCCATCTCTTCGTATCAACCTCTTTGGAGCACTCATTCTTGAACCCTACCTGGCATTTCCGTTCCACACAAGAGGCATCAGAGAAGGCGTGTGGGGGCTGAACTTCTTGCCAGGTTGGTAAAGGTAAATGTGTAAATTAGCTGATGTGCAAATGTGCAAATTAGCTGATGTGCAAATATGTAAATTAGCTGATGTGCAAATGTGCTGATTTTATGGAGGGGTTTATTTGGAGATTCGTTTTTTTGTTGTGGAGATTATTTTTCCAAGAATCTTTTTAATACCAGCTATTTCACTAAGCAAGCCTCCGGGATTCGGATAGTTCTCAGATGATTCACATAATAACAACCAATATTCGGTTTCTTCGGCTTCTTTGCCCGCGATTTTTATTTTGTGACAAAAGTCAGCAACGCTCTCAGCGTTTTGTGCTTCACGGATTGATGCACCAACAGATGTTCCTGCTTTCATTAATTGATTTGCAATGACAAACTTCCTTTGCTGTTCAAGCAATTCACAGTATTTGATTATATTCAAAGCAAAAGAAAAACTTATTTCTAAAACCGCATTCTTTTGAGCCATTATTTGATGAATATGAGTGTTGTCATACAAATATTCATCAAAGATAATTAAAAAATATTTGATATTAAAAAAACATATTTTTATTGCAAAAAACTGTTATATTTAAACCACTAACAAACCACCGACTAATTATCATACCCCCTCACTAAACCACCTCTCCATGCGTACATTTACACATTTGCACATTGGTAGATTTGCTCATTGATACATTGGTACAATAGCTAATTGGTAAATTTACCCATTGATAGATTGGCACCTTGCACATTTGCAAATTGATACATTGGTACATTTACAAATTTGCACATTTACTCATCGGTTTTCACTTCCTCCATCGCCTTGGCCAGCGACGTTTCTTTTGTGTAAAAGCGTCCCCATTTGGTCGACGGATCGGGTTTCGTGGCCAGTGAAACGATGATCAGAGCGAGGATGGAAGCGCTGGCTGCGGGCAGGATGATGTATTGCTCGCTTAACAGTTGTGTGCCGTACAAGTTTGACATGATGGAGTTGGTAATAGTGATGAAAAGGGTGACGCCCATACCGGTAGCGATTGAAGCCACGCCACCGGATACGGTCACCCGTTTCCACAGGAATGCCGCCAGAAGGGCAGGAGTAAGGCCTGCCCCAACCATGGTATAAGCGGTTAGTGCCATAGCCAGAATGGTTTCGAACTGCGTGAGGATCAAATAAGCCAGTAAGCCCAGCAAAACCACCATCACACGCTGAAACACCACGATCATTTTGGGATCTGCAGTTTTATTGATAAACCGTTGGTAAACATCCCTGGTGAGGTTGGTAGATGGTGTCAGCAGGAAACTGTTGCCTGTCGAGGTGATGATGGCTACAGATGCTGCCAGCAAAAGCAACCCTCCCCATACCGGCAACCCCACTTCAGTGCTGTATCGCGCTGTATGCAGGATAATCCTCTCCGCATTTTCTGCAGCCAGGAAAAGTTCAGTTGAGCTTAATCGTTCCATCACATTAAAATGGCTGAAAGCGAATATTGCCAGTGAAGCCAGGGCTGTTTCCACCACAATGGTTCCTGAAACCCAAAAAACAACGGCTTTTTTTGCTGATTTTTCGTTTCGTGCAGAAAAGAACTTTTGGTACATATTGGACTCGCCGAGCAGGAGAAAGAAGGTAGGTAAAAATATCCCCATTGCCCAGAAAAAGTTTTTGTCGCCAAAAATCTTGAAGTGCGACGGATCCAGTGTTGCTGTGAGGTGTTCGGCGCCACCGATATTGATGAACACGATGGGCGCTGCCACAAGCATTGCCACCGTAATCACGGCTCCGTTGATGACGTCCACTGAGACAATTGATAACATCCCCGCAAAGGCGGTGAAGGTAATGATAAATGCCGCGGTTAGCAACACACCCTGCCACTCAGGAATGCCGGCAACCAGGTCCAGGACAAATCCGCCGGCACGGAACTGATATCCCACGATGGTTGTATAAGCGATCACGATCACGATGGTGCCGAGGATTCGTGCGTATTTGTTGTATCTCAGCTCCAGAATGTCCGGCACGGTGTATTCAGCGATACGGCGCACACGGGCAGCCAGGAAGAAAACAATGATGATGCCTATCCATGCACCTGCTGCCATCCAAAGTTCGGAGAACCCCACTTTTACAGCCAGTCCGGCGCCGGCCAGCAAACTGCCTGACCCCATCCAGGTACAAAGCAGTGTGCCTACCAGACGGGCGGTTGACACCGAGCGCCCGGCAACCATAAAATCTTCCTGGTTTTTAACCCTGAAACTCTTGTAAATGGAAATGCTCATCAGCAAAACCAGGTATCCGATAACAACCCACAGGAATATCATAATCAGTAGTTTTAGTTTGGTTCGTTTTTTACACTGCGGACAAAGGTAAAAATTTTTGTTTTTAAAATCCTGTTCTGCATTTTTTTCAAGCTCCCAGGTTACCTGTTTAATGCCTTAACAAATGGACTGCTTGCTTCTATTTACCTTTTGCTTGTCGGCCTTAAATCAAATTGATCCTCTTTGCGCTTTGCGTGAATTATTTTGCGGCCTTAGCGAGGAAGAAAAATTCCGCGCAAAGATCGCTGAGATAAAGACACGCAAAGAAAATGTACCAATTTATCAATGATAAAATGTATCAATGATTCGATTATCAATGATCAATGAAAAATTTTTGTTATGATTGACTGATCAAGCCCGGCCTATAGAGGTGGTGGCAAATCAGTTCCCGTTTTCCTGCCTGCTTCATACTTTTTATCCTGTGCCAACATTTTACTGCATACTGCCTACTGCTTACTAACTACTTTTTACTTTCACCCCCTCGCCCCTCTCTCTTTCGCCCCCTCCCTCATTCTCCACCTCACATCGACTTACCTTAACCTAAAACCGCAACCGAATTTGTGCTTTAACTTCCGTGCGGGTGTTTTCGTCAATGGTCTCCAGTCCGGAACCTGACGAATTTCGGTTGGTATAGGTAGTGTTTGCCAATCGCATGTATATATCCACTTGTCTGTGAACGCGGTATCTGATCAGTAAATACGTGCGAAACCCTTTGTCTGAGTAGAAGGGAAATGAGAAGGCATACAACACATCATGCTCATAGGCATATATACGTGAATCAAACCCGTCTGTGTCAAAAAGTGCATATCTGATGGTTATGGCAAAAGGACTGGAAAGGTTGCGGTAGAGGATGTCCTGGTAAACCATATATCCCTTTTGTATTTCGTCGCCGTAGCGGTGATGGATCATTTCCAGCCTGTTTCTTATGGAAACAGTTTGACTTACCGCATATGAAAGGTGAAGCCGGAATTGTGTCCGGACCACATCTTCCAGGTGCCTGATCATGACCGGATCCCTGGTATTGAGTGGTTTGGTTTTTTGCCGGAAGCGCGCGATCAGTTCGGTGTTGCGAGCCGGCCGGTAGTGGAGGCTGACAAGGTAATCGCTGCCCATAGATGGCATGTATGTTCTGAACTTCATCCAGGGAAATCTAAAATGATCGGCAAATGCATGTATTCGTATGGTTGGAGTCAGCCTGACGGATGTTCCGACATATACCCCGGATTCATTGGCTGCCCGTGTGTTTTCGCCGAATGAAGCAGTCATGGGGTTCTGGTATGCTCGGTCGTAGTGCCGCCATGCTAACGAAAAGGAAACCCTTCTGTGCAGACTGATCATGAGTCCATTTAGAAAAGCAACCCTGCCATTGTTTCCCATGGACACTTCGCCGAACAGATTGATATTGTGTGCGAGGTACTGATAATCGAAACCCATTGCCTGAAAATAATGATGGCTGAAATCGAACTGGTTATAAAATGAAAGATTTCGCTGGTATTGGGCTGCCAGTTGCATGTGGTAAGCGGTGACTCCAAGACTTAACCGGTTTTTTTGAAATCCAAGATTGCCTCCCCAAATGGTTTCCAGCACTGCATTTTTTCCTTCAAGCTCACGGGGTGTCCTATGGAGTCCGGATTGCTGCAGGCTACTGATGACCATGGGATTCCCTTCATCATCGGCGGGAGCAATAACGTTGGCATCACGATGTTTGGAGGAAAAGAAGCCGGTCAGCCGGAACGGTCCCCACCGAGTTGTTGCACCAACTCCGCGCATAAAGTTGTTTTCATCCACAGAGGTGTATTGACGAAGGCCGGGCCCGTTCTTTTTCACAGCAATGGCTTCAGCGCTTTTCCCGAAAGCCATGCCAGACCACAATGTAAGCCCCTGCCCGAATTGTGCCTGGTAGTCGCCAACTGACAAGGCACTTATCCGCCCAAAATCACGCAGATGCAGGTGTGCCGAATAAAAGTCAAAACCCCTGGGTTGGGACCCCCTGAAAAACTCTTCCCCCGGATCTTTTTCTGCGGTAATTCCGAAACTGATATTCTGATACCATGTAAATCGGTATCGGCTGTACAGCCGATAGGGACTGCCTAAGTATCTGGCGTTTGGATTAGCATGAAGCTCTTCCGGGTCAATAGGCGCATAGCCTCTTTGTTCTTCAAACAGCTGCTGGTAGCGAAGAAAAAAAACATGGCTGCCATCGCGGAGCATGCTGTCGAACCTGAAATGCCGGCGCGGATGATCATCCGACAAGGTTACAAAAGGCAACATCGTTTCAATGGTTTGCATGTCGAAACCATCAATGGTTTGCAATTCATATATACTGATGAGTTGTCCGTGTTCCTTTATATGAAGCAAAAGATTGCTGATCTGGATGTCGTTTAGCATATAAAGCTGTCTTAACTCCTCCGTATGGGTGTTGTTGAGATTTATCGGCCTCGACAGCAGCCATTCCAGTTCCTCTGCCAGGGCTGCGAATTCTGCACCGTCAGCCTCCGACATTTCAACAAGACTTTCTACATGCTGCATCAGTTGTTCCTGTGCATTCTCCTGCCCCTCCTGGGCATGAAGGATTTGGTGAAATGAACAAATTCCGGTTAGTATCAGGATGATCAATGAGTTTTTCATTTGTTTTTCATTTTGCAACTAACTGTTTTGCGGTCTTTTATAGATTATTTTTAAGCTGCCCCTTCAGGGCGTTCCGTTTAACACCGCAAATCCTCTCACAGTTGCTGCGAATGCATAATACAGCCTTTCTTTGCGCGTTTTGCGTGATTTAACTTTTGCGGC
>SL_3KL_010_SEDDRAFT_10003470_pt1 | contig 14293 bp, 6 predicted proteins | sample SodLakKL_010_SED_2_FD_10381 | JGI IMG/M metagenome (IMG submission 10381)
TGATAAATATTCGGATAATAAGAATAAACCTGTTGCAGGAAATAGTATAGATAATCCAATGTATGCCGGGAATCCTCAAAAAAATAAATATGATATCTTATCTTTTGAAGGGTTTAATGTTTATCTTAATGATGACTTGATAGAACCCGAAATAACAGGTGAAGAGTTTTTATTCACCGAATTATTAGCAGGTAATTATACAGCAGGTGTTCAATCTGTATATACTACAGGCGTCTCTGAAATAGTTGAAATAGATTTTGAAATAACTGATGGAGCAGGACATAATGTGACTTTTGATGTTGTTGATGAAAGTACTAATCCAATAACAGACGCAGTTGTCCTATTTGATGGTGTTAAATATGATGAAGGAGAATATTTAATAGAGGATGTTCTGCCCGGTATTTATAATTATAGCGTTTCTAAAGATGGCTATATTACAGTTTTTGATGAGTTGGAAGTTGTTGACCAGGATATTACTGAAAACGTAGTTCTGCACGAAGGTGAAGATGATGAATATACAGTCACTTTTTATGTAAGTCATGATGGAAATCCAGTAGAAGGAGCTGAAATAACATTTGATGAAGAAGAATATACTACAAATATTGACGGTGAAGTTGAGATTGAAGATGTTGTAGCAAGCTTTTACTCTTATAGAGTTGAAAAAGAAGGCTATAATACTGTTGAAGATAATGTAATTGTAAATGATGATATCTCAATAAATGTAGTTTTAGAGTCAGAAACGTATATAGTTACTTTTGATATAGTTGATAATGAAGATGATCCTGTTTTAAATGCAGTAGTAACTTTAAATGAAGTCTCTAATGCTCTCGGAGATTATGTTTTTGAAAATATTGAGCCGGGAACTCATCAATATAGCGTATCTGCTGATGGTTTTCATGAAGAAAATGGTGAAGTTATTATTTCTGATACCGATATAACTGAAAAGGTGATTTTATCTCTTGTAGAAGAGTATTATAGCCTTACGATAATTGCTGAACCTGAAGATGGTGGTTCTGTTGAAGGTGGAGGAGAATATCTTGAAAATGAAGAGGTGCAAGTAACTGCATCAGAAAATGAAGGATTTGAATTCATTAATTGGACAGATATAGAGGGTGATTTCATTAGTAATGATGATAGCTTTAATTTTATTATGCCGGCTGAAAATACTACCTTAGTAGCTAATTTTGAAGAAGTAGAGTATGAGTCTTATATGTTAATTCTCAATTCTGAACCATATAATGGTGGAAAATTAAATGGAGGTGGAATTTATTATGAACATTCTGAACAGACTGTTAAAGCTGAACCAAATAGAGGATTTGAGTTTATACACTGGAAAGATCTTTTTGGTAATAGTATAAGTAGTGATTCAATTTTTGAGTATCAAATGCCTTCATTTGATGTTACACTTACGGCAGTGTTTAGTGAAGAAAAAGTATCTGCTGATGAGCATAGTATTCATAATGAATTAGCTTTGTATCCAAATCCTGCATCAAGTAAAATAACAGTTTCATCCAATATTGAGATTAAAAATATTAAAATTATTGATGTTAGCGGACAAGTTGTTAGCGATAAAGAAGTTAATGATTCTTATATTGAGCTGAATGTATCTGAAATCAGAACCGGCTTTTATTTCATGCAAATTGAAACTGTTAAAGGAGTCGTTAATGAAAGAATTCAGATTGTTGAGTAACAATTTTTATAATATTTTTTAGATAATTTTTTGGTTTTTAAAACTAATCACAATAAATGTTTATCCGGATTATTTTGTTAATAATAATTCGGATAAATATTTATTGCTTCTAATCTTCTTGATTAAAGATAGCATATAGATTCTTTAAGCTTACAAGTTTAATAAGTATTGATAATAAAATACCACTTATTATTACCATTAAAAATGATATGTACCACTCAAAAGGCAAATGAAGTGAAAACTTGCTTATAGCTATCATACTAGTAGCAAAAACAACAAGTTTTAATAACAATAAGTAGTTTTTATTAAAATGGAATATTTTTGCAACAATAAATATTTGAATAGTTGCAACAAGTAGCTGAGTAAAAAGTGTTGATATTGCTGAACCGTATGCTTGTAATGAAGGAATTAGTATAAGATTCAGGCATATATTTAATAACATACCACATGAAGCAACAATATTTAGATATTTAAGATTGTTGTTGGAGGTCATTAAAGTTCCAAAAACATAAGTTGACCCTATAGCACAAAAACTTATCATTAATACTCCAAAAACAGAAGAAGATTTTTCCATACGAAGTGCGTACTCAATCTGCGTTTCATCAATATGCTTTGTATATAATAGTTCCATTATTTCCGAGCTGTAATAAAAAGCTGAAGTAGCAATAATTATTGCAGGGGTTATTATTAAAGTAAATGACAGCTTTGTTAATTTCTCAATAGATTGCTTTTGTTTTAACATTTTTGCAAAAATTGGCAAAAGCAAAACCGCAAAAAGCAAACCTATCATGTTTGTAGCATCTAATAATCTATATGCCGAAGCATAAATGCCCGAGTATTTAGCCCCATCAACCAAAAGCCTCTCCAACATAACGCTATCCAGCCGGTTATAAAACGACATCAATAATACAAGTAGAGCAAAAGGTAAACTTTGTTTTAGTATCATTATAAAGAATGGGCGATTCCAGCTAAGTCTCAAAAAATTGGTCTTGACTTTTCTAAATAAAATTGATAAGCCCGTGAAAGCAGTTAATGAATAAGCTAATGTTTGTGCATAAACAAAATATTGAATTTTAAACTCTCCAATAATATTACCCCAAAGCAATAATCCGCATACTATTATCATTAAAAGCTTATCTAAAACAGACATTATGCTGTCTGTTACAAACATATGTAGCCCCCCAAGATTAGATCTTAGATATAAAATAAAACTTGTTAAAAACTGGTTTAGCCCAAGGAAAACTAATAATATCATTTGCTCACGGCTATAATTTATGATAAAAGCACTTCCAAAAGTAAAAACTGCATACAACAATAAAAGAAGCAACTTTAATACAATAATGTTTGATAAATGTTTTTTTAACAACTGATTATTTTGTGCTATGTTTTTGTTGTTATAGTTTGTAATACCTAAATCCAAAAGAATATTAAAAAGAAAAGAAAAATTGAATATTGCAAAATAAAAACCGTACTCTGAAGCTCCAACAGTGTTTTGAACCGTACGATCAATGCCTAAAAGCCAAAATGGCTTTATCATCAAGTTAACGAACAGCAAAAAAATAAGGTTTCTTAAAAACTTGCGCTGCATTGACGTTTTAGTTGGTTAAAATTTATTACTTTTTAATTATGCTTCAAAATTAAAAACTTTTATTGTAGTTTTTAATTTATTTGTTAATATTTTGTTATAAAAAAACTATATAAAAAAGATATTTGTTTTTAATAAAACCGTATATTTGTCCTCTAATTTTTAAAAAAGAAATAATTATGAAGTTTATCGTTTCTAGTTCGGTGTTATTGAAACAGTTACAGGCTGTTGGTGGTGTGCTTAGCACAAACAATACTTTACCTATTCTTGATAATTTTTTGTTTGAACTGAAAGGCAATGAATTGAGCATAACTGCTTCTGACCTTGAAACAACAATGAAAACGAGAATTAACCTCGAAATGAGTGAAGAAGATGGTAGTGTTGCTATTCCTGCCAAAATATTGCTTGATACATTAAAAACCTTTTCTGATGTTCCTGTCAGCTTTACAGTTGATTTATCAAGCTATAATGTTTTAATGACTGTTGGTGAAGGGAAGTATCGTTTTGTTGGACAAAGTGGAGAAGAATATCCCAGAGCAGTCCCGATTGAGGAACCTTCAAAAATCTCAATTAACTCTAAAGTGCTTGCTAATGCTATATCTAAAACAATAACAGCTGCCACGAATGATGAGCTCAGACCTGCAATGTCAGGAATTTATTGTGAACTCAATACTGATAATGTTACTTTTGTTGCAACAGACGCTCATAAGCTTGTTAGATACCGCAGGACCGATATTAAAGCTGAAGAGGAAGCGTCATTTATTTTGCCACAAAAACCTTTAAATCAATTAAAAAATATTCTTATTGACGATGAAGAGGCTGTTGATATTGAATATAATCAAAAGAATGCAAGGTTTGTATATAAAAATATTATAATGACTTGCCGTCTTATCGAAGGCAAGTATCCTAACTATACTTCTGTTATCCCGGATGTCAATCCTAATAAAATGATTGTTGACAGAGTTCCCTTTACTAATGCAATCAGGAGGGTATCGTTGTTCTCAAGTCAATCTACTTATCAAATAATATTTAAAATTGCAGGCAGTGAATTAATATTGTCAGCCGAAGATATTGATTATTCAAACGAAGCCACTGAAAGACTTTCTTGTAATTATGAAGGCTCAGACCTTGAGATAGCTTTCAATAGCAAATTTATGTTGGATATGTTAAACAATGTAAATTCAGAGCAGATTAGAATTGAAATGTCTGAACCTAATAAAGCAGGATTAATTATTCCTATGGATAATGATGACGAAGGCGAAGATATTCTAATGCTCGTTATGCCGGTTATGCTTAATAATTAGTTTTTAAAGTTTTATAAAAAAAAGATTCGTAATTATTTTGGTTTAATAATTGCCGGAAATGATTTTAAATATCATATTTTTTATTTAGCGACCTTCCTATATATTTTGTTTTGTGGGTTTTGCGTGAAACAAAAAGCTTTTCGTTTTGCTCTAAGAATTACTTGTTACAGAAATATGCCAAAATACAAAAAGCCGGCAACAGTCCTTTTCTATTTTGCAAGCAGAGAGAAAAGGTTAACGATTTATTAAGTCCTGTTACCGACTTTACTACAAATATACAAAAAAATTAAAAAGTATTAATCTCTTCCAGTAATTTTTCCGGGTTATTAATCAGAGCCGGGTTTTTATCAATATGTATTAATCCTGAAATTGAAGCTTTTATTGAAAATAACTCTGATCTCCCGAAGCTGTCTTTCTTTTTAATGATAATTACCGAGCCTATTTTTATAATAAAGTGGCTTATATCTTTAGTCGCTTCGATAAGCTTTTTTCGATCTTCAGCATATTTATTATTTTCATAATTTTCATAGCCGAAAGCACTCCCTAATTCATCAATAATTTCATTAACTTGATTTGTCGTAAGGTCTTCATTAGAACGGGTAATATACTCATTATAACCATGCTCACTTTTTTCTAGGCTACATAGTTTAAATCCTGCATTTTCCAAAAGGCTAATAACAGCTTCATGGCATTCATCAGATTTACTGTTATTTTCACTTTTAAACCATGAAATTACGGGAACATGTCTTTTTAGAGGTCTGTTTTTATAATCAGAATTAATGGAATTGAAAGAGATATATTCACTAAAAGAATTTTGCAAAATATAAATTTGATCCTTTAATCTGTGAATTTCTTCTTTGTGCTTATCTTCAAGGTTTTTGATTTTATTTTGATAATAGCCGTAATATTGCTTCATAAATTTATTTTGTGGTCCTGCAGCAACTAGTCTTTGACCTTCTTCGGTATCAGCAAAATTTTCAAAGTTTTCAATAAATTTATCTGCTAGCTTTTCGGCTTGTTTCAAATACGAAGCTTCATACTTCCAAGTGTTTTTAGGATTAAGAATTCCGGAGTCAACGCCTTTAACATTCTTAGGTATATGCAAACCAAAGGGAGGTAGTATCTCATAATCTTCTTCATCAATTGAACCATCAAGTATAGCATTGATTATTTCTCGTGTTTCGTTTATCCCTATTCTTTTCCCTACACCATATGCACCACCTATCCAGCCTGTGTTGACAAGATAAGCTGTTGACCCGTTTTCCTCCATTTTTTCAGCCAACTCTTTAGCATAAACAGTAGGGTGTAATGTGAGAAAAGCTGCTCCAAATGCTGAAGAAAAAGCAGGGATAGGCTCCTTTATTCCTCTTTCTGTACCTGCTAGCTTAGCTGTATAACCACTTAGAAAATAATACATAGCCTGATCTTTGCTTAGCTTTGCTACAGGTGGGAAAACACCAAAAGCATCAGCAGTAAGAAAAATAATATTTTTCGGATGTGTACCTTTTGAAACAGGTTTTACAGTATTTCTTATATGATATAATGGATACGATACCCTGGTGTTTTCTGTTTTTGATGTATCAGAAAAATCAACTTCTCCGCTTTCAGGGTTATAAACCACATTCTCCAATAAAGCATCTCTTTTTATAGCTTTATAAATGTCCGGTTCTTTTTCTTTATCAAGATCTACACACTTGGCATAGCAACCTCCTTCAAAATTAAAAATCCCATCTTTATCCCATCCATGCTCATCGTCACCTATTAAATAGCGTTCAGGATCTGCTGACAAAGTAGTTTTTCCCGTACCTGATAAACCAAAAAATATTGCTGTGTCGCCATTCTTACCCATGTTAGCAGAGCAGTGCATAGAAGCAATATTTTGTAGAGGTAGAAAGTAGTTCATTACAGAAAAGAAACCCTTTTTTATCTCACCGCCGTACCAAGTTCCTCCAACAACAGCCATACGTTCGGTTAAATTAAAAGCTATATATACTTCACTGTTTAGGTTCATTTCCTCCCAGTTCTCATTTGTTGCTTTACATGCATGAAGCATAACAAAGTCAGGTTCAAAGTTTTGCAACTCTTCATCACTGGGGCGTATAAACATATTTTTGACAAAATGAGCAGCCCAGGCAACCTCTGTTATAACTCTAATCTTAATTCTTGTGTTTTTGTTAGCTCCACAAAAAGCATCCATAACGTATAGCTTATTGCCACTTAACTCCTTTTGTGAAACCCCTAATAAATGATTCCATGTTTCTTTCGAAATAGATTTATTGTCAGAGCCTTTTCGATTTTCTTGTTTCCACCATATCTGATTTGCAGTTTCTTCATCCTTTACTATATATTTGTCTTTAGGGCTTCTACCTGTAAATATCCCGGTATCTACTGCAACAGCACCTAAATTTGTCTCAAACCCCTTTTCGTAACCCTCTAATGATGAATCAGTCTCGTGTTTGAATAACTCGTCGTAAGAAAGATTGTAATATACTTCCTTTGCATCAATAACCCCATATTTAGATAAATTTGGCGGAGATAGCTTTGTTTTCGTTAGTGGCATATCTTATATGTTATTTTATTTTTTATTAATAATTAAGAATGTATTTTTTTAAATTTTTTTCAAAATTATAAAAATTAAATTACAGAGCATGTAATATGATGTAAAAAAAAATGTTTTATTTAAAGTTTACAAAGTTAAAATTTAAAATTATGAAGTTTAAAATTGGAGATCGCGTCAGTTTTATCGATGATAAAGGTGGAGGCATAATTAGAAAAATTGTTGATGAAAACATTGTTCATGTTGAAATAGAAGACGGATTTGAAATTCCAACGAGTGTGGCAAATCTTATATTGATTTCGGGTATTAAACCGGAAAATTATACTAAAGAGATTTCATATAAGGAAGAAGATACTATTGATTCAAGTAGTAAAATTTTGCCACTTAACCCGGAAGGCAGAAAAGAAATTGATGAAGGCATATATTTTGCTGTTGTGCCTGAAAATAAAGAAGATTTCCTTGCAGGGGATTTAGAGTTGTACTTAATAAATAATACTGATTATCAAATTCAGTATAGTTTTTTTCTTAATAAAAGTGGTGAGTTTTCCGGCTATAATAATGGAGTTTTGAAGGCAGAAGCAAAAATATTTTTAGATTCCGTTGAAAGATCAAAAATTGAAGATTGGGTTAACTCTTATGTTCAAGTGGTATTTTTTAAAGAAGGTAAAGCTGAATTGTTGCAACCATTTGGCAAATTTGTTGATTTTAAACCAGTAAAAACATATAAAGAAGATGCTTTTAAATATAGAAAAATATTAAATGATAAAGCAATATTTGTTGAATTAAAACTAAAAAAGGATTTGATTTTTAATCCTTATGCATCACAAGATATTAAACCTGTAAATATTGACGAGTTAAAAGAGAAGTATTCAACTGAAGAAAAAAGAAAAAAAACTGATGTGAGAATTAAAACTTTTCTTGACAAGCATAAAATTGATGACAAAACCGCTGAAGTTGACCTTCATATAAATAAACTTGTTGATGATGCATCAAATAAAGATAGTAAAGAGTTGTTAAAAATTCAGCTTGATTATTTTAAGAGAGCAATTGACCAGGCACAGATTGAGAGGTTAAAAAAAATTGTTTTCATTCATGGTGTTGGTGAGGGTGTCTTAAAAAAAGAAATAGAAAATTATTTAAAAACGGAAGATGGTATTCAATACTATGACGCATCTTATAGTCGTTATGGTATGGGAGCAACAGAAGTGTTATTTTATAGAAATAAATAATAAAAAAGCAAGCCGACCTGTCGCTGCATTTTTTAAAAAAATGCGGAGGAAAGTCCGGGCAAAACAGAGCATCATACTTCCTAACGGGAAGCCGGTTTTTAACCGAGAGATAGTGCCACAGAAAATAACCGCCACGTATTATTCGTGGTAAGGGTGAAAACGTGAGGTAAGAGCTCACGGCTTTTGCAGGTGACTGTAAAAGGGGGAAAACCTTATGATTTGAAAGGTCAAATATACCGGGGATATAGTGTTGCTCGCACAATTCCGGAGGGTAGACCGATAGAGGAAGGATGTGAATCCTTTCCCAGATAAATGACAGGATAAAACAGAACCCGGCTTATGGGCTTGCTTTTTTATATTTTTAAGAAAATTTAGTTTTAATTGTTGAAAAAAACAGGGTTTTGTTAATAAGTCTTTAGGCGTAAATAACCCTAAATAATAGTAAATTAGCAAAAAATTCTTATTTGATAAAGTAAATATTTATGAGAATAGTAAATATTATAGTTCTATTTGTATTATTCTTGTCCTTTAATATTAAAGCACAAAAAACAGCTATACATGACCAACCTCATGCAGATTATAGACTAGCGCGCGAACTTTTCGTTAAAGAAAAATATGGAGCTGCTATGAAACAGTTCCAAAATATATTAAATCAATATAGTTTTGATGAGAATATATCTGAGATAATGATAAATTCAAAATATTATAAAGCAGTTTGTGCTTTTGAACTTTTTCATCCAGACGCTGAAAAGCTATTGCTTGACTATATTAATAATCATAAAATACACCCAAAACAATCAGTTGCCGCATTCTACATGGGAAACTTGCAATATAGAAACAGAAATTATGAAGAAGCATTGGAGTGGTATGATAGAGTTGACAGATTTGATATAGATGAAAATCAAAGAAATGATTTTAGATTTAAAAACGGGCACTCTCATTTTATGATTGGAAATTATGATATTGCAAAAAGATATTTTTTTGATATTAAAGACCAAAGTAGCGTTTATTATAATCCGGCACAGTATTATTATGGACACATAGCCTATGAAGAGGAAAATTATGAGACAGCCTTACGGTCATTTAATAAGTTAGTAGATGATAATAATTTCGGACCAATAGTTCCATATTACATAACCCATATATATCATAAACAAAAAAAATATAACGAATTGCTGGAAATTGCTCCGCAACTTTTGGAAGATGCTTCTCCCAGAAGAAAAGCCGAAATAGCCAGGTTGATAGGTGATGCATATTACTCTCAAAGTAATTATGAAAAAGCTATAGAATACCTTGAAAAATATATCTCTAAAACTCGTGACCCTATAACGGAAGATGATTATTATCAATTAGCGTATGCTTATTATAGTATTAATGATTATGAAAATGCAATCAGAAATTTTGAGCGAATAATACGCGGAGATAATAAAATGGCTCAAAATGCATACTATTTACTTGCAGATTGTTATATCAAAACCGGCAACAAAAGATCTGCGATAAATGCATTTAAAGCTGCTTATGAAATGGATTTCATACCAGAAATTACTCAAGACGCATTATTTAATTATGCAAAATTAGCTTATCAACTTTCATATAGCCCTTTTAATGAATCTATAATATCATTTCAAAGGTATATTGATAAATACCCCAATTCTCCCAGAATTAATAAAGCTTATGAATATTTAATCGACTTATATCTTACAACTAACAATTACAGAGATGCCATTAGTTCAATGGAAAAAATTGAACTAAATACCCCAAACCTAAGAAAAGCTTATCAACGTATTACTTACTACAGAGGAATAGAATTGTTTAATAATACTGACTATGAAACGGCTATTAATTACTTTAGACGTTCAATGCAATATCCTGAAAATAACATTATTAATGCCCAGTGTATATATTGGATAGCTGAAGCTAATTTTAGAATGGGAAATTATGATAAAGCTATAAATAAATATAATAAATTTTTGATAACGCCAGGAGCATTTTCTTTAAAGGAGTATAATAAGGCATATTATGATTTGGGATACGCTTACTTCAACATCGAAAGATTTGAAAATGCAATAACTCAATTTCGTAAATTTATCTCCGAAGGAACAGATAATAACAGATTGTTAAATGATGCGTATCTTCGACTTGCTGACAGCTATTTTATAACCAATAATTACAGTAATGCTATAGATTATTACGATAGAGCAATTAATAAAGGAATTTTTGATGTTGATTATGCAGTTTTTCAAAAAGCAACTGCTTTTGGTGCAACAGGGAATTACCGAGAAAAAGAAAGAGCTTTATTGCAGTTTATAAGAGAATATCCGCAATCAAGCTATATTGCCGAAGCGAAATATGAGTTGGCTAACACTTATATGAATATTGATAACCAAAGACAGGCATTAAGCTATTATTTGAGTATAAAAAATGACCATCCAAACAGTAGATTTGTGAAAAGTGCTATTTTGAAAAAAGGTCTTATTTATTATAATGATTTTGAGGATGAAAAAGCCCTGGAGCAATTAAAGTATGTTATTGATAATTATCCCGGTACAGAGCAAGCTCAGGAAGCTCTGCAGACTATGAGAAATGTTTATGTTAATCTTGACAGGGTTGACGAATTTATTAAGTATAAAGAAGATATTGGTATTTCTGATATGACTGCAGCAGAACAGGATTCCTTGATGTTTTCAGCTGCTGAAAACAGATATATGAAAGGTAATTGCGAAAATGCTGTTGAGAGTTTTAAAAATTATTTGGATAATTTTCCGGATGGAATTTTTTCTCTTGATGCTAATTACTATAGTGCTGAATGTTATTATAGATTAAATGATGACATAAATGCATTGAGAGGATATGAGTATGTTGCTGAAAAACCTAAAAATAGATTCACGGAAAATGCAGTGAGAAGAGCCGCAAATATTAATTATGAGCTTGAAAATTATTCCCGGGCCTTGAAGTTTTATCAACAATTGAAGGAAGTCGCAGAACATAGAGAACTGTTGGGTGAAGCTAGAATAGGAATTATGAGATGCCTTTATAATATTGAACGCTTTGATGAAGCAGTAAATGCTGCTAAATTAGTTTTGGAAAGTGATAATATCAGAGATGGTATAGTACAGGAAGCTAACTTGATAATTGGAAATGCTTATATGATTAATAATGAGATGGATACAGCTAAGCCTTATTTTGAAAAAGCCGCAGGGGTAGTTAATAATGAAATGGCTGCTGAAGCAAAATATAATATTGCGTTAATTAATTTTAGAAAAGGGAATTATGATAAATGCGAAGAATTGATTTTTGATTATGTTAATAAAATTACAGCTTACGAATATTGGTTGGCTAAAATGTTTCTGCTATTAGCTGATAACTATATTGAAAAAGATAATATTTTTCAGGCTAAACATACTTTGCAAAGTATTGTAGATAATTACGACGGCCCTGAAATTGTCGATATAGCTCAAAGAAGACTTGATGAGATAGAATCAAAATAAGGGCAAGATTTGAGATGCAAAAATTATGTTGTTTTTTTAAATATTTAAAATATAATTTAACTTTTTATGCAAAAGTCATTATTTAAATACTTGGTAATTGCCGGAATTATACTGGGAAATTTTAGTTTTGTTACTATTTATGCTCAACAAGATGATGACTTAGATTTTGATGAAGTAAAAGTGGTAGCACCTTTTGAGCCTTCAATTCCTGAAGCATATAAAATACTGGATTCTCCGGTAATTGAAGATACTATCAAGGTGAAAAAAGACTTTGTTTATACAATTCGTCCATTAAGACTTGAAACGAGTTTTGATATTGAACCTATTAGTCCTGCAAGAATGAGAGGGGAACCAATTAGAAAGCTATTTAGCAACTATGCAAAGGGTGGTTTTGGCTCGCATTCATCTCCATACTTTGAATTTTTTCATAACTCATTAAGATCAAGTGAATACTCTTATGGTGCCAGAGTAAAACACATCTCATCTGAAGGAGGTATTGATGATAGACCATATAGCGGATTCTCCGATAATTTAGTTGAAATTTTCGGCAAAAAATTTATTGGTGACCATGTTTTAAAAGGAGATATTGAATATAATAGAAATGTCGTTCATTTTTACGGGATTGATATGGATAGAGAAATATTTGATGATAATGAAAACTTTCCGGATAGAGAGGATATAAAACAACGATATAATTTATTTGCTTTTAATACCGGATTTAAAAATAATGAATTGGATCCACTCGAACTATCTTATGATCTTGATCTCGGTTATCATTATTTGATGGATGATTATGATGCATCTCAAAATAGAATTAATTTTTCCGGAAATATTAATCGTCAGATAGAACCGGATACTTTAAGCTTTTCTGATGACCAGTTTTTTAATTTAGGAGTAAATGCTGATTATTTTAATAACAAATCCCCAATTGATACATCATCTGCTTCGATTTTCGGCCTTAGACCTACTATGAATTCGAGCTATCGAGATTTTGAGTTTTATTTAGGATTTAATGCAGCAGTTAAATCATCTCAAAACTCTTACTTTAGAATTCACCCTCTCGCAGGAGTTCAAGCCAACCTTATTGAAGATGTCCTTGCTGCTTATGGCCAATTATCCGGAGGGATAGATAGGCACAACCTCTATGATTTTTACAAAGAAAACCCATTTATTAATACTTCAATAAATGAGTATAGATTTAAAAACAAAAGATCTGAACTCAGAGGAGGTTTTAAAGGAGCTATTAGTTCATACATTTCTTATAATGTCAGCATTAGCGAATCTAAAATAAATAATTATGCTTTTTTTGCTACTGACACTATCAGAGAAGAAGATAACACTTTAGCTCTTGACAATAAACTAACGGTTGTTTATGATGATGTTGAACTTTTTAATTTTAGAGTTGAAATTCTTTCGCAAATAGGGGAAAGGCTTCATGTTTTGTTTGCCTCTAATTATAACAGATTTACTCTTGATAATGAGGAGAGCCCTTGGCATACTCCTTCAACAAGGCTGGATTTGTCTGTAAATTACAATATTCAGAATAAAATTATATTTTCAGTAGATGCTTTTGCACGTAACTCATTGTATGGTAGAGCGTTTGATGAGGATGAAAATATTAAGATAAGAGAAATTCACGGCTTTCATGTTGATGCCAACTTTGGTATTGAGTACATGTATACAAGAAATATATCAGCTTTTTTACAGTTTAATAATGTGCAATCTCAGCCTCTTGAAAGATGGCTGAACTATCCTACTCAAAAGTTTAATTTCTTAGGTGGATTTACTTATTCTTTTTAGAACAAAATACTTAAAGGATTTATTATAATGGTGAAAAACCTTAAAGTTATTAACAATTTATATTGAGTTAATATAAAACGCTGTATGTTAGCGATTTACATACGCATTAAAATTAAAAAAAATGAGCATTTTTAGTGTTTTTTTACTTAAATATTACAGAAAAAAATCGTATATTTGTTAAATATAATAAATAACATAATAAACTATGAGTGAAGTACTTAAAGATACCGGAATGCAGCCTTCAAATTATGATGCTGCAAGTATACAGGTAATGGAAGGTCTAGAGGCGGTTAGAAAAAGACCGGCTATGTATATTGGAGATATCAGTTCCAAAGGATTACATCATTTGGTTAATGAAGTAATAGATAATTCTATTGATGAAGCAATGGTTGGGCATTGTGATAAAATTGATTTAACCATAAATGAAGATAACTCGATTACTATTGTTGATAACGGTAGAGGAATCCCGGTTGATTATCATGAAAAAGAGAAAAGAAGCGCCCTTGAAGTTGTTATGACAGTATTACATGCCGGAGGTAAGTTTGACAAAGGAAGTTATAAAGTATCCGGCGGATTGCATGGTGTTGGGGTATCTTGTGTTAATGGACTGTCAAAATATACAAAAGTGGTAGTCCATAGA
>SL_3KL_010_SEDDRAFT_10003471_pt1 | contig 14292 bp, 8 predicted proteins | sample SodLakKL_010_SED_2_FD_10381 | JGI IMG/M metagenome (IMG submission 10381)
TGAAAACACTTTGCGAAATCTACCGGAATGGTTTGGAATTGAACAAGCTATTTTAGACTATGTAAAGGGGGTTAGGGAACAGTTTTTTCTAACCGCCAGGGGGCAAAAAGAACCGGTAGATTTTATAAGTATACTAGATCATAACCCCTATACCAGTGAAATCTACGTAATTGCTGTTTTAAAAGAATTCCAGGGCCAGGGATTAGGTGGTGAACTAACCGGGCCGGTTAATCAAGAAAGCGCTGAATCTCCAGGGTGTAGCCGTCGGGATCGCGAAGGAAGAAATGATATATTTTAAAGCGGGGATTGCTTTTTGGTTCTTCCCCTGCTTCAACCCCCTTTTCTTTAAGCTTTTTGTACCAACCGTCTACATCGGGAGTCAGTAAAGTTATGATTGGGCTTTTCTCCCGGCTGATTACCTCCTGGTGGGTGCAAAAGCCCAGCATTCCCCCTCCGGGAACCCGGTAGATCCGGCACAGGCCCTGGTCCTTGTACAGTTCGAGCCCCAGCTTGTCCCGGTAAAAGCTGTCGGTCTCTTCCAAGTTTTTTACCCCGAAAAATACGATCGATCCTTCCAAATTCATTTTAATACCTCCCAGCATTTCTCATAACGATTTATTTTTAGCGGAGAATGTCCGTCAAACCTGAATGACGTTCTGTGGTGCGTTTTATCCCTGTTTTTAGTATATCGACGGAACCGACAATAGTCACTGCTTTTTTTGCCCGGGTTATCGCCGTGTACAGGAGTTCCCGGGTCAGCGGGCGGACATCAATTTCGGGCAGCATGAGGGCAACATGTTCGTACTCCGAGCCCTGGGCTTTATGCACCGTGGTTGCCCAGGCAAGGTCTAAGTGCCCGCGAAGGGCTTCCAGCGGAAAGGCCACGAAACTGCTGCCCCTGGGAAATACGGCCATAGGTTCGGCCGGCCGGCACCTTGTTCCGTCTGATATTTTAACCTGCAGTACCAGGCCTGAATCACCGTTGTAAAGACGAACTCTATAGTTGTTGCGGGTTACGAGCACCGGCTCACCTGGCAGAAAATTTTGGTTTAACAGGGGTATGCCTGTCTTTTTTAATTCATTGTGCCACCTGTGGTGAAACCACCTGTTTAAAGCTTCAGTTCCCGTTCCCCCTGCAGAAATACGGGTAACACAGAGGATTCGGAACTTTTCGTAGTGAGCAAGGATTACCCGCAATTCATTTACTGCCTGCTCGTCAAAACCGGAGTGATCGGCTAAATATTCACGCATGAGGCGATCATCCAGGTCCGGCAGGGAGCCGCGCAGGCGTTTTAACCACTCGGCCAGGAAGTGGAACCGCTGGTTTTGATCACCCGGCTGCAGGTGTTCAACTGCTTTGAATTGTAGTTCTGCTACCCGGTTTACCATCAGCGCTGCGCTTTTGCCATTCAACCCCGCAGGTGATCTGCCCTCGTTGATCAATGCAGCTGCCCCGAGGATGCTCTTCCCGCTCGCATCTTCTTCACGGGAGCGGTAACTTTTTTTCAGCACTACCACCCTGCCCTGCTCATTTGCCGTTTTTGCCCGGCAAAGATCCTGCATCACAGCACCTGCCTCGATTGAGGGAAGCTGGTCTGCGTCACCGATAATGATTACCTGTGCTTCAGGGCGCAGGGCACGCATGAGGTTGTCCATCATGGCCAGATCGATCATGGAGCTTTCATCAATGATAACGAGCTGTTCTGAAAGCAGGTTCTTTTCATTGTGCCGGAAATAATCTAGGCCCGGCAAATAACTGAGCAGCCGGTGCAGGGTTAATGCAGGAGGGCATGCTTCGGCCAGCCTGCGGTCTGCCTGGCCGGGGTTGGGAATGGCAGCAAGGTGACCGGCAATTGATTGTCGCATCCTGTCGGCCGCTTTTCCGGTCGGTGCAGCAAGTGCTATCGATTCCAGCGGGGGAGAACCGGTTCTTGCCAGCACGCGCAGCAGGCTTGCCACAATCGAGGTTTTCCCGCTCCCCGGCCTGCCGCTGATGATCGTGATCCGGCCGCTAAGCGCTTTGCGGACGGCTTCTTTTTGTTCGGCGTCTAGTTCAATCTTCCCAAATGTATCGATCACCGGCGGGGAATTAAAAACCTCGTCCACGGCGCTTTCTACATCCGCAGCAATTCTACTGCCGGTGGAGGCGGTTTCTGATTCAGGCATTCCCATAATTCGCTGACGAAGGATACCGCCAACCCGGGCTTCCAGGACATGCAGCTTCTGGATGTAAAGGCAGTCATGATCGATGATCAGGGGCCGGTATTCACCGGGACAACCGAAGAGATCTGCTACAAGCGGGTCGGGTGAGCCTCCGCTGGTTCTTTTGGCTTTCATGAGCAGTTCCTCGATGGCGGTGCGCTCTTCAAAGGTTGCATCAAGTTCATTAAGGGCATGCTCGAAATGAGAACCGTCTGCCAGCGGGAGCCTGGTGCTGCCCCCGGCAGAGGTGAGCATAGTGGCGAGCACCAGGAGAATCAAGGCCCTTTGTTCTTTTTCCGTCGCATCTCTACCAAGCAAACGGCTGATCTCCCAGGCATAAAATAATGATTCGACTCCCAGGTCCAGGTAATTTACGCGAATGACCATATCTTCGGGAAAGACGGGAGTTTTTTGCGGGTGCGTTTCAGTCATACCCATGGCTGAGACTCCGCAGCCTGTCGGTGTCAAGCAGCTGAAATTTTTCATCCAGGCACCCCCTTAAGTGCGATCACTTCACCGCCCCATTCACTTCTTGTTACAAATTCCTCTTCCCAGGAAGCTATTTGATCCCAGGTCGGCCGGGAAAACCAGATGCCCTCCTGGTTTTCAGCGCCGGAAACAGCTTCCCTGATACCCCGGATAAAGGCATACAAAGTCCCGCCGAATCGTTTTTCGTAATCTTCGCCGGAACTGATGCCTAGAAGGCGGATAACGGCAAGGGTATAGATCTTAGCCTGGAGGCTGTAATTTGCCTCGACGTGTTCATTTATGGAGGATTTGTCAAATGCCGGCAGGCGATCACTTTTCCAGTCCAGCAGGTATATCTTTCCTTCGTGTTCAAACACGATGTCGATCAGGCCCTGGATGTAGCCCCGTCCTGTTTCGAAAGGCAGGTCGGTTTCCCTGCCGGAAACTGCCCGGTTCGCGGAGATAGGCGGATGAAAATTCTCGGGGATAGGATAGACAAATGACATCTCCGTGCAGTGTTTTTTGCCTGAGGCTATACCGCCGGGTATTTTAAGAAGAGCATTATTTTCTCGGCTGCAGGTATCCAACGGGGTTCGAAGCGCTGTATAGACCAGCTGCAGCGATGCAGGCAGGTATGCTTCAGCCAGGCCGTGACGCCTGGCAGTGGCTTCTGCCAGCTGCCGGATCGCTTTTAACGCTGACCAGTCCTCGAAGTTCAGGTCAGGGATTTCAGCGAGTGGGATCTTTTCGATCAGGGCGTGCAAAAAGATCCCGATCTCCCGCCCGCCGGGGAGTTCGTCTTTACTGATGGTTTCTCCGGCAGCTCCTGGTCTTAAACCCGCCTCTGCTCCCGTCACCGGAACTGCTGTGAATGTTTCTACCAAACCTGCTGCCCCTGCTTCTCCCGGTTCGACCTCTCCGGCGACTTCCTCGCTTCGCTGCAATGCCTCAGTATCTGTATCGTCAGCAGCTGCTTGCCAGCCACTACCGCTCTTTATCCTGGTGTAGCTGGTCAAAAGTACACCCCGGTGCCCGGAAGCAATCCTTTCTGCCTCCGGTGCACTCGAAGAAGGCATCTCGAGCAGGTTTTCATCGGGCCAATCGTTCAGGTCGGTTTTTTCGGCTGTTTCAAACGGAGGCCGCTCAAGACAGGAAATCTCACGAAGGAGAAAGCGGCTTTGATCTTCCAACTGCCCATCGGCACGCAGCAGGTCGAGCTGTTTTTGCAGGGTCCGGTAAAAAGCACCGAGATGCCGGTATTCATAATTTTTCCATTGCGGGGCATTATCCGGGGCCTTTCCGAAATAGGGCAGGTAAAGTCGCGATTTAGCCCGGGTCAGGGACACATACATCAGCCGTTTATTTTCCTCGGTAATTTCCTGCCTGATCGCTTGATCTATTTTTCCGGTTGCCCTGCCGATATGCAGGCAGCGCTCGTTTCCCCGGTGATAAATACTGGTCTTTAACCCTTTGGCCCTGTAATCACTAAATCCTCCTGCAATAAAGATTACCTCTGCTTCAAGGCCCTTGGCCTTGTGCATGGTCAGGATTTGCACTGCTTCCCTGTCTGTTTCGAGCCTTTGCACATTGCCTTCACGGCCTTCAGCTGTTTTCCTGCCGTCGATGCGAGCCTTGAGATCGCGGGCAAGCTCGGCCAGGGTAACCGGGCGTGAGTGTGCTTCTGCCTGGAGCAATTCGAAAAGGTGAAGGTAGTTGGTCAGGGAGCGTTCATCCTGGGAAAACACAAGCCTTCTAACCAGCCCCGATCCGGTAAGGATCTGATCAAAGAGGCGGGCCCAGGAATGGTCATCGGCAAGCCTTTTCCACTCCAGCAGCAGGCCGGCCAGGGGATGGCTATCACCGCTATTTTGCCATGCCTCCAGGTCGGCCAGGGGAACACCAAAAAAAGGAGTCAGCCAGGCTGCCATTCGGGCCCCTGGTTCTGTGGGTGAATCGATGGCACAAAGGAGCCTGTAAACATCGCCGGCTTCGTCAGTCTGAAAAAGCCCGTCCTGCTTGTAGAAGGCATGAGAAACCCCGTAGCTGCGCAGCACCTGGCCGATCAACTGCCCTTCCCGGCCGGTTCGGGTCAGGATATAGATGTCGCTCAGTTTAATCGGGGCCGGTTCCTTGTTTTTGGCGGCTGTTACCAGGCAGCCTTCTTTACTGATCAGGCGAAGGATTTCTTCTGCAATGAAGCAGGCCGTGCCCCGTTTAACTGATGCAGCCCGGAGTTCTTTATCTTCACCGTGCAGGTGAAGAATATGAACCGGGGCCGCCTTTTTCCCGGCCTCTTCGGCCGTGCAGGATTCATCGCCGCATTTTACCGGGTGGTCGTAACGGTTCAGGCCCTCGAAAAACTCCTTTCCACTGCTGTCTTCGGCCTTGAGTATTTCGTTGACTGCCCCAATGAGCGGTTCGGTGGATCTGAAGTTATAAGTCAGCGCAACCAGCGAAGCCCCGTATTTTTCGGTGAGATGTTTTTTGGCCACTTCGTAGGTGTGCACATCTGCACCGCGGAAACCATAGATAGCCTGTTTTGGATCACCGATGATAAAGAGGCGGTGCCGGTTAGTTCCTTCAACAAAAATCCGCCTGAAGATATCCCACTGCACCTGGTCTGTATCCTGGAACTCATCGACCAGGGCATATTTCCAACGCTGCCGGAGAGCCTCTAAAAGCACCCCGGATCCTTCAAGGCTTAATGCTTCCTGTACTCCGAGAAGCATGTCGTCGAAGTCCATCAGGCCCAGCAGGCGTTTTCTGGCCGACAGCCTGGCCTGGACACGGGGCAGCAGTTCGTAGACAAAGAAGCTTTCGGCAGGAGCCGCCTGTAGATCTATCTGATCAAGCTTAACAGATAAGTCCTGCAGGATATCCGGTGCCCCGGGTAAGTCTGCAACCCTGCGCAGGTTTTCGATCTGCATATCCCTTTTGCCGCCCAGGCTCCGCTTGTAAACCGCCCAATCTTTGAACAGGTAAATTGCTTCCTGCAGGTTGGTAATTTCCTTTATTTTACAGGCAGTCTCAAAAAGGCTGTCAATATGGTTTTCATAGGTTTTAGTAGTTCTTTGATCGTTGAACAACCCTGATCCCGCTGTTTTTAATTCTTCTGCCGGTGGCAGATCATTTACCGCTTTTAAAAATTCCCCGGGATTCCACACCGGGGTAACCGGACAGCGCTGCGGGCAGCCTTCCCGGTGGCAGGTGAATAAAAAAAATTCCAGTTCCTGCATGCTCTTACCCTGTTCGGTCCATGTTCTTAAGGCTTCGCTCACGGGGCTTTTTTCTGCCAGGGCCAGTCGTAATTCTTCCCGAAAAGAGAGGCCGAACATTTCTGCGCCGTCGGCATGCTCCTGTTTAAAAAGACGCCCTCCCAGGAATGCCTGTTCTGATAAAACCCGGTGGCAAAACCCGTGAATTGTTGATATGGCGGCTCCGTCAAAGCGAAAGAGGGCATCGCGAAGGCGTCTCCTGGTGATCTCATCTATGACCCAGTAATCACCGCCAACTGGATCAGGCTTATCATTACTTATTTCCTCGCAAATTTTTCGGATCAGGGCCCTGATTCGTTCGCGTAATTCACGGGTAGCCGCCTCGGTGAAAGTTACGACCAGTATTTCTTCAATATTGGCGTCGTGATTAATCATCAAATCAAGGACCAGGTGCTCGAGCGCAAAAGTTTTGCCCGTACCGGCAGAGGCTTCGATAACAGCATGGCCCTGTTCGAGTTCAGGCCTGTTCAGGATGGCGGGTCTTTTGTAATAAGTGGTCTTCATCAAAACCCCTCCAGCTCTATGATATCTGCAAACAGCGGACCGAAGCGCCGGGCGGCAATACCGGCGGCCTCGCTGGCCGGTGGAGGTTCATAAGAGCGGGGTGACGGCACCGGGCCCCACAGGCTGGAAAACATGGACCACTCGTCTTCTGCTAATTCCAGGGCCAGGGTGCGCAGTTTCTCGCCATTTATGGAAGCTGCAGCCGGCCTTAAAAGATCTGCTGCCGGTTCAGAAGGGGTGCCTGCATCCTGCCCCTGGTCTGATTCCTGCTCGTTGGCCTTTTTGCGGTTCCTGCCCGGCCTGGTCCGTTCATAGTACTCCAGGAAGGCCGCTTCGCAGGGCAGAAGGTAGGCATGCGGCCCGTTTAACAGATCTGTAACCACTTCTTTAAGCCAAAAACGGGCCCGTTCGGGATCCAGGGGACGAAGCTTCAGCCCGAGAAAGCCCTCCCGATCGGGATCTCCTGCATGGCAGAGCAGGATGCGTCGTTCTCTGTTTCCGGCTTCACTGACAGCTGAAAGCACGGCATGGTCAATGATACCCCGAAGCAGGTGGCGAAAACCTTTCCCCCGCATGGTTCTATTGCGATTGGTAGAAAGCTGGCCCGGCTGGAAGGTGATTGAAGTCAGGCGATCATCGAACAGGCCCTCTGTCCGGCCGCTGATCCGCACGGGTACTACCCGGTGCTGTTCTTCCGCCTCCCCCAGCACTACATCCAAAACCAGGGGATCGAGCACGCTTTCAGTGGCAGACTGCTCACTGGACCGGCCAAGCCGGACCCGGTGCAGGGGTATTGGTACAGGTTCATTTTCATCTATACTATTAACCCTTTCTAACAAACTGCCCAGGCGGTACTGCCAATCCTTGAGGATGGTCCGGTGGTTTGCCGTGGCAACCTGGGCCAGGATCCCGACAGGATATTGACCTTTTAACCGCAGCCGCTCCGCTCTTTTATCGTAGAGTTCCGCCGGACTGCGCCCGCTAGCGGCAGAATCGAGGAAAGCTTCGCGTAAAAGCCATGTTTCCAGCTGTCTGCCCAGTTCGAAATCCTCTTCTTCACGTTCCATAAGATCTTCTTCATCCCCGGTCAGGCCGAGCATTGCCGCGGCCCAGCCCTGCATGGGGCATTCAAGAAAGCGCCTGATTGCAGACATAGAAATGGAAATGGGAGCTTCCACCGAAGCTTCTTCGCTCGGTCCCGGCTCCAGGGTGGTTGTGGTAATAAAGCCGGCTTCAGGCGGTTCTCCGGGAAGGGCAAGCATGGCTGATAACTTTTTCCAGGCTTCCGGGTTAACCAGTTTTTCAATTTTGCCCGGTTCTTCCGCGGGTTTACTTTCTCCTGCCCGGGGCAGGCGGGAATAAAGGCCAAGGCTGATTTCCTGGATCCTTTTTTCAACTCGGGCCTCATCAAAGAAGGTTTCACCTGGCGCAGGCAAATCGTCGTAGCGCCGCAGGGCAGGCTCAATGCGGAGGCCTTTAATGCCCTCTTCACCGAGGTAGCCGGTTTGAAGTATGTGCAGCAGTTCCTGCACAACCGCCGAGGGTTGAAGCGGATCGCCGGTCTGTTCATCTCTTCTCACGTATGAGAGGCAAAGTTTGTCGCGGGTGCACAGCAGGGTTTCGAGAAACATGTAACGGTCGCGTTCTGAAGGGTCTACATCGCCTGCCCGGCGGCGGGCAGAGCGCAGGTCAAGGGCATCCCTTTCGGCCGGGGCGGGAAATAGTCCCTCGCCAAGCCCCAGGACGAATACTGTTCTGAAAGGAATGGCCCGCATGGGCAGGAAGGACGAAACGACCACCCCTTCGGCCAGATACTGCCCCCGGCCGCCCCCCAGAGCTTCAATTGCCTCAAGGGCAATTTCTGCAGCAACCCGCCCGCTTACTTTATAGCCCAGGTCCATCGATTCAAGTCGGGCCAGGGCATTTAAAAGGCGCAGNCGGTCCCGGGCATCGGTTCCATCTTCTGAATGCAGGTAAGCGTCTATCTGCACCGAGTAAAACCTGGACCAGTCGGAAAGGGTCAGCTGCTGTTCGCGAACGAAGCGGGCATCGGCAAAAAGCGAGCGGACCAGCAGGCCGAAACGGGCAGTCGCACTGATCGATGAGCCGGAGACCTCTTCTGCCAGCCACCTTCCCCGTTCTGTTTCGAAGAACCTGTCATCACCGCTTTTTTCTCCGGTTAAAAATGCTCCAAGGGCAAGCCGGCGGATGCCCTGGTCCCAGTTAAAAACATCTTCATCAATGTATGTGCCTTCGTGATCAGAGTGATCGGCTCCAAATACTATACCCAGCTTTTCGCTCAAGTCGGCCAGGTCAGCGGGGGTGAGATTGTCAAAGCGGCCGATGATGGCGGGATGGCTGAGCAGGCTGAGCACTTCAGTGCGCGAAAAACGGCTGAAAGACAGTCTTAAAAGCAGTTTCATGGCCTCGACAACACGGCTGCCGGTAGTGCCCGGCAGATCGGATATACTGCAGGGAATATTGTTACAGGCAGCAAAGACTGCTTCAATCTGGGGCAGGTAGATATCGCGTTCAGCACTGTTGACAATAACAGCAACATCACTGAAACGAAGCGGTGTGCGCTCACTGCCAGGTTGATCTTCACGCATCAGGCGCCATATTTCGTCGGCCACCCATTCTACCTCTCTGCGAACCGAGGGGGCGGCTGTTAGCTTTAAGGTTTCGTCCGGCCGGTAGGGGGCGGTTGAAATTTGTTCGGGGCACTTTTCCAAAAACTGCTCCGGCTTGCGTTCGAAAATATCATTTTGTAGGTGGTGTAAAAGGCCGCTGCCGTATTCCAGCGGATCGTCAAAGGCACTTTCGAAATCACAGTCAGTGAGTTCACCCAGCAAACGGATATGTTCCCGGCCGGGCCGTCCCCAGTAGCGCAGTGCCGGAGTATCTGCTACGTTGAGGCCGAAAGGATCTTCCTCTTCGTTTTCGCCCGCTTCGGCCCAGATACTCCGGGTCCTGCCTATTTTCCCCAGGCGGCGGGAATAATCCCGGTCTGTTTCGACATCTTCCCAGAATTCTTTACAGGGGTTGAGAGTATAAATTCGCAGGGTGCCCGCTTCCCCGAGCCTGGCAAAAAGGAGCTGAAAAATCCTGGCCACGTAGGAGACACCAAAGATGTGCACCGGCGGATAGCCGCTGCTGCTGATTTTTTCGAAAAGGCTGTCATCGAAGGCCACCTGATCCAGGGTGGTCCAGCGCTTGAATTCTTCGGGCGGGTTTTTTTTGAGGATGCCGTTTTCACCGAAAACAGCGCACCAGAGAGCACGCTGCCAGGTGACCGTGGGGGCCAGGGCCGGGTTGTCTTTTGCGGGATCCACGTAAGGCAGGTTTGTCAGGGCAGGACTGCCGGACCTCCTGCCTGCCCGTTTTTCAAGGTCATTTTTACGCCAGGCGGCGATCATCTCGGGTCGTGAAAAAGAATATTCCTGAAAAAGATGGGCCATGCGGGAAGCCAGTTGGACCCGGCGCAGATCCGCCCCATCAGCTTCAAGATGGATGTCGAAAGCAGAATCAGTTTTAAAAGCGGCCGTATGACCGGCGCTGGCCAGGTATTTTCGAATCGGCTGCATATCCGGGCTGTCCAGGATTTTATCATCCAGCAGGACGGACAGGATGGCTGCTTCAACCGTGTCAAGGTTAATCAGCTTATATTCTCCCGGACTGGCCCTGGCCACAATTTCACCGATGAAATTCTCAAGCCTCCGGAAGCGCAGGTTGGCCGCTATGCCGGTGGTTTGGGCCAGTCTGAGGCGGACCCAGGTTTCCATGTTCCGGTTGGGCACCACCATCTCTACAGGTTCAAGCGGGTGGGTCTCCTGTGCTTGATGGTTTAGAAGGTAATTGGCCAGGTTTTGCAGTAAAGATTCGGTTCTGTTTGAATAAACCAGCTCAATCATCTAAAAACTACCCCTGTTCCGGCCTTGTTTGCAATATAGTTAATATTGTAGCACAGTTTAACTGTCCACAGCACAGCAATTTTAAGGCAGCTTCATCCCCCATATAATTATTGACAGCAAGTCAGAATATATGCTATATTTCAACTAGTGGAAATATTCATAGGCAAAGTGGAACCTGGTAAATTTTATTAATACATTTGCTCCATTGAAAACACTCGGGTACCCATTGTTGACGAAGAAGAAAAAGTGGTCGGAATTGTTGCCAGGTCCGATTTGGTGCAGGGTGTGACCGAGCTGTAAAGGCAGATAAATTAACAGTTCCAGCAAAAAGAAAGCACCGGTTTTTTAGTTCTGCCTGAATACTGCTTCAAGGCCCTTTAAAGCCTTAACCGTAAAAATAGGGCTTTATGCTTTCAGGTTAACCGGCAGCAAAAAGCCCTTTTCTTTTCAAGTATTCTTTTGTTTTTTTCGTTACCGCAGCAGGGTTAAATGCAAGACAGCCAAACAGTAATATTTAGCGTAAAACTATTTCATCGATCGTAAACTCACCGCTAAAGCTCTCGCCTTCTACCTCATGCACATTCCAGGCAGTTACCATTTGAAATTGGCCAAAATCTGCGATATGCAGGGTAGCCACCCCTGACTGGCCTTCAGGTACAGCCGGGGGTTTTACGCTGATTTCCACGGTATGGACCGTTGCAGTAAGGTCCCCGAAGGCTGCGGTTTCAGATCCAAGATATTTTTCAGTTACTCCCGGCACCGGAGATGTAACCATATCGCCAATATTATATGATATTACCTGCTGGAAAGGCAGCATTAAAAGGTTCATGAAGGAATCAGTCAGCATATGAGCCATTTCCGAGGGGATTTCCTCACCGTCGATTATCAAACGCCTGAATTCACCCTCCTCGTCAATCCACATGGTGAAGGTTCCTTCACCTTCTATGCCCAGTTCTACTTTGTCAGTTTCTACACCGTCAACATCTTCAACACCTAAATGACTGTAATGAACCTGCACTTTTTCTCCGTCTACTTCGCCTACGCTGTATTTCAGCTTCTTAAAGGTTGCCACGAACTCCTGGTAATTTTCCGGTTCTACCCATTTTTCAATCTCAAAAAGGGCTTCCCCTTCGCCGGCTATAACCTCTTCTTCGTCTCTTTCTTCGGTGACCCGATCGACTTCATCGGCAGCTCTGTCTAAAACTTCATCAATAAAATATTCAACATCTTCCACGAGGCTGCACCCGCTTAAGGAAAATGTCATCACCAATAAAATGATGACCCCTAAACAAAAGATTTTTTTCATTTTACTCACCCCTTCTTTTTTTGATAAATCTTCTGTTTTTAGATGATCGTTAACCAATTCGGTAAGCTTTTATTTTTTCCTGCTCGAAGCAGAAATTTTAACATGCTGCCCGGCTTTTTTTGCTACAGGCCCTGGTTTATTTCTGAAGATGATTCAACCCTGAGCAGGGGATACAGGGGGTTTTTCCGGTAAACAGCCAGGATGTTTTCATGGGCGGNCTCCGGGTATGCAGCGGTGCAATCTTCAAGCAGCACCACCTTAAAATCATGGCAAATAGCATCCATCATCGTGGCCAGGACGCAGTAACCGGTGGTAATGCCGGCCAGCGCACAGAGGGTCACTTTCTTTTCATGCAGATATTTTTCCAGTCCGGTCTGAAAAAAGGCCGAAAACCTGCGCTTGGGAAGCCAGGTATCTTTTCCAGGCTGGTAATCCAGTTCAGCAGCAATTTCAGCGCCGCGGGTGCCGGCCAGCGAATGAGGTTTTAGCCGGCCGGTGAAAATAAAATCTTCTTCATAATAGGCATCAGTGGAAAATACCACCGGCCACTGATGTTTCCTGAAAACCTTGATTAACCTGTTGATCGGTGCTGTGATCTGGATTGCATAAGGAGTAATCGGAAGCGGATGATCGGGGTCCAGGTTATCCTTAACCATATCGATAATCAGCAGGGCCGGTTTTTCTTCAAAAAAAGGTTTAATCTGTTCAGATTCATTAAAAGCCATGATCCTAACCCCTTTCAATATTTGCTGTTTTTATTGTATCACAGGAAAAGTGGTTTTAATAAAGGTATGAAATTGCCCGGATTCAGGGTTAAAAAGCCGCCCGATTGAAGATCCGAGAGGGGTAAAGAAGTAAAAAAATGTTGCTGATTGGAATCTTTATGATATTATTGTAGCAATCACATAATAGTAACAATAAATGGTAATAAGGATTGTAACTGCAGCAGCGGTTAGCTTGCAACCTGTTTATATTTAGCTGACGGCTGTAATTAGCTTAATCTATCCAACTATCAACACAGGGGTGAAATATAAATGGGGAAAACCACAGCAGAAAAAATAATAGCCGATCACAGTGAGGCTCAAGAACTCAATGCAGGTGATATTGTTCTGGCAAACGTAGACTTGTTGATGGCTAACGATGTATCAGGTCCCATGGCGGTTAATACCTTTAAAGAGATCAACGCAGACCGGGTATTTGATCATAAAAAAATCGTATTAATCGGTGATCATTTTGTCCCCGGTAAAGATATAAAATCTGCCGAGCAGGTTAAAGTCATCCGGGATTTTGCCCGGGAATTTAAGCTCCTCTACTTTGAAAACGAGGGCATAGAACATGCCCTTCTACCGGAAAAAGGCCTGGTTTTACCCGGTCAGTTGATCGCCGGGGCCGATTCCCACACCGTTACCTACGGTGCCCTTGGAGCCATGGCCTTTGGTATAGGGGCCACGGATATGGCCGCAGCCATGTTGACCGGCTGGGTATGGTTAAAAGTGCCTGAAACCATGAGAATAATTTTAAAAGGCTCCCTTTCCACCTGGGTTTCGGGGAAAGATATTATTCTTTATGTTATTAATAAGATCGGTGTAGACGGGGCTGTTTACAGGGCCATAGAGTTTACAGGAGAAGGTGTTGACAGCTTGTCAATGGAAAGCCGTTTTACCATGGCCAACATGACCGTGGAGGCAGGTGCAAAAACGGTATTTTTCGAGGTCGACAGCCGGGCTAAAAATTATATTGCCGAAAGAACTTCAAAGCAGTACAGGGCCTACAGCAGTGATAGCGATGCGTATTTTTGTGAAACCCTGGAAATTAATTTAGAAGATATTGATTTACAGGTGGCGGTCCCTCACCAGCCTTCCAACGGGAAAAATGTCAGGGAAGTTGCCGGTGTCGCCTTAGATCAGGTTGTTATCGGTTCCTGCACCAATGGCTGGCTGGAAGATCTTCGCATCGCAGCCGGGATCCTGGAGGGCAAACGGGTTAAACAAAATTTAAGGCTGATTATTATCCCTGCCACCAGGAATATATATAAACAAGCATTACAGGAAGGCCTGTTAAACATTTTTATTGATGCCGGGGCGGTAATAAGCCCGCCTACCTGTGGGCCGTGCCTGGGAGGTTATATGGGCATACTGGCCAAAGGGGAGAAAGCACTGGCTACCACCAATCGAAATTTTGTCGGAAGGATGGGTCACAAGGAAAGCGAGGTATACCTTGCCGGGCCGGCGGTGGCCGCAGCATCAGCGATCAAGGGAAGCATTATCCACCCGGAAGAAGTTGTCAACTGACAGCATTTTTACATTTTTGATTCTTTGAGTCAGTGCCCATCTTTTTACTATTTTTCATAATGTCATATCAGCGGGACTAATATTGGCAGGGAGGTCTTAGTGCTTCATGATTATAGAAGGCAGGGTTTGGAAATATGGCGATGATGTCGATACCGATGTTATTATTCCGGCCAGGTTTTTAACTACAAGCGATCCGGAAGAATTGAAAGTGCACTGTATGGAAGACCTGGATTCTAGTTTCAGTTCCGAAGTAAAGCCTGGTGATATTATTGTTGCCGGCAAAAATTTTGGGTGTGGTTCCTCCAGGGAGCATGCCCCCATAGCCATTAAGGCCT
>SL_3KL_010_SEDDRAFT_10003472_pt1 | contig 14288 bp, 9 predicted proteins | sample SodLakKL_010_SED_2_FD_10381 | JGI IMG/M metagenome (IMG submission 10381)
CGCCCGGGGGGTGGACGAGCGGCCGGTCCGGCCAAGCCGGGAACGAAAATCCGTGGGGGCCGAGACCACCTTCGGCCAGGACCTCACAGACCCGGCAGACATGCTGGACCGGCTCGCCCTACTGGCCGACAAGGTGGCCGCCAGCCTGGAACGGCGCCGTCTGGCCGGCCGCACCGTGACGTTGAAGGTGAAATACCACGACTTCCGCCAGATCACCCGCAGCCTCAGCGGGGCCCCGGTGCAATCCGCCGCGGACATCGTCGCCCGCCTGCCGGCACTGCTGCAGGACACCGAGGCCGGCCGCACCCCCGTGCGCCTGCTGGGCGTCACCGTATCGGGCCTGGTCACCGTCACGCCGGACCAGGCCCGGCAACTTGCCCTGTTCTGACGCGCCCTAGTCCGAGGCCGGGCGACCCGTGGAGGCATCACGTCCCCGCATCCACCCCAGGATATCGCCGAGCAGGCCATAGACCGCACCGCCGGCGACCATCACGGCGAACATGAAGGCCGCGACCACGCCGATGCCCTCCCAGAGATCATCGCCAGCGAGCACACCTGCCAGCGACAGCAGCCAGCGGACAAACAGCAGCACCATCACGGCACCGATCATGCCGGCACCATAAAGCAGCGCATCCAAGACCTTCTCATTGCCGGAGGCATCGTCCTCGGGCCGAGCGGCCTGTTTCTGAGCGTCTGCCATCTCACACCTCGCCAAGCAGCTGAACTACCCTGATTGCGCGCAGATTAGCACAGAGGCTGGCAGCCCATTACAATCCGTGGCAGGTGCCGGGCTCGAGGCGGGGTGTCAAAACCTGCGGGCCGACTTTTGCGCACCGAGCAACGGAGCGAAAAATCGGGAAAAGCGCGTGCGTGTCCGAGCGAAGCGAGTTCACGCGCGCCGATTTTTCGTGAGTAGCGCAGGGCACCCCGAAGGGGTGCGCAATCGGAGGCCCGCGGGTTTTGACACCCCGTCTCGAGCCCCACACCTGCCATACCCACGCACACCAACAACCCCAGGGCTGCGATGAACGACCGCCTGATCACCCCTGACGCCTCCGGCGACGACGAAGCCATCGACCGCGCCATCCGGCCGCGCCGCCTGACCGACTACATCGGCCAGCCCGCCGTGCGCGAACAGATGGACATCTTCGTGCACGCCGCCCGCGGCCGCAGCGAGGCCCTGGACCACACCCTCATCTTCGGCCCCCCAGGCTTGGGCAAGACCACCCTCGCCCACATCATCGCCAACGAGATGGGCGTAAGCATGCGCCAGACCTCCGGCCCGGTGCTCGACAAACCCGGCGACCTGGCGGCCCTGCTCACCAACCTGGAACCCCACGACGTCCTCTTCGTGGACGAGATCCACCGCCTCTCCGCCGTGGTCGAAGAGGTCCTTTACCCCGCCATGGAGGACTTCCAGATCGACATCATGATCGGCGAGGGCCCGGCGGCGCGCTCCATAAAGCTGGACCTGCCCCCCTTCACCCTGGTGGGCGCCACCACCCGCGCCGGCCTACTCACCTCGCCGCTGCGCGACCGCTTTGGCATCGTCCAGCGGCTCGAGTACTACAACGTGGCCGACCTCACCGGCATCGTGAAACGCTCCGCCCACCTGCTCAACCTCTCCATCGACGAGACCGGCTGCCGGGAGATCGCCGGCCGCGCCCGTGGCACCCCGCGCATCGCCAACCGGCTGCTGCGCCGGGTACGCGACTACGCCGAGGTGCGCGCCGACGGCCACATCAGCGGCGAGGTGGCCCACGCCGCCATGGAACTGCTGAACGTGGACCGCAACGGCTTCGACGAGCAGGACCGCCGCCTGCTGCTGGCCATCATGGAGAAGTTCGACGGCGGCCCGGTGGGCCTGGACAGCGTGGCCGCCGCGATTGGCGAGGAGCGCGGCACCATCGAGGACGTGGTAGAGCCCTACCTGATCCAGCAGGGTTATCTCATGCGCACGCCCCGGGGGCGGATGGCCACCCGCAACGCCTGGCTGCACTTCGGGCTCAACCCGCCCAGCCAGCCGGACACCGCCCCCGACCTCTTCCAGGACAGACCGGAGCGGCCGTGAGCACCGCCGCCGAGCTGCTGGATGCCGCCCGCCAGCTGGAGGCCCTGGGGCTCAACCAGGGCACCGCCGGCAACCTGAGCGTGCGCAGCGGCCCAGGCAGCAACCAGGGCTTCTGGATGGCAGCAACCAGGGCTTCTGGATCACCCCCTCCGCGCTACCGCTGGCCACGCTCGCCCCCGACGATATGGTCTACATGGGCCTCAACGGCCACCCGCGTGGCCGTCACCGCCCCTCCTCCGAGTGGCGCTTCCACCGGGACATCCTCGTGGCCCGGCCGGAGGTGAAGGCCGTGGTGCACACCCACGCCCCCTACGCCACCACCCTCGCCTGCCAGCGCCGGCCGGTGCCCGCCTTTCACTACATGGTGGCGCTGGCCGGCGGCCACGACATCCGCTGCAGCGACTACGCCACCTTCGGCACCCAGGCCCTGTCCGAGGCCGCACTGGAGGCGCTGGAAGGCCGCTGGGCCTGCCTGCTGGCCAACCACGGCATGATCGCGCTGGGCGGCGACCTCACCGCTGCACTGGATATGGCCCGCGAGGTGGAGTACCTCTGCCGGCTCTACCACCAGACCCTGCAGACCGGCCGCCCCCACCTGCTGGATGCCGCCGAAATGGACCGCGTGCTCGCGCGTTTCGTGGACTACCGCGGGCGCTGATCCCGCCACCGCAGAACCGCACCAACCAGGCCCCAAAACCCCGCCCCCCTGCGCTACTCTGGAAAGTAAGCCACCCGGCCCCATAACCCATCAAAAAAAGCCAGAACGCTGGAAGGAGGCGGAATGGTCTACGCCGTTGACCGGGAGCACGATGAACTGGTTCAGGTGGTCATCGACCAGGCCCAGCAACGCTGGCCCGAGAACAAGGCGGAGGAGGTCGCGCGCTTCCTTCACATCTATTACGAGGACGCCTCCCCCGACGACCTGACCCAGCGCGACCCCAACGACCTCTACGGGGCGGCGCTCTCCCACTGGCAACTGGCGCAGAAGCGGCGACCCGGCATGCCGCTGATCCAGGTCTACAACCCCTCACCGGAGCGCCACGGCTGGGAATCCACCCACACCATCGCCCAGGTGGTGACCGACGACATGCCCTTCCTGGTGGACTCCCTGTCCCTGGCCGTAAACCGCCTGGGGCTCACCCTGCACCTGGTGATCCACCCCGTACTCCGGGCCGAGCGCGACGGCAGCGGCCGGCTCCAGCACCTGGAGGCGCTGGACCCGGATGCCAGCGACGTGACCGGGGCCGAGGCCTTCATGCACTTCGAGGTGGACCACCAGTCCGGGACCGAAGCGCTGAACGCCCTGCGCGAGGAACTGGAGAGGGTTCTGCGCGCGGTGCGCCGGGCGGTGGAGGACTGGCGGCCCATGAAGGACCGCATGCGTCGCTGCATCACCAACCTGAAGCGCACCCCGCCGCCGGAAAACGATGATGAGCTGAGCGAGGTCTGCGCCTTCCTGGACTGGCTGACCGACGACCACTTCACCTACCTGGGCTACCGCAAGTACGACCTGCGCGAGGAGCGGGGGCAATTGCAACTGCGGTCGCATCCGGAGACCGGGCTGGGCATCCTGCGCGACGCCCCCGACAGCCACTCCACCAGCTTCGCCACCCTGCCGCCGGAGGTGCGGCGCAAGGCGCAGGACCCCTGCCCGCTGGTGATCACCAAGTCCAACTCCCGCTCCCTGGTCCACCGCCCGGGCTACATGGACTACATCGGCATCAAACGGTACGACCGCAACGGCAAGGTGATCGGCGAGCACCGCTTTCTCGGCCTGTACACGTCGGCGGCCTACAACCGGAATCCTCGCACCATCCCGCTGCTGCGCCGGCGCATCCACCGGGTAATCGACCGCTCCCGGCTCCACCCGCGCAGTCACGCCGGGAAGGCGCTGGTCAACATCATGGAGACCTACCCCCGGGACGAGCTCTTCCAGATCGACACCGAGCGGCTGTACCGCACGGTTCTAGGCATCCTGCACCTCCAGGAGCGGCAACGGGTGCGGCTGTTCGTGCGCCATGACGACTACCAGCGCTTTATCTCCTGCCTGGTGTACGCCCCGCGCGAACGCTACAACACCGAGATCCGCGAGCAGATGCAGGCCATCCTGCAGGAAGAGCTGGGTGGCTCGCGCAGCGAGTTCACGGTGCAGCTGTCGGAGTCCGTGCTGGCCCGCATCCACTTCATCATCCGCCTGGACCAGCCGGGCATCCCGGAGTACGACATCGCTGCACTGGAGCGGCGGTTGGCCGCCACCATGCGCTCCTGGCAGGACGACCTGCACGACGCCCTGGTGGAGCACTTCGGCGAGGAGCGGGGGAACGCCCTGCACAACCGCTACGGCCACGCCTTCAGCGCCGCCTACCGGGAGGATGTCTCGGCGCGAACCGCGGTGCTGGACGTGGGCCGCATGGAGCGGCTGGATGCCGGCGGCCTGGCCATGAGCCTGTACCGGTCGCTGGAGTCGCCCCCGGACGAGTTGCGCCTGAAGCTGCTCAAGCTGGGCGAGCCCATCGTGCTCTCCGACGCCCTGCCGGTGCTGGAGCACATGGGCGTGGAGGTGCTCGACGAACGCCCCTACGAGATCGCCCCCAGCGGGCGCCCGATCGGCTGGATGCACGACTTCGGCCTGCGCTACCCCGGGGCGGAGGACCTCAACCTGGACGCGGTGCGCGACCCCTTCCAGGAAGCCTTCATCCGCATCTGGCAGGGCGAGATCGAGGACGACGGCTTCAACCGGCTGATCCTCGCCGCAAGGCTCAAACCCCGGGAGGTGGTGATCCTGCGCGCCTACTGCAAGTACCTGCGCCAGGCGGGCACCCCCTTCAGCCAGCGTTACATCGAGGACACCCTGAGCAACAACGCCGAGATCTCGCGGCTGCTGGTCCGGCTGTTCCGGGCCCGCTTCCACCCCCGGCATAACGACCCGCGCCGGGAGGCCCGGGTGGTCGCGGAGATCGAAACCGCCCTGCGCGATGTCGCCAGCCTGGACGAAGACCGCATCCTGCGGCGCTATCTGGCCGCCATCCAGGCCACTCGCCGGACCAGTTACTACCTGGGCGAGTCGGACGGGGCACCGGTGGAGGCCATCGCCTTCAAGCTCAGTCCGGAACACATCCCGGCCGTGCCCCGCCCCCACCCCTGGGCGGAGATCTACGTGTACTCGCCGCGGGTGGAGGGCGTGCACCTGCGCGGCGGTCCTGTGGCCCGGGGCGGGCTGCGCTGGTCGGACCGGCGCGAGGACTTCCGCACCGAGATCCTGGGCCTGATGAAGGCGCAGACGGTGAAAAACGCCGTGATCGTCCCGGTGGGTGCCAAGGGCGGCTTCGTGGTCAAACGCAGCCTGGAGGACCGCGAGGCCATGGCGCAGGAGGTGCGCAGCTGCTATCAGGGCTTCATCCGCGCCCTGCTGGATGTCACCGACAACATGGTCGAGGGGCGCACTGAACCCCCGCCGGAGGTGGTCCGCCACGACGAGGACGACCCCTACCTGGTGGTGGCCGCGGACAAGGGCACCGCCACCTTCTCCGATCTGGCCAACTCCATCGCCGAGGCCTACAACTTCTGGCTCGGTGACGCCTTCGCCTCCGGCGGCGCCCACGGCTACGACCATAAGAAGATGGGCATCACCGCCCGCGGCGCCTGGGAAGCGGTGAAACGCCACTTCCGCGAGTTGGGCCGCGACATCCAGAACGAGCCCTTCACTGCCGCCGGCATCGGGGACATGTCCGGTGACGTGTTCGGCAACGGCATGTTGCTGTCACGCCATACCCGCCTGGTGGCGGCCTTCGACCACCGGCATATCTTTATCGACCCGGACCCGGATGCCGAGCAGGGCTACGCCGAGCGCGAGCGGCTGTTCCGGCTGCCCCGCTCCTCCTGGGCGGACTACGACAAGTCCCTGATATCCGAAGGCGGCGGCATCTGGCCGCGCACTGCCAAGTCCATCCCCCTCACCCCGCAGGTGCGGGAGGTGCTGGCCATCGACGCCCAGCAGCTGACCCCGGCGGAGCTGATCCGCGCGATCCTGGCCGCCCCGCTGGACCTGCTCTGGAACGGCGGCATCGGAACCTACGTCAAGGCCAGCAGCGAGAACCACGGCGACGTGGGGGATCGCAGCACCGAGGACACCCGCATCGACGCCAGCGAGCTGCGGGTGCGGGTCTTCGGCGAGGGCGGCAACCTGGGCATCACCCAGCGCGGCCGCATCGAGTTCGCCCGGCGCGGCGGACGGATCAACACCGACGCCATCGACAACTCGGGCGGGGTGGACTGCTCCGACCACGAGGTAAACATCAAGATCCTCCTCAAGGAGGTGGTGGACGCCGGGGACCTCACCGTCAAACACCGCAACCAGCTGCTGGAGGACATGACCGAATCGGTGGCCGAGCTGGTCCTGGCGGACAATTACGCCCAGACCGGCGCGCTGTCGCTGGCCGAGGCGGCGGCGCCGCAACTGCTCAACGAGCAGGTCCACTTCATCCGCCGGCTGGAGCGGGACGGGCGGCTGAGTCGTCGCCTGGAGGCCCTGCCCGACGAGGAGGAACTGGCGGAGCGGGCCGCGGCAGGTCAGGGCCTGACCCGCCCGGAGACGGCGGTGCTGCTGGCCTACGGCAAGATCGTTGCCCAGGAGGCCCTGGCGCGCTCCGACCTGCCGGAAGCCCCCTGGCTGCAGGACGTGCTGCACGCCTACTTTCCGGCCCCCATCCGCGAGCGCTGGGGGGAGCGCATCAGCAATCACCGTCTGCGCCGGGAGATCATCACCACCCAGGTGGCCAACCTGTTGATCAACCGCCTGGGCCCGACCTTCTTCTTCCGGCTCGGGGAGAAGGCCAGCGCCCCGCCCGATGCGGTGGCCCGGGCGGCCTACGCGGCCATGGAGATCTTCAGCCTGGGCGGGTTGTGGCACGCGGTCTGCGGGCTGGACAACCGGGTGGCCGCCAGCCACCAGACCACCATGCTGCACGCCGCCCAGGCGCTGCACGAGCGGGCCACCCTCTGGCTGCTCCGCAACCTGGGCGCAAGGCTGGATATCGGCGAGACGGTGCAGCGCATCCAGCCCCTGGTGGCTCCGCTGCAGCCGCAGCTGGTGGACCTGCTGCCGGCCCAGGACCGGGATGACCTCGCTGTCCAGATGGCCGCGCTGGAGGCCGGGGGCGTACCTGCGGAGCTGGCCCGGCAAGCCGGCACGCTGGAAGCGCTGTACCCGGCGCTGGACCTGGTCAAGGTGGCCCAGGAGACCGACTGCGACCTGGACCGGGTCGCCCGCCTCTACTTCGGACTCGCCCAGCAGCTGGGCCTGGACTGGCTGCGGCGCGCAATCACCGAGTTCAGCCCGGCGGATGCCTGGCAGGAGCGGCTCCGACTGGGCCTGGAGGAGGATTACTACCAGCAACTGCGGGAGCTGACCCGCGACCTGGTCCGGGACAGCGACCCGGACCAGGCGCCGGAGGAGTGCCTGTCGCAGTTCCTCAGTGACTACGGCACCGCCGTGGACCGGGTGGAACAGATTCTCTCCGAGCTGCGCTCCGTGGGCCACGTGGAACTGCCCATGCTGGCGGTGACCACCCAGGAGCTGAAGAACCTGGCCCAGGCCGGCGCCACCGGGCCATAGCCCGGTCGCCGGGTCAGTCGCAGGCGGCGGCGATCAGCGGCACCCGCATCTCGGCGCCGCTGGTCCCGCCATGCACCCCGATCAGGCGGAAGGGGTCATCGCCGTTCATCTGCTGGTGGATCACGCGGTTGTCCCGCATGACCAGCGCATAGTCCCCCAACCGGCTCAGCAGCCGGGGATGCGCCGGTCCCGGTCCCAGCCAGCCGCCCTGCACCAGTTCGTTGGGCGTGTGCACATCGCACCAGCCGGCCAGCGGGCCGTGCACATAGGCCAGAAAGTCATCCTCGGCGCCGGGGCGAAGGTAGCAGTAAGCCGCCCGCGGCTCGCCGCAGACCGGGCGCGCCAACGTGGCCAGCAGGTCCGGGTGCTCGGCCACCTCCAGCACCCGGTCCGGGGCGGTGTCGATCAGGCCGTGGTCGGCGGTCACCAGCAGCAGGGTATCAGTGCCGGCCAGTTCCTGGCGCAATTCATCGAAGGCCGCATCCAGCGCGGCGAAGTGGGACTGGACCTCGGTGCTGGCCATGCCGTACTGGTGGGCCAGGCTGTCCAGCCTGGGCCAGTAGGCGTAGACGTACTGGCGCTGCTCCGCCGACTGGATCAGGCCGGCCACGGTGTCCACGTAGTCGGCCAGGTCGGATACCCCGTGGCGCCAGGCCTGGCCGCCGGTGGCCAGGTTGTACGTGGAGTCGGCGATCTCCGCCGGCATGACCAGGTGGGCCTCGGCGTCCAGCAGGTCGGCCAGCGGCGGCTGCTCCAGCACGCGCACCGCGTCCGGGTCCACCTCGGCGATGGTCTCGCGGGTCACCCGGTCGCGGAAGGGCAGCACCGTGCAGACCCGGTCGAGTTCCTCCATGTACATGTGCCACCCGGTCACCCCGTGCTGGCGCGGCGTCATGCCGGTGGCGAAGGTGGTGACGGCAATGGCGGTGGCCGAGGGGAACACGGAGGTCAGCTCGCCCAGCAGGTAGCGGCGCAGCAGGGCGTCCCGATAGCTGACCAAGTACTCATAACCGAGCCCGTCCAGCATCAGCAGCACCACATGGCGGGCGCGGCCGATCTGGTGGGCTGGCAGCAGCCGTGCCTCGGGGATGCCGACACGCGGTGCGCCCAGCCCCCGGCTAATGCTGGCCATCAGGTTGACGATGCTGCCGCCTCGATAATCGGGCAAGATCATGGGTTCGCGACTCCTGCAGCGGCGATGCCGACAATGGCATCATGGGCCACCTTAACAAGCACCTGACGACTTTATGACTGAAATACTCCGACTGAACAAGACGGAACGCGGTGACGGGCCGCCGTTGCTGATCCTGCACGGGCTGTACGGCTCCAGTGCCAACTGGTCGCGTCACGCCCGCTGGCTGGCCGAGCGCTACCGGGTCATCCTGCCCGACCTGCGCAACCATGGCCGCTCGCCGCACCACCCGCGCATGGACTACCCGGCCATGGCCGCCGACCTGATCCAGCTGCTGGACGACTGCGACTGCCCGCAGGCGGTGGTGATGGGCCACAGCATGGGCGGCAAGGCGGCCATGGCGATGGCCCTGGCGCACCCGGAACGGGTACGGGCCCTGGTGGTGGCCGACATCGCCCCGGTGAACTACGGCACCGCGGACCACGGCCACGACGACATCCTCGACGCCATGGCCGGGGTGGACTTTGGCCGGGTGGCGGGGCGCGAGGACGTGGACGCCGCGCTGGCACGGGTGGTCACCACCCCCATGGTCCGGCAGTTCCTGCTGACCAATCTCCAGCGCGAGGGCGACGGCTGGGGCTGGCGCCTCCCGGTGGCCACGCTGCAGCAGGCCCTGCCGCTGCTGATGGATTTCCCGGCGTATGACGACCAGTACCGGGGGCCGAGCTTGTTCATCCACGGCCAGCGCTCCGACTACGTGCAGGCGGAACAAGCACCCGCCATCCGGCGTCTGTTCCCGCAGGCGGAGATCACCGGGGTGCCGGGCGCCGGCCATTGGCTGCATGTGGAGCAACCAGAGCGCTTCGCCGAAGCCCTGGGCGACTGGCTGAGCCACCACACCTGACACCGAGCCCCGCTACCCGGGGCGAGAACCCCCTGATAAACGGAACCACCATGTCGAAGAAACTCGCTTCCTGGAACGTCAATTCACTCAAGGTACGCCTGCCCCAGGTGCTGGACTGGCTGGCAAGCCGGCAACCGGACATCGTCGGGCTGCAGGAGACCAAGCTGACCGACGACCGGTTCCCGGTCGAGGCCCTGAACGAGGCCGGTTACCAGGTGGCCTACGCGGGCCAACCCACCTATAACGGGGTCGCGGTGCTCGCCCGGGGCCAGGCGCCGCAGGACGTGGTACGCGACATCCCCGGGCTGGAGGACCCGCAGCGCCGGGTGTTGGCCGCCACGGTGGGCGACCTTCGTTTCATCAACCTCTACGTGCCCAACGGCTCCGAGGTGGGGTCGGAGAAGTACGCCTACAAGCTGGACTGGCTGGCCCGGCTGGCCGACTGGCTGGCGGAGGAGCGCGCACGCCACGACAAGCTGGTGGTGGTGGGGGATTTCAACATCGCCCCGGACGACCGCGACGTCCACGACCCGGAGGCGTGGCACGAGAAGATCCTCTGCTCCACGCCGGAGCGCGAGGCGCTGGCCCGCCTGACCGGTGGCCTGGAGTTGGCCGATACCTTCCGGCTGTTCGATCAGCCGGAAAAGACCTGGTCCTGGTGGGACTACCGGATGAACAACTTCAAGCGCAACCGGGGCCTGCGCATCGACCTGATCCTGGGCAGCCCGGCGCTGCGCGAGGCCTGCACCGCCAGCACCGTGGACCGGGAGCCCCGGACCTGGGAGCGGCCGTCGGACCACGCGCCGGCGGTGGCCGAGTTCGACCTGGGTTAAGGGCACATGCTACGTACCCTGCTCAAAGGCCTGGTCATCCTCTGGTGGCAGAAGTACTGGCTGCTCGGCACCGTTGCCCTGGTACTGGGCGGTGCCGGCGCCTACCACCTGCTCAGCAGCCCGGTTTACGAGAGCGAGGCGGTGATCAACACCGGGCTGCCGCCGGGGGTAAGCGATTACGCCGATGAGACCGAGGCGATCATCGAGCGCTTCCGGGTCGCTGAAGGACTGGAGGATGAATCCGCCCTGCTGGCCCTGGAGACCGGCAGCGACCGGGTCCATCTGCGGGTACAGGGTGAGAGCGCCGAGGCGGCGGAACTGCTGGCCGAAGACCTGTCGCGCGGGCTGCTGAGCGAATTCCGCAGCCATCACCACGGCCAGCGCAGCCGGCTTGAGGACGCCCTGGAGGGGCTGGACAGCCGCATCAGCGACCTGCGCGGCACGCTCCGACGGCTCTCGGCGGATCGGCCGGAGGAGGCGGACAACCTCTACCTGGCCACCCGCGCGCTGGTGGAGGACAGCGGCCAGGAACGGCTGGAACGCCTGGAGGCGGAACGCGCCGATCTGGCCGATCAGCTGGAGCGGCTGGAACAGCCCGGCCCGGGCATGCTGCGCCAGGCCGAACTGCCCGACGGCCCGAGCCGCCCGGATTACGGCACGCTCTGGAAGGTAGCCGGCGTCCTCGCCGCCCTGCTCGGTCTGCTCAGTGTCATCCTCGCTCAGCAGCGCCAGGACCGGCGCCGCCGGCAGGGCTGACGCCCCCCGGTCGGAGAGCCAGCTCAGGCCGCCGGCCGGGGTTCAACCTCAGTCCCCCTCCTCGTCGTAGTCCTCCCACTTCTTGGGGTTGGGCCGGGCGTCCTTCCGGTCCACATCCGGTCCCTCGTGCCGCCCGGGCGCAGCGGTGCCCCGACCGGGCATGGCGGCCTGCTCCGACCCACTCGCCGCTTGCAACCCCGCGGCCCCGGCCACGCCCTCCAGCACCTTCACGTTGGCGTTGACCGGCGGCGCACCGCCCTCCTTGTCGCTGCCAAAGTAGAGGGTGAGGTGCGGGAACGGGATCTCGATACCGGCCGCATCCAGATGGCGCTTGACCAGGCGGTTATAGGCTCGGCCCACGGCCCACTGCATGCCGCCGGCAGTCTTGATCCGCACCCGGATGTTCACCGAGCTGTCCGCCAGCGCGGTCACGCCGAAGACCTCCAACTCCGGGCTGAGGATCGCGGGGGCCAGCTCCTCGTCCTGCAGCAGCTCGGCGAAGGCCTCGCGCAGCCGCACTATGGTTTCGTCGATGTCCTCGCGGTAGGCGATGCCGTACTCGCCCACGTGGTAGGCGTACTCCCGGTTGTAATTGGAGACGCTGTCCACCGAGGAGAAGGGCACGATGTGGAAGGTGCCCGACAGATCGCGGATGCCCACCGAGCGGATAGTCAGCTTCTCCACCGTGCCGGTGATCCCGGCCGCGGTGACCACATCGTCGGTGTTGATGGCGTTCTCCAGCTGGATGAACACCCCGGTAATGATGTCCTGCACCAGCTTCTGGGCGCCGAAGCCCACCGCCAGACCGATAACACCGGCACCGGCGATGAGCGGGCCGATGTTGATGCCGATCTCCGCCAGGACGATCATCAGGGTCAGCGTCACCAGCACCACCAGCACGGCGTTGCGGAAGATGGCCAGCAGGGTGCGCTCGCGGCTGGTCGGCTCGCCGACACCCGTCTCGGGGTTGAGCCGGTGCTCGATCCAGCTGGCGATGGCGATCCAGATCAGCACGGCGGCCGACAGGATGATGGCCACCGTCACCGCCTTCAGGATCACGGCCGCACCGGCGTCGGAGACCACCCAGGCGGTGAAGTTAAAGATACTCCAGGCGTCCAGCACCATCGCCAGCACCGCCAGCACGATCACCAGCCGGATAATCTTCAGCGCCGTGGGCACGAAGGCGTTCAGCCGCGCCTCCAGCAGCGGGAAGCGCTCGCGGGTCTCCGCCGGCACGCGGATGCCGCGGCTGATGAACTGGGTCAGCAGCAGCGAGATCAGCACACCGACACCCACCACCACCAGGGTCTGCACCGTGGCCTGGGCCATGAAGGGCAGGGCCGCCTCCGGGTGGATGATGGTGACCACAGCCAGCGCGCCCACGTAGGCGATGGCAATCAGGTGCCAGAGCTCCGCCAGCATGGAGAGCACCACCTTGGTAAAGCCCAGGCCCGCCTGACGCGCCTGGGCCTGCAGCTTGTCGTGCACCGGCTTGCGGTTCTGCAGGATGATCACCAGGGCCTGGATGAAGGCCAGCAGCATGATCAGCAGCGCCAGGGCGCGGCCGAAGCCCTCACTGACGGCGACGGACAGGATCGGGACGACCAGCAGCATGCCGTAGCCGACAAAGCCCACCAGCCGGGCGATCCAGGCATTCCAGTAGGCGGCGTCCTCCTCGCCCATGGGCAGCAGCCGCAGGCCCTCGTGGCGGGAGGCGAACACCACCCGCAAGACCGCCTTGGCCACCTCGACCATCAGGAAGGCGTTGAGGAAGAGCGACTGGCGGGTCTCCATCGCCCCGGCGTCCCCGAAGACGAACAGGGACAGGGCGTAGCCGGTGACCCAGGCCAGCAGGATCACCACCAGGTCGATGACGGCGGCCACCACGATGCCCACCGCACGGCGGAGCATTGTGGCCAGGGTCAGCAGGCTCTCGACCGGACGGCCGGAGAACCGGCCTCGGCGCTTTTCCCCGGACTCAGGCGCCTGGGCGGGCGGTGTAGCCACCGCCCACCGGCTGAGCACGTCGAACAGGGGTTTGGCCAACCGCCGCAACACGAAGAAGACGGCGACCGTGGCCACGATCAGAATAAGCAGTTCAACCAGGCCATCGGCCAGGTTGGACCAGACCGCGCCCAGGCCATCGTCGGTGGCGCCGGTGAGGGCCGCGGCGGCGGCTCGCGTCTCGTCCACCACCGTCTGCGCGAACTGCTGGGTCAACTCCGCCACGTGCCGGACCAACGAGCTTCCCGCCGGCGGCGCCTCCTCCGTCGCCGGCTCCGCGGTCTCCGCGGCCTCCAGGCCCCGCAGCTCGTCGATGAGCCGTTGGCGGGCCTGGTCATCCTCGAGGATTTCCGCCAGCCGGCTGCTGGGCGAGTCCGCCGGGTCCGCATCACCCTCCCCGGCCACCGCCGGGGTGAATGCGAACAAGAGTGCGAGCAACAGACCAGAAAACAGCGGCCACGGGATCAGACGGCAAAACGGCAGCGATCGGGACACGGGCCACTCCATGTTGTTGTCAGGCGTTCAGCTGGGCCGGGCAGGTTACCGGCACCCAACTAAAGAGCCTATGGGGTTATTCGGGAACCCGCAACGATAGAGCCGTACCCGCCCCCGTTCAACCGGTGGTTCTGGAGCGCGAAGCGCCGGTCTTGGTGGCATTGCCGTCCCAGGCGGCGTTGATGCGCTTTTGCTGCTTCTGCAGGTTGCGGGACAGCACCACCTCACCGGTCTTCACGAACCGCTCGTGGTTTTCCTCCACGGCCTCCGCGATATACCGGTAATTGACCATCATCCCGTAGGAGGCGTCCATGCGCGTCTGTGAATGGTCGGCGAAGGGGTCGATTTGCTCCAGGCGCGCGCCGTTGCTGAGGTGGAACCGGGCCACGGCGTCAGCCACGGTATCGTGGCGGCGCACCCGTGTGAGGTAGGCGAGCACCAGACGGGACATGGGTTCCGCCAGCACTTCCTGATGGCTC
>SL_3KL_010_SEDDRAFT_10003473_pt1 | contig 14287 bp, 12 predicted proteins | sample SodLakKL_010_SED_2_FD_10381 | JGI IMG/M metagenome (IMG submission 10381)
CCGACGCCATGTTGCGCGGGAAGGGGGCGCCCGCCTCGAAATCGGCCCCGTTATCGTCGGTGTCCACACAGCCGCCTTCCAACCGGAGCGCCGCGGTGGAGTTGCTCAGTGTGGGGGCCGCCGACGTTCCTTCGAAGAAGTTGGCGCTCCCGTAGCCGACAAGGTCGATGATCCGGCTCAGTTGCTCGTCGTCACACTCGTTATTGCCTCCGTTGCATCCCAGCGATTCAGTCCCGGTCACCAGGGCGACCTTTCCGTTGGCCCCGGCCATGTTGATGGTGCCGGTCTGGTCTGCCGGGGGAAGCGGGTCACCGTTGCTCCCTCCGGCGAGGGCGATCAGGAAGTACTGCCCCGGCGCCATGACCGAGTCCGGGAGCGCCACCCGAAGTCCGGCGTTGGCGCCAAAATTCCCCGTTCCCGTGGCGCTCGTGTACTGAACCGAGAGGCCGGACAGGGAGATGGATTCGGAGGAGGCGTTGAAGAGTTCAACAAAGTCGTTCTGCAGCGGGGCGCCGCTATTTCCCCCTCCCCCGTAGACCTGGCTGATGACGAGACCCCCTCCCGTGGTGGAGGTAAGGCCCGGAGCTGACACCGCCTCGCTTCTGACGCTTGAGGTAGAGCCCTCATCCGGAGAAACGGGGCCGGAGTCGGCGCAAGCAGTGAGCAGAGCCAGGGGAAGGACAAGGCCGACCATGCGCGGGAAGGTCAGCCGATTGGAGCGAAGGGAGGGGCGCGCCATGGGGACTCCTGGGGGGAAGGGAGACCTGGATAGATCGAGCGTCGGTAGAATCGCCTGCCATCGCAGGGGCGACAATGCCGGATCTCCCCCCGTGGAGGATCTGTGACCGAATTGGCACGAGATTCCCCTGATTCCCCGTACGCACGTCCACTCAAACCGGGACCGCGTGCGTGCCATCAGGCGAGAATTCGCTATCTTGGCCCCGTTACCGGTCCTGCGGGGGGCGCCCCCCGCCCTCCCTTCCCCCCTCCAGGAGATCCAGGCATGAGCCGACCCGGACCCCTCCATCCCAGCATCGATCCCCATGGCCTCATGGAGTTCTCGGTGGTCTTCAGCGACCGCTCGCTGAATCATATGAGCCAACGATTCCAGGAGGTGATGCGCGATCTCTCGTCCTGGCTGAAGGAGGTCTATTCGGCGGACGGGGTGGCCGTGGTTCCTGGGGGAGGGACGTGCGCCATGGAGGCGGTGGCGCGTCAGTACATGGCGCCTGGGGGGCGGGCTCTGATCCTGCGGAACGGCTGGTTTTCCTTCCGGTGGAGTCAGATCATCGAATCCGGTTCCCTCTCAGAGACGCCTGCCGTGGTGAAGGCACGGCGAGTTGAGGCCGCCGGCTCACCCCCGATGGAAGCCCCGACCCATGACCCTCGGGCTCCCTTCGCCCCGCCCCCGGTGGCGGAGGTGGTGGAAAAGATCCGGGCACTCCGCCCATCCGTGGTCTTCGCCCCCCATGTAGAGACCTCCGCTGGGGTCATCCTCCCCGACGACTATGTGGCCGCGCTGGCGGAGGCTGCCCATGAGGTAGGAGCCCTCTTCGTCCTGGACTGCATCGCCTCAGGATGCGTCTGGCTCGACATGCGGGCGCTGGGGGTGGACGTCCTCATCACGGCTCCCCAGAAGGGGTGGTCGGCCCAGCCCTGCGCCGGGGTCGTCCTCTTCTCGGAGCGGGCCCTGGCCCGCCTCAAGGAGACCTGCTCATCCAGCTTCGCCCTGGATCTGGCCCGCTGGCGGGGGATCATGGAGGCGTATGAGGCCGGGGGACATGCCTATCACGCCACCCTTCCCACTGATGGGCTCACCGTCTTCCGGGATACGGTGCGAGAGACCATGGAGCTAGGCTTGGAGCGGGTTCAGGCGGCCCAGTGGGAGCTGGGGAGGGGAGTCAGGGCGCTTCTCGCAGAGCGGGGGATTGCCTCCGTGGCGGCGGAAGGGTTCGAGGCACCAGGGGTGGTGGTGGCGTACGCCGACCGGCCCGAGGTGCAGAACGGAAAGGCCTTCCTGGCGGAGGGAGCCCAGATCGCCGCCGGTGTGCCGCTCCGGTGCGACGAGGGGGACGACTTCCAGACCTTCCGCCTGGGGCTCTTCGGTCTGGACAAGTTGACCGATGTGCCTGGCACGCTGGCTCGGCTGGAAGGGGTGCTGGACCGGGTGTTCTGAGGGAGACGGGGCCGTGGCCGGCCAGGGAAGTGTGACCACGGCCTCTGGACCCCGGGGCGATCGGGGGGGGCCAGAACCCTTCACTCGTGACGGAAATTCAATTCACTGAAGGGTTACCCTACGAAAACGGGGTGAAACCCTTCAGCGAACTCCGCCCGGCCATCGAGTCTGAAGGGTTACCCCACGAAAACAGGGTACAACCCTTCACTGAAGTCCGATGCCGTCAACGAGTGAAGGGTTCTATGAGGAGGATCCCCACTCTTCCATGGCTGAGGCCTAAGACGACAACGGCTTCCGCGCTCGAACGAAGGCCGCCATGAACCGACCTTCCACCTCGCGGGCCAGGACTTCCGGATCGAAGCCTGCCTCCCGGAGGAAGGCGGCAGCGGCCAGAGGATCGTAGACCCGCGTCGGTTCAATGGACGGATCCTCGAATCCCACGCGGCGGAGGAGGGCCAGGAAATCGTCCTCATCCAGAGCTCCCGCCACACATCCTACCCAGAGTTCGAGGCTGTGCCGGATTCCCGCCGGGATTTCGCCGCGGGTCACCACATCCGACACGGCGAACCGCCCCCCAGGACGCAGNACNCGAAAGGCCTCTTGGAGCACCGGTTCCTTTTNGGCGGCCAGATTGATAACACAATTCGAGATGATGACATCCACGGAGGCNTCCGGGAGAGGGATGGCCTCCATCNCCCCNTCCAAGAACTCGACGTTCGANGCGCCGGCNGCCGCCGCGTTCCNACGNGCCAGATCAAGCATCGCCGGCGTCATGTCCAGCCCATAGGCCTTTCCGGACGGTCCCACGCGCCGAGCCGAGAGCAGGACGTCGATTCCGCCACCGCTTCCCAAGTCCAGGACCACCTCGCCCGGATGCAGGTCGGCCAGGGCGGTTGGGTTCCCGCACCCCAGCGAGGCCTGGACCGCCTCCTCGGGGAGGCCGAGCGTCGTCGATTCCCCGTAGAGATTGGAGGTGATCGGATCTCCGTCGCGATCCGACTTGCTCCCGCATCCCTCGGTTCCGCAGCAGCCCGTTGGGGTCTTCGCCATGACCGCCCGTGCCGCTTGGCCGTAGCGCTTCTTGACCAGGTCCTGGATCTTCATGTCCCCTCCCTCGGCACATCGACGAAAGTTGATGGGTTGGCGAAAAAAAATGGGACTACGGCTCACAACATCCGGAGCGGGCCAGTACCGTGCCCAGATACCCCCTTACCTGGGCCAGGGCCTCCGGAACGAGGGAGTAGTAGGCCCATCGTCCCTCCCGTCGATCCACCACCAGCCCTGCGTCCTTCAGTTTGCGTAGATGAAAAGAAAGCCGGGACTGCCCAGTCCCCAAGTCGTCCTGCAGGTCACAAACACAACATTCTCCCCCGGTAAGGCGGCGGACGACCTCCAGCCGGGTAGGCTCAGCCAGAGCCTGGAGCCGCTGGAGCACGATTGCACTTTCGGATGGAGCTTCACCAGTCATGCGGGACAATACATCAACGGTTGTTGATCGATCAAGGCCCGGCTACGCAGGGCCCAACTCCCGAAAGAACTCCCAGATCTCACTGGCGGCGTGGATGACCGTGCTCGGGGGCCCCATGACGTCGGACAGAGGGCTGGGCACAAGGTCGCCGGGCCAACCATGGCCGGCCCCGGTCATACGCCAGTGGCGCACCGGATGGGCGTCCCGGCAACCGGACCAGACCAGGAGTTCCGCCTCGTGGTCCGGCCCTCCGCTCCCGTCGGGGGGAGGTGCCGTCCGGGTCTCCTCCACCACGAACTCCGCACCACACCCGTTGGCCCTTCGCCAGTCATCCAGCACCTGGGGCACGGAAGGGTGCTCGACCCGTCGCCCGGTGAGGGGGAAGGGCGGTCCAAGACCACCCTCATAGAGGGCTCGCGGGTCGTCGCGGCTGTGGATATGGAGAAGGGCCGCCGGATGGGTCAGCGGCTCCTCGGGAAGAGCCGCTCCACCCAGGGGAGCAATGCCCCGGATCCGTTCCGGTAACCGTTCCGCAAGCCGGAAGCTGAGCATGCCCCCATTGGAGTGGCCGGTGGCGAACACCCGGGACCGGTCTACGGGCGCCCGCCGCTCCAACTCGTCCAGGAGCCGGGCCACAAACCCCACGTCATCCACCCCCAGGTCCCCTGCCCGTCCGCAGCAGAATCCAACGTTCCAGGTCCCCAGCCGGCCGATACGCGCATCCAACAGCCCGATCCCCTGCGGGTGGACGAGGATGAAACCCTCTGAGACGGCCAGGGCGTCGAGCCCATTGGTCCGGTGGAATTGGTCGGCGTTTCCGCTGCCACCATGGAAGGCGAGGACTACCGGAAGTCGTGTGTTGGAGTCCGCAGCCGCCGGCGGGACGCGAACGAGTGCGTAGCGATCCATCCCACCGTGGCTCACCCGGACTTCGTGCTCTCCCACCGTCAACGGTTCCCCAACGTCATCCACCTCTTCAGGCTCATTCAACCGAAGGCCCTCGCCGGCGCACCCGGAGATGCCTGTACCCAAAAACAGACCGATGGCCGAAGTCAGCACGGCCCATGGCAACAAGAAAAGGGAGGGGGCCGGACGAGGGGAACAACCCCGTTGACGACGGCGACGGTGGGAAGGGGGCATGGTTGTCGGTTTCGTTGGAATAGGAGTGCCCAGTGCGAAGGGTCCGACCTGTTCCTTACGGGAATGGCACGATAAAGGATTCATTGGGACCGCGCGACGAAACGAGTTGTCAGGCTCTCCGCCGAATGTGAAGGTCGCGCCGACGCCCCCGGGGCCCGGCAGGCCGCGCAAACCGGCGCCTCTCCACCACTGCCCCTTGCCTGGCCGCCCCCTATGCCGCCTTGTGGGGAGGTTTGGTAAGGATCCGCCTCCGTTTCCGGCTCCTCCCGACTTCTTCAACTCCCGATCCCTGCGCAGGCGCAGCAGCGCAGCCCCGGTCCGGGTCCATCCACCCCGTCACCGTCCACCATCCCTGGATTCCCCTGATGCCCGTTACGTCATCCATGCCCGCTGTCCTGGCCTTCCCCCCTTCCTCCCGACGCAACGCCGGAATAGCCCGAAAGGCCGGCTCCGGAAAAGGGCGCGGCCCAAGGGGCTTGGCGCGGCCCGGTATTGCAGCCGCCCTCACCCTGGCGGCTGCCCTCGTCGCCCCCCTCGCAGCTGTGGAGGCCGGCGCCCAGATGCCCTCCGACCTCCGGGCCCCGCAGGCTCCTGTGCCGGGTTGGGTTGGAGGGGAGGGCTCGGCCAACTACCAACTCGCCGCCCGCTTCGCTCCTTACCGCATCCGGGATCTGGTCTATTCGACGTCGGTGAACCCCAACTGGATTCCGGGCACGGACCGCTTCTGGTACGAGTGGCGTTCGTCGGCGGGCACCCGGTGGATGTTGGTGGATCCGGCTCGGGGCACCCGTCTGCCCCTCTTCGACAACGACGAACTGGCGGCGGAACTCACCCGCATCACCCGGGATCCGTGGGACGGCCAGAACGTCCCGGTCAGGAACCTGCGCTTCATCGACGAGCACATCGTGGAGTTTGAGGTGCAGTCGTCCCAGGAGGAGGAGGTGGAGGTGCGCCGCCGGCAGGACGAGGAGATGGACCGGGAAGAGGATCAGGAAGAGGAGACCACCCGCCCCACCACACGCACCCGCCGGAAGGTCCACTACTTCCACTACGACACCCGGACCGGCGAACTCCGGGAGTTGGACGACTACGAAGCACCGGACCGGCACCCGGGGTGGGCCAGCGTTTCGCCCGATCGGGAGTGGGTGGTCTTCAGCCGGACCTTCAACCTCTGGATGATCTCCTACGACGACTACATGAAGATCGTGGATGCCCGCCGCGGCCTCTCCGGCCGGGAGGCGGAGGAGGCGGAGGAGGAGGTGGAGGTGGAGGAGATCCAGCTCACCTTCGATGGGGAAGAGCACTACAGCTACGGCAACCCNGGNCGNGGCCGCCACGACGAGGAGACCAGGGAAGAGCAGAAGAAGCGCCAGTCCGCCGGGATCACCTGGTCCCACGACNGCCGNTGGTTCTCCCTGGTCCGGAGAGATCGTCGGGAGGTTGGCGACCTCTGGGTGGTGCANGTNGCCGGAAATGGCCGTCCCCAGCTCGAGACCTACCGGTACGAGATGGCGGGCGAGGAGAATGTAAGCCAGTCCGAGATCCTGGTCTTCGACATGGAGTCCCGGGAGATGCAGCGCATCGATGATGATCCCTGGAAGGACCAGCGCATGGGGCTCTTCAGCGCGCCGGCCCCCCGAGACCGGACCCCGGAGGACCCGCCGGGCGCCCTCTGGCTATCGGACCAGGCCGATGAGCTCTACTTCTGGCGCCGGAGCCGGAATCAGCACCGGGTCGATGTGATGCGAGCGAACCCCGCCACCGGCCAGGTGGAGGTGGTCATCGAGGAGCGCCTGAACACCTATGTGGAGCACCAGACGCCGCGCCGGCTCGCCAATGGCGATCTGATCTGGTGGTCGGAGCGGGACGGTTGGGCCCACCTCTACCGCGTCGCTCCCGACGGCTCGGATGTGGCCCGACTGACCAGGGGCCCCTGGCACATCGGCGGGGTGGTGGATGTGGACGAGGATCGGGGGTGGGTCTACTTCCGGGGCAACGCCCGGGAGGAGGGCGAGGATCCCTACTACCAGCACCTGTACCGGGTCCGGTTGAATGGGGAGGGCCTGGAGCTCCTGAACCCCGGGGACTTTGACCACCGGGTGAGCCTTTCTCCCTCCACCCGGTACTTCGTGAACAACTACTCCCGGGTGAACACCATCCCCGCCGCCTCCCTCCACGACGCCTCCGGCCGGGAGATCCTGCCTCTGGAAGAATCGGACTTCTCCCAGCTCCTGGCGGCGGGCTACCAGTTCCCGGAGCCCTATCATGTCAAGGCCGCTGACGGGGTCACCGACCTCTACGGCGTCATCTACCGCCCCTATGACTTCGACCCGGAGAAGGTCTATCCCATCGTGGCCTACGTGTACCCGGGCCCCCAGACCGAGGCGGTCTCCAAGTCCTTCTCGACCAACGCCACCGAGCAGGCGCTGGCACAGCTGGGGATGATCGTCATCACGGTGGGGAATCGGGGCGGTCACCCGGACCGCTCGAAGTGGTACCACAACTACGGATACGGGAACCTCCGGGACTACGGCCTGGCCGACAAGAAGGTGGCCATCGAGCAGCTCGCCGACCGCCACTCCTTCATCGACATCGAGCGGGTGGGAATCTACGGTCATTCGGGAGGTGGGTTCATGTCCACCGCCGCCATGCTCGTGTACCCAGACTTCTTCAAGGTGGCCGTGGCCTCGGCCGGAAACCACAACAACGACGTCTACAATCAGAACTGGTCCGAGAAGCACCACGGGATCAAGGAAGTGACGGACGACGAGGGGAACGTGAGCTTCGAGTACTCCATCGACCGGAACTCGGATCTGGCTCACAACCTGAAGGGGCACCTGCTCCTCACCACCGGGGACGTGGACAACAACGTGCACCACGCCGGCACCTTCCGCATGGCGGAGGCCCTCATCCGAGCCAACAAGCGCTTCGATTTCTTCGTCTATGTGGGGCAGCGCCACGGCTACGGGAACATGAGCGACTACTGGTTCTGGCAGCGAGCCGAATACTTCGCCCGCCACCTCCTGGGCGACACCCGTTGGTCCGCCGACATCGTGGAACTCAACCGGGAACAGGAGCAGAATCGGTCCCGGCGATGAGGGGGGAAGGGTGAGGCGGAGGCCTGATCAGCGAACTTCCCGCCACACCGTGATTCGTGCGTCTCCGGTGGTGACACCGCTCCCTCCGCCCACCAGGCCCAGAGCCTCGTCATAGTGGATCCCGGCGCCTCCGCTTACGGTGACGGTACGGCCGCGTACGGCTCCGTAGAGGCGGCCGGACCCGCTGACGCTGACGCTTGTGTACGGAGCGTAGATGGTGGTGGAGAGCGGTGCGTCACCGGAGACCCGGACCCCGTTGTTGCCGGAGAAGGAGGTGTACATGGCCAGGGTGGGGCGAATCTCCCCGCCCACTTCCACGGTGGCGGGGATGCTCTGGGAGTGTCCGCCGGCGAAGTTGATGGTGCCCGTGACGTAGACATCAACCGCGACCCCGGGATCGATCTCCCAGCGACTCGCCCCGGTGGTGCTCAGGTTGCCGTCGATGAAGAGGCGAATATGCTGCGGGCTCCCCATGGCTGAGCTATTGCGGAAATGGAGACGTGCGTCGGAGGTCAGGTCGAAGTTCCCGTCCACGAAGAGGACGTCCAGCCCCACCGCATCCACCACCACCGGATGAGCCCCGGGCCCGATCCGGAAGTTCCCGGAGACGCCCCGGTCCGAGTCGAGGGTGAGGGGGTTCGGCCGCCATCCGCTGTGGGTCCAGTTACTGAACTCCGACGGCATGGGCCTGTAGTGGGCCATGGAGTCAGCCACCAGATCCTGGGCGTTGAGGGGGTCGCACGGCTCCTGTGGTAGGGAGACGTTGGCTCCTTCCTCCCAGTCCGAGGTGCCACCGCAGCCGTTTACCCACCATGCCCCAGGGGTCGAGATGGCACCCCCTGCCCGGACCTCGGCGTTGGGGCAGTTGGGGTTGCCGTTGAAGATGATGTTGCGGAAGGCCACGTAGTCCCCTGCCACCTGAGCGCTCCCATTCACCCGGATGTCCCGGGAGGCCCGGACGTCCCCCAGGAGGGGCGAGTTCCCATTGATGACCACGTCACCGGACGGGTCCAGAGTCCCCACATTGGCGTTGGTGTTGCTCAGTGCCGCCGAGTATGCCCCCAGGCTGGAGTCCCACGAGTCGATGCGTCCGGATCCGGCCAGGTCCACCCCTTCGCACCCCACCACGGCGGCAGAGAAGGGGGAGTCGGAGGAGCTCTCTCCCCGCTCGAAGGTGACCTCCAGCGTTCTCTGGGTGGCCGTTCCCAGGACGATCCCGTGGATCCGCATGATGACATCGTCACCGGAGAACTCCATGGACTCGACCCACCAGGCCGCCGGCCCGGTGCTTCCATGGTTCCGGGTCTCCGGTTCTTCTACGGGAAGGTCATCCCCTACACCCAGGAGGTCCGGTCCCAGGTACTCCCCGTCAGGGAGCCACTCCAACTCCTGGGAGGCGAAGCCGTTCACCAGGAAGGCCGCGCCGGCCTCGGCAGCGTTGATGGACATGACGGAGCTTCGCAACTCCCCGGCCATGCGGACCTGGTTTGTGGTCAGCGCCGTGGACGAGACGGCGAGGAGGCCAGCCACGATGAGAAGGAGAAGGACGGCAGGGAGCGAGAATCCATCACGAGAAAGAGGCGACATCACGGACCTCCCAGGATGAAGCGGCCGGCGGTAGGTCCGCGAAGGACGGCGACGAAGTCCACATCAGTGGTGATCGGTCCCTGTCCGCTGATCTCGGTGAACTCCAACTGGAAGCGAATGGCCAGGATGTCTTCTGGATCCACGGTGGATGGATCTGTCACGAAGTCGTCTACGCGGCCGTCCCCATCGGAGTCGACCCCGAAGCGGAGNGACATCCCCTCCACCGCCGTAGCCAGGATCCGGTCGTTCTGGGGGGAGGAGGACGACGGGGAGCCGCAGCGAAGCCCGGCTGAGGTCAGGTGGATGCGGAACGGGTCGGCGGTATCCACCCCGCACGCCTCGGCGGCTTCCCCGCCGGCCAGGCGGAACTCCGCCGCCGTGCTGCCCGCCTCTATTCCCTCCGTATTCCGGACGGCACGGACCAGGAACTCGGTAGTGGTATGAATCTGCGACTGGAGGGTGCGGGTCGCCTGCTGACGATCATTCCCCCGTTGCGCGGAGATGAAGAGGGGGACGGCGGCCCCCACCAACACGCCGCCGAGAACCATGGCGATGATGAGTTCAACCATGGTCATTCCGCGGCGATTCGCCGGCCTGGTGGAGCCGGGCTCAACGCCGGATTCATTCCTGGAGGCGTGGTTCGAACGGCGCATCATTCCACCCTCGGTAGCCGGACATAGTGGTCGAAGAACGAGGGCCCCTGTCCCGCCAGCCGACGTTGAGACCAGGAGACCCGGATGCGGTAGACCCCCTCATGGGGATCTCCAACCACCTGGACCTCACCGTTCCAGTCCGGAAGAGTCCCAGCGTGGAGGGTCTCCCAGTCGGATACTCCCGACATGGGGTCGTCCAGGTTCAGCCACATCCGCTCACCCATGTCCACGGCCTGTACCTCGGCCAGGGTCCCGTGGATACTGTTCCGGCTAGTGACCTCGGACAGCAGGAACAGTTGGGCCATACCGAAGAGACCCACGGTCAACAGGATGAGGGAGACGAGCACCTCGATGATCGTGAACCCACGGGCATCTGCCGGGGAGTCTTGACCTTGGTGGGACCGGATCATGGATCGCCGCTCTTCCCTCTCCGTTCAGGATAGGGTTTGAGGCCTCGCAGGTGAGGGTCCTCCTGTGGGGACCCATTCGAGGCAGTACTGCGGACCAAGAAGCATGCCCGGAAAGTGGCGGTTGCGCCAACTGCCTGATGCGACAATGGTTGCCCAGGGCAAGCGTACGCAGGCGATGGATTCGGAGTGTATCGTCAGTCTCTGATTCCGAGAGAGTTGCGGCATTGTGCCGCATGCCATCTTTGGGGGGGCACTACCGCAGATCTTCCAGGGACCCTCACCGACCAATGCGCCCCACCGATGAAGGAGCCTCACCGATGAAGGAGATTCACCGATGAAGGAGAGCACCGATGAACGACGTTCCCGCAGGTAGCCTGAAGGGCCGCCTCCTCATCTCCAGCGGCGGGCTCTACGACCCCAACTTTCGCCATACGGTGGTGGTGCTGGGGGAGCATGGGCCGGAAGGGGCGGTAGGGGTGATCCTGAACCGCCCCATGGACCCGGGAGTGGAGGAGGTCGTCCCGGCGCTGGCCGACCTCGTCCCTCCCGGGGAGCCGGTTTACGAGGGCGGGCCGGTGGCCACGAACCAGGCGGTGGTCCTGGCGGACGTCCCCGTCCCCGGGTTTGTGGACATCCCGGTACTGGGATCGGTGGGCTTCGTCACCGGCGAGATCCCCGCCGAGATTCGCTCCGTACTCCGGAAGGCCCGGGTCTTCCTGGGGCACGCCGGATGGGGGGCCGGGCAGTTGGAAGGGGAGTTGGAGGAAGGGGCCTGGATTCTGGCGGATCCGACTCCGGGAGACCTCTTCACCCCCTCACCCCTCACCCTCTGGCACGACATCCTGAAGCGGAAGGGGCCGCCCTACGACACCATGGCCAGAATCCCCTTCGATCCCACCATGAACTGACCCGGGACCCGCAAGGGTCTTCGGCCCCGTTCGGGCGAGTACACGTCCGCTCCCCGATCCGCGTCCAGATCTGCGCTCCCGGACGCGCCGCCGCAGCCGCGCATATCGAGCGGGACTACCAGGGCCTCAGGTATACCCGATCGACCCACCCGTCCAGCGACAGATCCTGAAGGTAGGCCAGGGAGGTTGAGCCCACCATGACCTCCAGCACCATCCCGTCGGACCCGCCACCGCGCACCCACCGGCCTCGCAACTCGGTGCGCCGTCCGTGGGGGCCGCTGTGGGTTTCGAGGCGCACCATGACCTCAGGGCCCAGGATGCCCCTCAGTTCCCGGTGGTCCATCCACCGATCCTGGCGGATGGGCCGGGAGTGTCGGAAGCCGGCGTCTTCCCAGAAGATCACATCCCACCCCGGGGCGAAGACCGGAACGGCGTAGGCGGGAGCCGGAGCCCACCCCTTTGCGACGCACCATCCCCATCCGTGTACAGGGTGTCCCTGACCGCTCTGGCAGAAGGGCGGTCCCCCGCCGCGATGCCCCGGCGGGCCCTGGGCCAGGAGGGGGGAGGCCACCAGCAGCGCGACGAGCAGGCCGATGGCGGAGACGGCAAGAGGGCGCTTCATGATGTGCTCCTTTTCCCATGTGAGAGTCGCTCACGACCTGCTCCCTTCCCTCAAGCAAGGGACATTCCACGGCCGACGGAGTTTCTTAAATCCCTTGATTGTAATGAGATAAGGCGTCCGCGAGTGTCGTGGTCACCGAGCTCCGAGCGTCCCTATTCGGCTCCGACTCAGACTAGGAGCGTACCCCTGAGAGGACATGTGCGGCCTGTCGACCGCCCTGGCGGGGCCCACCTCGCTCTTCGATCCGGCCTACTGGGCACCCCGAAAGGGCAGTTCGTCCTCCGCGAGCTGGCGCTGATAGTCCTCCATGGCTCGCTTTCTTCGGATCTCCGCCGGTTCTGAGCTTTCACCGATGTGGATGGTGAACCAGGGAGGGCGCATCTCGCTGCGTCGGGGCAGGGGCCGATTCCGGAGGGCGTCGGCGACAATACGCAGCCCGATGAAGATCAGGATGAGAAGGCGGCCCCCTTCATCCGCGGCCAGCGACCACGCCCCCAGGATGACCCCTGCATGCATTGCATGGACCTGATAAAGGCTCCGCGATGCCTGGATCCGGAGCCAGTGGAACGAGCGGGTCTCCACATCCCGCACCAGGGGACGGAGTTCTTGCCAGGTAATGATGATGGAGGCGGCGGCCAGGACCCCGATCCACATCAGATCTTCCTGGAGATCGGCGCCGTCCAGGATCAGGAAGGCGAGGATGGCAATGAAGAGACCGTGGCCGGCGGTGAAGAAGAGGGCTCCGGCTCGGTACTCCCGGGGGAAGAAGTCGATGGGCGTCTTGCCGGACGACACCCCGAGCTGATTCCGGTGGTGACCCCGCATGCCGGTCAGGTCATAGTGGCGCCGGACCGCCCGATTCCACACCAGCCCCGAGATCAGGTTCTCGAGCCAGTAGAAGATGAGCACGAGGGCCATGGACCAGCCGAGGAAGAGCACCCCCACGGCCGGTACGGCGTGCATGGTCACCACGGACCAGAGGGGCGAGTGGTTCGCCTGTTCGTCCTCGGTATGACTTGAGGAGGGGTCTGCGGAGGGGAGGTCGGAGGTAGGGTTCATCCCTGATCTCGAGGGGGAGGGTGGGCGATCCCATGGGATCTGGAGCCACCACAAGGATGTGTGGGCCCATACCCTGCACCTGCCGAAGGTGAAGTTGGCGCGGCATCATGGCCGACACCTTTGTATGAAATCCGAAAGTATGCAGNGTGCCGNCTTCGGGCCAGCAGGTCGCGCCGGTGGGCTCGGGGCAACGGCGGGGCCGATCGGGGCCGGGGGGTTGGCTGCAGGTTGCGTTTCCGCCCAGGCAGGCGACGTCGTGGTCGCCGGGCCAGGGGACACACAGCCCGCTTTCAGTTATCTTGCCCGCTTGCGCTTCGAGCAGGTTGGCCTCCCGGCCCGCCCGTCCCGAACGCGCATTTCCGTGCCTTCCCCGGCGACCGCACCCCAACGGCGGTGTCCGGGCTCCGGGCCCTTCTCCTGATGCCCCAGGTCTATGTCCGCTTCATCCAACCGATCTTCCGCTGTCGACACCTTCCAGGCCATGGGTCTGGCCCCCGAACTCCTGAGGGCTCTGGGAGACATGGGGTTCACCTCTCCCACCCCCATCCAGCAGCAGGCCGTGGTCCCCGGCATGGAGGGGCGAGACCTCCTGGCGTGTGCGATGACGGGGAGCGGGAAAACGGTGGCCTTCCTCCTGCCGCTCCTGGAGCGGCTCCGGGGTGGACCAAGGGGGGTTACACGGGCTCTAGTGCTGACGCCGACCCGAGAGCTTGCGGCGCAGGTCGCCGCTGAACTGGACGCCCTCACCCGTCACCTCCCCATCCGGGGCGTGGCCATCTTCGGCGGGGTTTCCATGGGCCCCCAGGAGCGGGCGTTCCGAAAGGGGGTTGAGGTGCTGGTAGCCACACCAGGCCGACTCCTGGATCACCTCCAACGTGACTACGCCACCCTGGACGGGGTCGAGGTGCTGGTCCTGGACGAGGCCGATCGGATGCTGGACATGGGCTTCCTCCCGGACATTCGCCGGGTGCTGGGTCACCTTCCTCAAGGTCCCCGCCAGACCCTCTTCGTGTCGGCGACCATGCCGCCTCCCATCATTCAGCTGGCGCGGGAGCTCCTGCGGGACTAAATCCCCACTACCACTACCACGTGCTCGCTCTCGATGGCGTGATCTCCGGCGCCGTCGAGCGGGGAGTCCGCTTCCACGAGGCCACCGGCCTCGAGGC